>Ga0123355_10006865_pt1 | contig 16949 bp, 8 predicted proteins | sample TergutEmb28metaG_3_FD_89872 | JGI IMG/M metagenome (GOLD analysis project Ga0123355, IMG submission 89872) | Embiratermes neotenicus P1 segment gut microbial communities from Petit-Saut dam, French Guiana - Emb289 P1 | ecosystem: Host-associated > Arthropoda: Insects > Digestive system > Gut ...
AATTTTTTTTGGGGGGTGGATAAGTAAGGGGTGAGCGTGTTGGGGAAAAGAAAGGGGGGACGGGAAAGATAGGGGGGGGGGGGGTTTGAATCCCGGTAGGGAAAAGAGATTATTTTCTTCTTCGAAACGTCCAGACCGGCTCTGGGGCCCACCCAGCCTCCTATTCAATGCCTACCGGGGTTCTTTCTCGGGAATGCAGCAGCCGGGGCATGAAGTTAAACACTGACCTTTACGCAATGCCGAGATTAACATGAGTGACAATACATGCCCACCTCCCCCCTCCCCCCCTCTATGCCTTCACGGGCGTTGAGAGTGAAAACTTTATCTGTTCATAACAAAGCGTTAATTTATATACACGTTATATACTCGTGGTTGCAACTTGCATTGATTTTCAAGCCCAGACAGGGATTTGAATAGCTTTCGAAACGGACTTTCGTGCTTGGTATTACTTCCACACGTCGATGTTGCCTAGCTGCATGACGGGCGTGTTAGCTTTTTCCTACAGCTATATAAAAATTTTACGTTAATGTTACACATAATAGCTCGTTATGACACCGATATAAGGGCGGAATGCTGCATTGCGTATTGTAGACAACAGCGAAACGATATACACGTATAATACCGAATGCAAGCATTTGTTCCACTTACATTTGTAATTTCTTCCCTAGCAAATAAGAGACTGCTGGTACCATACATACAGCCACAGGACTGAAATAGACATTTAAGGAGTTTGGTTTCCATACCAAATACACGACTTCGTTGAACAGGAGATATGACCCCTTGTCTGCAATAGACTATTAAAAGAGTTAATTTCTCCACGCTACCAATGGATAGTTCAGTCGATGTAGTGCCAACCTCGTGGGTTGATTCCCGAAGGGGCACGAAATTTCTTTCCTATTCTCCAAAGCGTCCAAACCGGCTCAGGGGCCCAACTATCCTTCTATTCAACGTGCACCAGGTGCTTTTTCCGCGGGGATGAAGCGGCCAGGGCGTAGAGCTAACTCTTCACCTCCACATAGTGCAGCGGTTTAAAATAGACGAAGCTTTGCCTCCACTCCCCTCTATGCCTTCATGACATGCACAGGGACCACTTGACGTTGTAAACTCCAGTTGAAATGTTATGGCACACGGTGACGCACGAGAGGAGAAGTGAAGGGGAAACTGGCGAATGAAATGGGTAGCTAGTACCCTTCACACTATCTCGGAACATGGTGTATCCAGCATTACTACCGCTGATGCACACACCTCGGCTGCCATTAGTCGACTGAACTGACGCCCCCGCCGATTTAAATGGACTCGTCCATTTCGCCGAAAGACGAAATCTGGTTTCTGCGCGTGTGCCATCACATTTCAAGTGGCCTCTACCTTACAGTACCGGTAACATACATCACAGGAGGCGATGGACTATTCGCCTCTTATTTTCTATACAAAATACCAGACTTACTGATATCGGAATGCTTTACTTTTCGGGGAGGAGAGGGGGAGGGAGAAGTCACATTTTCGTGAATAAAGATCGGCGCAGAATGTCACTAAGAACGTAACAGACGCAGTCGAGTACGTATTGATTATAATGCACACACATTCGGCCCAGCTACAGAACGACAGACTGCCACTTAACGTGAGCCCCAGCCATACCGCACGTGTTTCCTATATGTAAATCACTAGCAGCAACTGGTTCTCTTGCTGGACGCATATATTTATTACCGGAAGCAAGTCCAGGTATAGGCATAGTGTGTTTCTAAATCGTGGTTCCTACTTCAAAACGGTACGGGGGGGGGATAATTATGAAAAAAAAAGGCGTTTCGGCATTATTACATCCATTGTACAGTGTGTTAAACTTGAACATATGGTGGGAACTTTGTGGCCTTTTGTCCGAATATTTCATCCTCGGAACTATTGCACGAAGTCAGGCAATCGATACAGGCCTAGTCGACGTTTCTTAAGTCCTTACAGACTGGCAGCTGGCTGTAATCCTACCTCCTGAGAATGCCAGTTATTGCACACAACCTCAATAACTGGATGATAGAAAGCTACTGACAACGAAGTGTGGGTTCAATGAAAATTCAATTCAATTAACTGGTTTATTTTGAGTGCCCAGATAACAATGACACATGCACTAAAGCTAAATAAGCTCTCCCTATATAGCCCTGAACAGGCTCTTAGGATTCCAGGATGTTGCTCCCAGAATGTATGTACAATCAGCACATACAGGCAGCAAGTTTTTCAGCACTACGCACCTGTCGCCTTTACCCCCCCAGGACATACCCCTGGGTCTCATTTCTGAAAGAGGCTGAGTGGACCCGAGGGTTCTGGTGCGGCTAGAAAAATTAAGTCAATGAAAAATCCCAATGACCCCATCTGGAAACGAACCCGCTACCTTCGAACTTGTAGCGCAGTGTTTCCAACACCTGCATCACCGTGCACCACAAGCATGAAGTAAAGAAAAGGGTAAAGTCCCTGTCAACGCCATTAAGGCATGTGAGGGAGTGGAGGTATAGCTCTATTCATTCTTAACCTTGGCAGTAGAATGAGGCGCTCAGCTTCACGCCTCAAACACTTCTCTCCTGAAGAAACAATCCCCAGCACCTATGGAAAATGAAGCTGAGTGGGTCCCAGAGCTGGCGTGGACAATTTGGAGAAGAGATAAACCTCCTGCCCAAGGCTAAAGTCAAACCAAAAATCCTCAGACATCCAGCCTGTAGCCTTGTGATTGTATCACGTACACTATTTGGGCTCCTATTATAGAACACAATATCGTTTAAAGTTAAAATGCCTTGGAGTATCTGGTACAACTTGTAATGCATTCAGAATCAGTTGGTGTTAAACTACACAAACAATTCACTGTTTTTACCCACCCCAAATGGTCACAAACTTACCAGTCATCAGTCCAAGTATAGAACAAGTTCATTTCAACTGACATTTTCGTTATATATTATCCTTAATCTTTCCAAGACTTCCAAAAATATTGTATAATCAATTCCCAACAGGGTCAGTTGTCACCAAGGTCCACTTCCCAGCAGTAAACATGGTAGAGAGGAAAATTAAGAAGTGATGTCTTAACTCTAAATCTGTACTCCCACACAACATGGTGTGTGACCACACTTCAATTTATGCTCTGTTGTAATTGCTGCTACAGTTACTGTGAGTCATAAGCGACACAAATCAGGCTACATATCTCAAATAGTGGTGCCATGCCAACACACATACATGCGACAGAAAACGAACCTCTAAGCAATAGCCACATCAGATCATGGAAGGCTTATCAGACCATGCTCTGTCAGCACAACTTACTCACTGGCAGGGTTAAAGATTTACAGTTTGTAACAACAGACATACATATGCATCCATCACTGAAGATTACTGAATCTTCATACATCCAATTAAAATAAAGCACATCTACAAAGTAAATTAATCTTTTTGTTTGTAGTGCATCATGGTGATTTCCCTTTCATACATGTGCACATTACATAACAATAATTTGAACTATCATTACAGGTGGACTCCATGCTGGGAAGCTATATGGAGGATATCGGTATCACACCAGAACAATTTGAAAAGGCATGCAGTAAGACCTCTGCAGGAGGCTTGCAAATAAGATTTCATCAGGTAGGTGCACTGACCTTCTTCAGCAATTTCTCCTAAAATTTTGCTTATACTTTTAATTTATTCAGTTTCAAAAACTGAAAGTTCGCAGCAGCTGTCTTATAAACAACTCATGTACGTAGCTTGTATGCTCTTAATCATTTCCAGAGCTGTACTCATTAAAACTTATTAAAATATGATTCATATTTCCAAGAAAGCACAGTGATCCTCTACCACCAAATTCTGATAATTACTACTAGTATATTCTGCAAAAATTAAAGCCTTTAATACCACAGGTAAATAACTGATGATATGAGCAATATATATAGTTACCAGGTTACCACTAACTTACAACAAGTTTGATAGGCTTTAGACAGTAACAGCAGAAAAGGTAGTGGGTCAACAAACAGACATAAAAAATAATGTATGTGTTCCATGTCCTGCAACCATAATTCGGTGCAAAATTACAGCAATATACCAAAATCGCTAATCAGACTTGGAAAAACTCAAAACATGGAATAACTCACAGTAACAGAAGTAACATTTTGATTACATTAAGAAATACATGTTATCACTCTTTTCAGGTTGTTATATAGAACTCATTCAATCAACCCACACATTTCCATTCAAAACATTATTTCATACAGCATAACTACTTACATAATTCAACACAATATAGATGATATAAAGTAAAATATGGCCTATGGCATGTAATATTTCATGTTATCTTGAATGGAACAGGCACATAAACAAGTAACATAACACACACTAGATATATAGTGCCCTACACCCAGCATCTCTGTAAATACAACTATTTGTTAAAATAAAATACATTCTCATATACTTCCATTTTTATTTCACTGAAGTGATAGAGTTGTAAGTTTTTCTTTAGTTACGTTATTTGAACAGCTCAGGTGCTAGTCACAATGTATAAATTCTGTAACAAAATAAAATATATTTTCTTCTTCTAATACATAAATATTTAAATAAAAATTCAAAACAGTAAAGCATTAAGTCATACTATTTTTCTTAATACATAGGTGTCTCATACATGTCTGCAAAACTGCATGTGGTTATTCATTCCCTTACTTTGGTGAAAACTTTTACATCAAACACAAGTCACCCTGTCAGCCATTATTGTGTTACATGGTTATGTTTAATGTAATGGCCATGAACACAGCGTCATATACCATTCTCTGTGGTACTTGTGATGAATACTCCCACATGTTGAAGTCCCTGATGTACACCACTAAATAACATTCTGCTTAGGTTGTGACAGATAAAGAAAGTGATGTCTGTATTCTTCAATCGCTGACTGCAAATTTCAACAGAGTATCTGTAAATGAAATGAATGAATGCAAACCATGTAGTCATCACTGCTCATGACACAGACACTTTTTCTCATGAAGAACTATGCACCCTTCTTCCCTTGACAGCTGAATACAAAGTACTTGCCACCTAGTAGATGGATTTTGAACCTGCAAGTTTACTGTTTTAGTAGTGGCAGGGTGTTCTCCTGGAGTGGGAGGTAACTATGTCATGGTTGAGACTTCAACCCACACTGACATAATATTGTTTATTCAAAATAAGTCAATGAAGAACCCCTTAAACTTTGGCAGATGATTCATGGGATATTCTGCATATTTGGAAATATTATATGGAATAACTTATGGAAATCTATTGTTTATATAGTGTGAATGAAAGGTTCTTATTACATGCTAAACCTCACTTCGCATCTGTCTACACTCAAATGCGGACAACATTATGGTATAATCACCCTTACTACACAGCATGAAACCCACATTCTTGCCAAAACTCCTGTTGGCACAAAGTCTGTAAACTGGAAACTTACTGCAATGTCTTCTACAGACCCTGTTTGAACAGGTGTGGGCAGCTAATGACTATGAAATCTTCAAGAGGATGATGATCCAGAAGAACTTAGAACTTCAGCTGCAGGCACTGGAAATGATTCAGCAGCGCTATGGTATCACACCACAGTCATACCTGCCAACTGATGGAGATGAACGCCTGCAGACAGATGAGGAATCCCAAATCATGGAGGAGGTTATCAAGTAAACAGAAGGACATGGTCATCAATAATATTATAATATTATATCTATGGCAATTTTGAAGCTTATTTTTAGAACAGAAACAAATATATATATACATATATAGTACAAACTGTTATTAAACAGCGGATTAGTAACAGTAGTACTTGCATAAGGTTAAATTATCTAATACATATTAAATGTATCCATCAAATTTGGACTTGCAATCCAGCATTTTTTGTTTACATTATTTCTTGTGGGAAATGTATCTGAGAAATTTCATCTTACAAAAGACTTGAATGGAACACAACTATCACATTAGTTCAGAAGTACCTCTACGTCATAAATTGGTAGAGGTAGAAGCAAGATATGTTCCATGCAGTTCTTTATGTTGCATATTTTTGGGTGTAAAATGAAGTGGCTATCCAGGATGACCACCACTTTTTAAGTGTCCTTCACAGTGATATGACAAACTTCTGTTTGTAACAGAATCATAATCTTCTTTTTTAAAGATGCAGTTTTCATGAAAAAATTAAAAATTGCCTTATAATCTATGGATCATTTCTCTGAAGCCATAATACAAACAAATTAACCCTTAACCCGCTAACGTGGAGAATATGGTGAACCCCCTAACAATGCAAGCAGGTGGCAGATGGTATTTAACTCGGCATTTAAAGGGTTAATATTTAAAAATTCAAGCCCCACCTCATGGTAAACATGCTGCACCTTCATTAAAAAGACCAACCATTTAATGCTATTTAGGCAAATAATCATTTCTTCTGAGAATCACACAAACACAAACAAACTCTGTAGACAAAATGGAAAGTTTTTGTATGTTACAACATTAGGCACAAATAATTACCACCGTTAAAAAAATTATGGTTAACATCTAAGTGAATGAAACCAGTAACCAGCTGACAGTCTTGTTCATAACATGGATGCCTTACACATGCTACAGGAAGTCCTTAGAGGAATATGAAATCAGCAAGCAGATGCTGGACAGCACAACCCTAGAGATAGAGCAGAGTTTGGTGTCATCACCCGAGGAGCACCAACGTTTGGAAGCAGAGTGCAAGAGGGAGAAAGAGCTTCTGCATTCTGCACTACAGCAAACAATTGGTACACTATGCAATTCAAAGCCCCAGTATGGCTGTAACAGTCAGGCTTCTGGAATTCTAATGGAACTCCCTTATATATTTAGCACGAAGTGATTAGATTAATACAACAACAGTACTTTATGAAATTGATACCCTAGTGGTTTTTAAGATTGTGGTATGACTGGAAACAAAGCATAGCACAAAGTATAATCTTGCAGCTGCATATCACGATCTTTTAAGTAAGGAAGTAAACAGCTGTCAATAAGACCTACACAATTACAGTTTAAAGGTTAGCCAAAGACATCACAGTCTACTGCTGTAGGACAAAATATGCTGATAAATATCCAAATGTGCCTTGTAACCAGCTAGGCCAGATGACAAAGACAAAATTCAGTAATGAGAAGTGTGGTTACAGATTAGTGATGTAATATTGCAAAGTTTTTAGAATTCTAAAAACTCTTTTCCAAAAAGCACCTATATACAATGTCTTACATCCATTTCTCACTTCAGAACACAAAACAGTAATATTACTTGTTGTTTGACATGGGCGTGAAACTTGGTTTCTCATTCTAAGGGAAGACCAGAGATTGATATTGTACAAGGTAAGGAAGTTGCTGTGCACACCACAAAGACATATAGAAGAGTGAAGGAATAGCTCCTATCATTCTTAATCTCAGCACTAAATAGAGACTAGTGGTTGGTGTCACGTCTGAGTCACTTTACACCTAGGGAAAGAGCCACTGGGTAGTAGGTTGGGTGGGTTCCACAGTCGGTCTAAATGCTTTAAGAGAAAAGAAAAATTCCCCACCCCTGCCAGAAATTGCACAATTCCTGTTGCTCAGCCTGTTGCCTAGTCACTATATAAACTATGCTACCCCAGTTCCTAGACCAAATTCGAGGGTGTTTTAAATTAACAGACTGTGGAAAACACATGGGTCTATGAAACAGAGGAAACATGAGCACAGGGAAAACTGTATGATGAGGATCTTAACTGTTTGGAATTTTCATCAGATATTATAATTATGGTGACAAAATCAAAAACATAAGTTGCATATGATCTCTAGCAGATATGGAAGGTATAAAAACAGCATACAAAACTCCACTCAGGAAGTCTGAATAAAAAGAAAACCATATGGGATACCTAGCCATAGATGAGAGGATAATATTAACATCTGTCTTACAAGAAACATGTAAGATGTTAAACAGTGCAGTCTTCTGGGTCACAGCAGGTTCCACCCGCAGAGTATTGTGAACACAACAATGAACTATGGGTTCTGCACAGGCAGGCAATTTCTCAACTGAGAAACTCTTCACTTTGCAAAGATGACTCTGCTCCATGGGGCTAATTAATTAGTTTAATTGATTGCAAATAAGGGGAACAAAAAATGTTATTTGTATTTAGAAAGTCTTGAACCCAACACTATTAGCAAAGCAATCACATTTAAAGCCTTATTCCAGGGACCACCATGTCTCCTATACAATTTCATATGACCATATTAATAAATGACTGCATTACCTGCTCCAACACGATTTTCTCTGCTCTGCTGCTTTCAACATTGAAATCAAACCATCCTCAGTTAAAGAAGGCAGTGTCAGGAAAAGAATGGAGTGACTGCCCATGCACTGCATGGTTGCATTCAATGTCCAGCTGAAGCCAACACATCTTACCATGCAATGAAACTCTCCTCTCTAGATAATGCTCAGGTTGGGCAACGAGTACAGCTTACCTGCTATAGGAGTAATAAACACAACTGTCTGTTTCAGAACCATCAACACCCAGAGAACAGCCAGAGATTAATCAATATGAAGATGATGAAATGCAGATGAGAACACAGGTAACTACATACATACACAATACAGTAAATTACCCTAGGTTTAACAGATGCTGGCAAAAATTGCAATACGTAATGTGCTACAGATCATCTGACTTTTCAAGCACAAGAAAGCAGTATTCTGTAGAATAAGGTTCTGTGGCATGTTAAACACTGTCAACTATTACAGTTACCAACATTCCAGGGTGCACATAGTGTCTCTGAAACATCAAAAACTATTTATCACACAATATGGTGCAACATCCAAGAAGACTTAAATCTTCATCAGCACCTCTGTGAGAACCTCACATCTTGCCCAGTATTCTGCAACTGTAATGAACATCCATATGAAACAGCAATATTAACAAAGGTTGAAACACAAGTGATGCCTGTCACTGTAAAGAATTAGAATGCTACAAAATGTTACACAGCGCTTCTGATTTCAACAGATGTTTTGTAATCAGCCAAGTAATGAAAAATGGACATAAGACTGGAAACTTAAAAGGTATGACAAATATAAACAAAATACTGTAGACAGAAAATTTTAAAGGGAACAACACTGTGAGACCAGGTCAAAGAATGTAGAACTATATTGTGGTACATTTGAAACCAACAGTGTGAGTATGCATTGTAATCATCTTGTGCACAATGGGATCTTGTGACCATGATAATAAACCCCTGGGTTCTATATGTACAAAAGACTTTCTCGATAAGCTTTTCAAAGACTGTGCTATTTGGCATTAGTTTACAAGGTGTAGGATGGGGCTTCACCTTCGACCAAGTATTTGGCTCTAATGAGATTAAAGAATATTAGTTGTTCACAAAATTGTGAAGTGAGGTATCTTGCGTATTCCAACATACGACATTGGGGACCAAAATGTAGAAAGTACAGCATAAGTGCAGAATTATTTGATTTTTGGTCTTGAGGAGTTTCAAAGTTCTATAACCTTGGAGTAAGAAAACTGGTAACCTGACATCACTGATGCAACAACATTCTGTTCTGAACAGGTTGATGCCAAAGAATTGATGAAAAGACAGGAATATCTTAAAGCACAGCGGGACAAACTTCTAGCACTCAAAAAGCAAGAACGAGAAAAGCAGCTGCAAGCAGTGGAATCTGATAGCAACAAGCAACGTCCCAGATCTGCCAAAGCAGCACAGTCAGCCCTGGCTGGTCAGCCTGAAACTGAAATCAATTCACAAACCCTGCAGGTGCGGAAGGCTCTTGCAGAGCGACTGAAATCTGAAGTGGTGGGCAAAAAATTCTAGATTGTACCTATTTATCAAATAGCATGCACACTGAAAATGGTTTGGAAAGCATTTAATAAAATGACAATTATATTTTGGAGTTAATAATACATTTATTTATCAATTCATCCTGCAGAAATAACTGAATCCTAGTTGTTGCTCAACTGGCTATGTATTTCTAGTTTTGCAACTAAGAATTGTAAGTTTATCTTCAGTCAGTGTCATACTGATTGAATGAAGTTAAGCTTTCCTTGTATGAACCATTAAGGCATACAGGAGGGATGGAAGTAAAACGCCACTCATTCTTAACCTTGATACTTGACACAGGCAAAATGGTCAGCTTCATAATCCGCTTTACCCCCAGGGCAAGAGCTCCTGGCACTCAATGAATAGGTGGGTGGGCCTGAGAGCCAGTCTGACACTTGAAGCAGAGAAAAATATTTTGCCCCTGCTGGGATTTGAACCCCACATCCTCCAGCCCATACCCTTGTAAGTACACTATGCTAACCCAGCTCCCCCTACAAACCATATAAGGGAAAATTTGGGGGTTTAATCTAATTGCACGTTTCTAATGCGTTCATGTATAGATGGCTATATCAAGAAGAGGATAGGGTTCAGTCTACAGATTTTTTGTTTAACTACATGTAGATGGTCAAACATTCAAGGTGTTAAACATCAAAATCTTTGTGAAGAAAACAAAAAAAAATTGTACCTGTGGTATTGCTTGTGTTGGTTTCATGGCAATTAAAGAGCAGAATGTGAAGTGTAAAAATGTAACATTTCTGCTGTTTTGGGTACCAAGAGGAAAAACTCATTGCTTTGGTAATAGTCAATGGGAATTAAAACTGTGGATTCTATTTGACCATGTCCACCGCCTCCACAAATTGATAAATGTTAAGTGCTTCAGTTTTGAACAATCACACCTCAATTATGTATACAGGTTTCTATTGCCCAAAAAGTAAATGAAAAATTTGCAAATGATTCTGCATGTACATTTTTGTTCATTCAAAAACTTACAATGTAGTTTTAGTGTTATAGCAAAGTGCATTTAGTTTTATGTGAAGGGATGAACACTACAGTAATCTGCAAACACCAACAATGTCACAAATACGAGCAGGAATAAAGAAACCCCAGTCTGGGCCCTATTATGCCCTCAGACTCTAGAATATAGAGGTAACATTATAACTCAGATTCAAGGTTGAAAGAATAGTTTGTAATTGAGATATCAACCACAAATCTCATATTCGGAAAAATAATTAAAACCAAATATCATGTACCTAAACTACTAAGTTCATAATCTCTGTCTTCAAACACATACTATAAAATGGCTGTCTTCACATCCAATATTCTGAAGCTTGAGGCATTTTGTTTTACATATTCACTATAAAACTTGTAGGAAGGCCTGTCAATCTGATTTCCATGTCAAGTAAATTTTTTACACACAACACAACTAATTATACTCTTAAAGATACCTAAAAAAATTCAAATATTATACATTATACATTAAGTGAGCACAAAAAATTTATCACCAGTATGTGATACCTCCTGTCCATTCAAGTACCTATTTTTCATAATTCATAAACCTGAAACTGAACTAAAAGCATGTACAAACACAAATTTTAATTCCATACTGTTTGCATTTATTAGAAGCTCAGCAACATTAAAACTCACTTATCTACCCCATATCCACAGCTACAACTAAGACCCTACCCATCCAATCTCTCTCCTAAAGCAACACTTTTCACATACAAGGTTTGAGGAAATTTCTACCTGCATTTTAGAAAAACTCCACTACTGCTCAATGAATTGGAAGACAGCTTGATAAATGACATATCCATCACACATGATGACAATATGGTAATACTGAACAATGTTGTGCAGCTGAAAGGAGTGCTATGTCATATGTTATTGTTTCCCCTCAAAACACAGAAAAACCCAACCGTAGGAGCAGGTGTCTAAGATTAGAATACAGAAGGGAGCATCTGTGAGAAACTTTAATTATTTGCCATTCAGAATTCGTGAGGGAATATCATTTACATAAATATAATATACAATAAGTTCAAAGATTTCCATTATTTATTCTTTAGAAGACATTTAAATAAAATCATAAACAACAGTTCAGACCTACACAAAATTACACACACAAAATTTAAGTGAAGAATGAGGCTGCACAAAGCAATACCTATCACATTCCTGTCTTCTCGAAAGTCACATAATGTAATCTGGCATAGACTTAACTGCCTCCAACTTTAGGGCAAGAGTACAAATTTTCTCAATTGATGGCTACATGTGATGTTCGTCAGCTGCTTGACATGATCCAGTTCCCAACATTACAACTGTCAATACTATGCACTCTATGTTGCAAACTGCATACTCAATCAATTCTGTTGTGTTGTAGATTGGAATGTATATACTTGCCTAACACAACTATATAGTTGTGTTAGACAAGTATATACATTCCAATCTAGTTTGTTATAAAAACAACGGGGATGATGAACCTTACAATCTGTTGTGTTGTGTCTGTGTCCTGAGGGCTCCAACCTACATGTCACAATGTGTTGTTATTTGCTTCTCTCCCACAACCTTTCAGTGCCAACACATATTATTCATGATCCCTGCATGTTCAAAATTTAAAATGACATGAAGACCTGGTTGTCAAAAACAGATTGCAGTTGTAGGGTTTCGAACAAGTGGATATCAAAGCATCAAAATATAGTTAATTAACTACTGAAAATGAAACATTCTTACCCTAGGTATTTCCAGTTTAAGGAGGGTGGATGTGATATCAAGCTAGTTGATCATGCATACTGCACATTTCATGTGCAGCGAGCTATTTATACAAGATTGAAGTACTTAGAGAAAAACCTGATATACAGTGATCATAAGACACACACACACTGCCTTTGGTATAAAAGTGGGCCCATAAAATAAGCAGCCAGCATCTACCCATCTGAGTAAAATCATGAAAATACTGTCCATTGTTTATAGATATGATAAAACACAAAAAGCACCAGCTAATTAGGGGGAAAAAAAGTTTTTAATGTTAAAAATTTAGCTTCCAGATGTCTGGTATTTGCATGCTGTGCTCTGATAGCCCGGAAGCGTTTACAAAGGACTGCCTTGGGTTTTAAATTTTAATCAACAGTAGTTTACAATGGTATTGAATTTTACTCCTTTATACACAGCCCCACAATGCATAAATAAATATGAATTTTGGTAGCTTCCATTGATGACGAACACCACATCAAAGTGTTCTTCTTTGCGCCATATATTATGGTGCAAAAGTTACCATTCCGACTGCTAGATATAATTTGTTAATATCACACTAGTATGATGTTTTTATTCTTTTCTCAGTCACTGCATGTCAATATTCAACTTAAAACACATCAACACCTTTATGCCATTATTCACACATCCTCTTTACATATCACAATGAAAAATCTGTTTGCTTCGTATAGCATCATTAAATAACATTAGCAAAAATGGAAGTTCTCCCCTTATCTGTATACTTTCAAGCAATCTGGAATTTTGTATCCCACAGGTGGTCCCAATAATGTTGCATCTTTTACATTTACAGGCAGCAAGGAAAGGTGTACTTTGGAGAATATGCATACATTTTCCAAACATAGTTTGCAATTTTGCATGCTTCAAGGTTCTTACTATTTATTTACTGCAGACACAAATCTGCTGACACTACATATACCACACCGCACAGCCACAACTCTTCTTTTGTATTTCAACTCTTCTTTTTTATTTCATCAAACGTTCATTCTACCGAAAAGTTCCAAATAAACCATCAAAAGTACAAAGATCTATGCTTTACATAAGGTGTGCACAAATTTTCTAAAACTCTAGAAGCCATCGCAAATTTCTAGGTTCCCAAAGGGTGGAATGATGCAAGTTCCACACTGATGATTCACCAAGATCAGGTGTCACCATACACAAGTTAGTTGTCATGGTGACCTGATACCCAGGGTCTGTGCACTGCTGCTGTATGTCATGCACCACTCTATTAGATAAGTTGCTTCTAAGCAAAATGATGAAAATATGATTTGTGCTTCATGTATAATAGGAATTACAAATAACCAAACCAAACCAAATTAAATTTTCCAAACAATTTTTGGTGCAGATCACATTGACAAAATTCACCAAAATGTTATGTAAAATTCATGGGATGAAATATACTGACAGACATAAAACCCCTCCTTCATGTGTTAACATTCTGTGCAAAGATGACATTAAAACATCAGAAGTTCTCATTTACTTCTGAAACAACCAATATGGGAACCATTTAACTCAGTCTCATATGTAATAACAGGAACTGGGTCAGTCAGTAGAACATGTAACACCATTCACCATACATATGGGAGCCAGGATAGCAGAGTGAGTATAGTGACTAGGGTACATGCAGCACGACTCAGAAAACACAGCCCGATTCCCACCACAGGCAAGAGACTTTTCTAGAAATCATCTAGATTGGCTCAGGGGCCCATCCAGCCTCCTAGCGAACGGGCAATGTGGACTCTTTCCCTGGAGTAAAGTGGCAGGGACATGGAACTCACTACTCACCTCCATCTAGTCCCAAGGTTAAGGATGTGTGGAGTTATCCTTTCACTTCACACATGCCTTAGTGGTGTGGCACTTAATTAAGCATACAGCCAACTCTACCCTTACCCCTAATCAAACATGCATTAAGTAAGTAAAATGACTTACCCAGATTATAAGCCATAAGGTCCATTTATACTGAAAGTAATGTACTGTAACTTAATGTGAAATTTATACAGCTTGCTCTATAATGTTTCATACCAAGGAGAGCTATTTAAATCAGCAAGCATGAGTAAAATGGCATACATACATCAATGATCTAGTAAAATACATGCATACAGTCACTTCATATCAGCACTATCACAGAAATGCACAAATCTAAGCACAGTACAAAAAATACATCTAGACATGACTCCACAAGGCAAGCCAGTGCCTGATCTGTGCAGAATAAGGGCACAAATATTGTTCTCCAAAATTAACCCTTTGAGTGATGAATTGATATTCAATTTCCATGTCTGCAAGTACAACATTCACTGTTACTGCATCCAGGAAGCTGTGTCAGTTCCATATGGTGAGGTATCTTCGCAGGAACAAAAGCTGTCAGGCTGTCCTAATAAATAATGGGATATGGCAAACAATGCACACTGAGCCTGAAGTTTTCCAGTATACAGAAAGTAGGAACATGCACAAATCATGAATGAGTTCTAGAAATACCACTGAAAGGGTTAAGAATTATCAGCATCTTCCAGTTAACAGGCATCTACTACAATGACCATGCCTGTATGTGCCGAAATGTATAAAGTATCTAATTACATTTCATGTGGTTATCATCACAAAACTCTCAACAAACAGAATTTTCATGGATCCTGAATCCACAGATTTGTCTTGCTGGGTCATAGCAGATTTTTATACAAAAAAAAGACAGAAAATTAATGGGTAACAAAGCTGTGTAAGACAAACAAATGTTAATTTATGTAATTTCTAACAGAAATTAGAATGATTTCCAGCTATATACAAATATACTCAAAATTTTAATTAACTAAACTGCTTTGGAGGCTAAATGCATTTAAATTAGGTCACAACAATTCTTAAACCACAAACAACACATATTTCACTGAATTTCATGGGTTTCTCCTCATCTGCAACTAAAAAGTACAGTAGTACTGTGCCAGCACATTCAATTCAAGTGTGCAAAGTAAAACAATTAATTACCCATTTTTTCAAAGTAAAGCAATGAAGTAAAACCAACCCTGATCAAACAATGCACTTGTTGAACACATGCAAGCTCTGTTCAGCATCATGTCAAACCTTACTGTAAGTAACACGGTAAACACATCTGCCCATTTCATCCGACATTTATCCGAGTGTAAACTCAAAATTCTGATCTGCTAGGCTGCACAAATTTACTGTTAGTTTTTTACACAACCTGTGATACACTTCTTCTTTCTTTCAAAACTACACTGCCTTTAATATTCTGAAATCAATTTAGATACAAAAATTATTACGCATCCATACAAATTAACATTCCAAGCATACAATGTCTGCTCAAGACTCCTTAATTTTCACTAATGCAAATGTCTGTTGTACTATCATAACAATAGTTCATTGATAAAATAACACATACATAAACAATTTCTTCCATTTATGTTACTCTGCACAAAAAATCCTCTTGCTTCCAAAAGTAAATATAACTTTAATTGACCGCACAGAGCTGATATTCTGGACAAGCATCCTTCTGAAGATCTTAACATGATGATAGGTGTTTAACATCTCTAGATATAGTACAGGAAGGCAGCCGTGTTTGACTGAATAACAGCTACTGTGGATTATAAAATTAAATGTTTACCCATTTCTGAACACAAAAAAAAATATTCTACCTGTGTGCCATATCAACATATACAGCCCTACATGTAGGGAACCCATTAGGCAGTTTTAGCTTGTCACATTGAATGGAAGAGAGGTTATCAGCATGTGCAAGAACACTTCGGATCAGTACATCCTCTTTTTTTATGAAGACCACAAGCACTTACATGAATGACACTTTTCTAATATTTTTAGGTAACTTTGCACCCCTGTGGATTATGGTCTGTGTGTACATTAACTAGAGAAATGTTAAATGGAATTCATGAAATTTATTACTGCAGATTTATACAAAAAGTGTTGAGCCATTTCAATTTTGTTTACAATGAGACAAGTCTAACAAACACTTTACAGGAAGACCTACATGCATTTCTATGTACATCTCTAGTGTACCAGTACACAGAGTGAAAAATGTTTCAAAGAGTAGTTGTAGAAGTAACGTAATAACCATTTTATGCCCAACACATCTATCCTCAGGGGCGACAGTTTTCGAGAAAATGAAAGGAAAGAGACACTGTACGCTCTTCTCGGTATTTGTACAACGAAAAATTAAAAAGCTGTTCACAGCACATGCATAACCACCTCCCATGCAAGAAAAAAAAAAAAAAAAAAAAAAATGGTTATTTTAAATGTATTTAGATTTTCTTTTTTTTTTTAATTTTGTTGTATGTTTAAATTCACTTTTTATTAGGCCTATTTTAAATGATTTTTGAGTATATAGTTTTTATTTTGTGGAACTAATATTTTTTTTACATTTG
>Ga0123355_10006866_pt1 | contig 16948 bp, 8 predicted proteins | sample TergutEmb28metaG_3_FD_89872 | JGI IMG/M metagenome (GOLD analysis project Ga0123355, IMG submission 89872) | Embiratermes neotenicus P1 segment gut microbial communities from Petit-Saut dam, French Guiana - Emb289 P1 | ecosystem: Host-associated > Arthropoda: Insects > Digestive system > Gut ...
ACAGCAGCCTCGTATCAAGAAGCAGCAAGTTGCAGATATACCGCACGTTGGTACGCCCAGTGGTTACCTATGGTTCAGAATCGTGGACACTCACCATGGAAGAGGAAAGAGCATTAGCAGTATGTGAAAGGAAAATACTGCGGAAAATATATGGACCAGTGAAGGAAAACGAATTATGGAGAATTCGACGAAACGATGAATTAGTGAATTAGAAGTTATAATCAAAGGGGAGAACATTGTCAGGTTCATTAAATGCCACAGAATACAATGGCTTGGTCATATAGAAAGAACGCAAGACACCGCAATTCCAAAAAACATGTTATATGGAAAGCTGTATGCAACAAGACGAAGAATGAGATGGCTGGATGATGTGTCCACGGACCTGAGAAAGATGGGAATAAACGAATGGAGAGATAGAGCAAGGGATCGAGAGGCTTGGAGGCGTATTGTCAAGGAGGCCAAGGCCCACCCCGGGCTGTAGCGCCACCGAAGAAGAAGTCTATATAAATAAAATACTTTCATCTCTCCCAGTGCAAAGAGCATTACAAGTTTACAGATGTTGCTGACCAGTCCTTTCAAAGTGCACAAAATAATCACTGTGAACTTTCACCAGAGCAAATAGTATTACAGATGTGTGAATGCACATTCCATCACAAGTACAACACCTTTTTTATAGTTATGAAAGATTCTTATAATAAAAGCCAGTGACATGCACTATTTCTCAAATTTATTTTCGTAAAGAACTCTACGTGTTTCGGACAGATTTACTGTCCATCATCAGGAGTCTTAATGCTGTATTCACAGCATTTGCTGTGAATAGAGTACTAAGACGCCTGATGATGGTGTGAATACAGCATCTCATTGGCTTTTATTACAAGAATATATCACAATACATGGCCCTCTGATTGTCAAACTTATGACAAATTTTCAGAATTAATAAGCAATTAAATTATTTCAGCACTGTTTTTAGTTTTCTGAAGCTGTGTGGATGAAAAATCTGTCCTGCTTGGATATGATGCATCGCTGGGTATTTGACCTGATGTTCTGAGACAACATAGTGGTCTTATCTTCAAGGAACCAAATGTCAAAGTGATGCAGTGTCATATCCCACAATGGCTTCCTCCTCCTCCTTCTAATCCAGTACAGTTTACTGGAGGAGTGGACAAACCCCACGTACCACGTCACTCTGGCAGGGCAACTAAATTTTGTATGGTGGTGTCAAATATTTATGGGTGCTCATAATGGAACTTACTACATGTTACACTGCTGGCATCTTCGAATTTTGAGAAGGCACCCAGAGTTTTGTAAAATTTATGCACCTCTTGTTTATAACATGAAAAATCTGGCTGCTATCAGTGTTCCCCTATGGAATACTGTTTCACAATACACATACATCTACACAGATTTCTTGTGTGCAGGCAACATTTCACAGCCTTTCTCCACTTCAAATGAATATACAGAGTGGCATAAAACTGTAGCTGCGAAGCTGAGTTGCTATGACAGGTAGTTAAGTACTGGGATTTCAAGCCATTATAAGTGAGTTAACTCCTACTGTAACCTTGACCAGAGTCCAGTCAGACATCAGCAAGTTCCATGGTGGTCACCAGTCTGAATAATTTGTGACACGTGCATACAATGACACAGAGGTAGTAGAAGTTTCACAGCATGAGCTATAATCTGATTATGGCTGTAGCATGAAAAACTGTGCTACTTTTACACCATCCTGCATTACCTAACTGTCCAGAAACTAGTAAACTTCAGCATTTGAAATAAAACTGTTTCACAGACATGTGTCCATCAGCACTAAGCTACTACACAATGCGGAATGGAACAGACGACTTCCAGCAGCATGTTGCACACAAATGACATATTGTGAAATGGATCAGATGTACACGACATATATGATCATCATTTACAGACAACAGGCACATCTGCTTCATCCAACAATTTGCAAGTGACCAATTGATGTCACAGTAGTCATTTCTCAATTCATTCCTCCAATTTTTAGTGCCACAATACTCAGTGTGGTAATAGGAGTAATTTGGATTGTATACACAGCCACTTCTAAAACCTGCAGCTTACAACTGGACCAAAAATAGTGACAGAATAGAGAAAGATACATACACATAAGGTTTACAGTTTTTATTGTTCATCTAATGGCTACAGTTCCCTAGGAAGACACAACATTTAAAGCAGCCAATAACCCACTCACCTCCATCTAGTGTCAAGGTTAAGAACATATGGAGCTATAACTTTATGCCCCATGCATGCCTTAATGGCACGGACAGGCAAAAATTTACATTTTTTTTACCTTTATATATTCTGATAGATATGTACAGGGTGTTTTCCCAAACTTGAGTATATAATTGCCGGTCCAACGCTCTAGCAAGTTTTTATTAGACTTTCTACAGGTTATCGTCACTGTGAGCATTTGTCCAGCTCCCATCACCAACCGTTAAACCTCCCAGACTTGTAGCATATGATGCAAAGCTGGAGAAGCAGTAGGCAGAGCACTGGGCCAGCACTTATTGGGGGAGGCCTAAATAAAAGCCATATGAAAGAGCTCAGAAATGGATTGGGAAAAGTGGTCATAATATGGCTGAGGTGGTTAGTCACTGACCTCTCACATCTGAGGCCTGGGTTTGACCCCTGGCTAGTCCACGTGGAATTTGTGATGGGTAAAATTGCACTGGGACAGGTTTTCCTCTCAGTTCTGTTTTCCTTTGTCAGTTCCATTCCACCAATGCTACATACATTTCATTTGGCTACTACTAATTTTTTTTACATAATCTTAGCAAATGACAGTACTGTTAAACAAAATACTACACTCTTCAAAATGGGAGATGTGAACCAACTGGTAATCCCAAGAAATGCAATTTCTTCTGATACATGTTTTATGTTCAGCATCTTAAGAAATGTGGAACATTACAATGAAACAGGTCCATCAACAAACAGGAAAGTTCGAACACATCCTCAGCAGAGTAATGTACAAGAATCGTAAGTACAGACATTTGAAATTGGTTTTAACTTGTGAGAAACAATGAACAACACACTGTATATATCATTGCCATTCACTGCACACAAAAGTCATGCAAAACAACCTATAAATATAATATTTTAATTAGTAACAAAAAACTTAATTACTAAAAAATTAGTTGTCTCCAAGAATAAAAACCTTATGAAATACTGTTCACACACTGTGACATACAGATTTCAACTATGTAATTATTTTGTTAGTACAACTGTATTCCAACTTTTCGAGACTTTGAGGCACATGGATTATTTTCATCACAAGCAATGGTATATGAAAGCTTATATAGAGGTAAATATGTATGACCACCTATGTCAAACATGACCGACCTCCCAACCTGGAATCTGATATTTAAAACATAATTACAATGGCAGTTAGACAGCACATGGCATTCATGTTCATACTGAATTCCATACTTCCACAGTAAACCCCATGAAGATCAAAAACTGCTGAGATCTGCAATTAATATACACATAGAAACCAAGAAGTATATATATATATATATATATATATATATATATAGTTACATCCCACACAACATCACTCTGCGCAACATTTCATTCTGATATTGTATAAAAATTAATACATTCCACACAGTGGTGACAGTGCCTTGGACTTTTACGTTGCTTAACGAATACAACATGCAAAATAACTTGTCCAATTTTTTTCTTACAGAATGTTCTAGCCCTTAGGGCCCCAGGAGGACGTTTGCAATTTTTGGACAGCATGGGAACTGAAAACCACACAAAATGGTATACATAAGATGTCACAGGCTTAAAAGGGTGCAATAATATATTTTATTTCTTAAAAACACAAATTCATCCCCACTTCCTGTTTTGACACCACAATTTACAAAAACAAGCAACAGAAATGCATCCCCAACTATTACATTAATTATTATCAGAAAACTACTTAGCTATACATTGTTTCTGTATACATCTAGCTTCCATGGCACATTTTCACAATGTTAACTGGAATATGGTTGTATTTGATCGAAATGCATAACTTCACGAAGAAAAATAATGCAGCCCCATGCACAAGGCAAAATAACCTTTTTTTAGAAAACTAGATTACAAATGTTTAACCTTTATCCTTTTGCGATAGTAATTTAAATTTCAGCATATTAGTATTAGTTGAACAGAAGAAGATAAATTTAAGAAATTAACAGCATTTTCTGGACAATAAAACACAGATTATGCAGCACGTCCTAACATGCAGTACTTTTCTTGTTGCCTAAATATATAAAATGTATTTCTAGAGGTGCCTTCCTATGTGCATTCAAATATGCAAACACAGATCTTTAAAAAGTTAATATAAAGTGAGAGGACGGAGATTTAAAATAATTACTGAGACATCTTCACACAAAGTGGCTTGTCTGTTTGTTTTCATGGGATAATCAACATAATGCAGTATGGGCCTGCACAGCCACTGTACATTTAAAAGAAGCAAAGTCTCAACAGTTCCAGATTCAGATAATTAACATGGAGATTCAATGAATTTTGACACTGAAGTTTTGTTAGAAGTTCAATGTTTCATACTTTGCAGTTCCTTAAAGAAATTATTAACACAAAAAAATGTTGCTCAATAGAATTTCCTTGTTTCAGGAGCTGTGATATATAATGGAAAGATGTTTTCTCAGTTATTACTATTAAAAAAAAATATGTGTTACATATTTCTTTCTTAATGTCTATTTAATCCTCACTGCTGAAAGGGGAGATTTGTCCTCTGTACGTTCATCAGTAGCTTATCAGATCCATCTGTAATTATATGACATGCAGAAATATTTCATAGTCTTTTTCACAAAGTGAAAAAATTAGCACCAACAACATACATTTCGATTCATACAAGACATAAAGCACAATTCTATCACCATCAGATCTGAATTCATAGCACTTATAATTGCATAGGAACTAACTACTAATCCACTATAAATGCAGTAACCCACACCTGAAGAGCTTTTTGTAAGGCAGTAAATGAAAAGGCACCAGTCAATCTTGCCATAAGCATTTGAAATGCAATACCTGTGAAAAACTGTATTCATACAAATTTAATTTCTAAGCTCACACTACTTTTAACCAGGGGTACCCAAATCCTGGGTGCCTAATACTTGTGGATCCTCAATATGGAACTTGCTTTATGTCACCCTTCTGGCATATAGCATTGGTAGGTCCTACATTTTTGGAAAATTTTTGCACCCCTGCTTTTAACTGCTTCTCACAAGGAAATCAGGCAACTCAGTTCCAAAATATACGTACTAGATCCCAACAAGATGCTGATAGAGCTAGGCATGACCTCTAAAGAGTACAAGCCAGGATAACGACAAAAATGATCCTGGGGACTGTATTTAATTTTGAGAGTGTCTATACAACACACACTTTCATACAAATCTCATAGTATGGTATATCACAGAACAGTTCTGCCTGCCTGTCCAGTAGAACAGTTCTGTCTGCCTGTCCAGTAGAACAGTTCTGTCTGCCTGTCCAGTATCACTTAAGTGTGATAATGTGATAAGATTCAATATTACAAATCTGGGAAAAAAGCCATAATATTTTAAAATTTTCATCTATAAAACACTAAAAAAAATCTTATCTATCAATACTGCAGAACACGGTATGTGTCAGTGTTCTATGCAACATGACAATCTGGTAATCTGGCTTTCCTATTCCTTCTAACACGAATCCAAAATAACAAAACTCATGTTTTGTGTCATCCAGACTTACAGTTTCAAATATCTGTCTCTTCTCAGTACACTTGTGATCCCACCTGTTCAGTATTTTTCACATTACACTTTGTACCCAACAAGCAGATTTAACAGGAGTTACAATGACTGACTTTTAAATAAGGCAAAAGATACAAAATACAGTGTCTATCACACAATCAGTGTCAATGCACATGAAGTAAAGATGGTAGCAATGGTACTTGGAAGAAGGAATGAAAAGAAAATTGAGGAGGTACTTGGAGAACATTGGCTTGGATTTAAAAAAGGAATGGGAAATGCAATTGTGATGCTGAGAATAATATCAGAAAGAACTTTCACATAGACGAAGAAGTATGTGCTTGCTTCATAGACTGGGAGAAGAAATTTAACCATTTAATCTGGACCAAAATCATGCAGATCCTAAAGAAACCGGTACTGAATGGCACAAAAGATTTAGCAGCAAATTGTACATGGATCAGAGCATTAAATAACAGGGTCAAGAGGAGGCAAAGACATGTGAAGACTGGAACAGGAGTTAAGACAAGGATGCTGTTTGTAACCAGTTCTACTCAACTGATACACCATGTACCTTAACAAGGAAGCTTGAGAAGGGTTTGGAGACTTCAAAACAGGAGGATAAGTAATTTGCACTGCGAGATATGCAGATGACCTTGTGCTACTGGCTAAGGAAGAAAAGGTACTATAGGGCATCACTGACAGACTAATTGAAGTTGGAAGATGCCTTGGAATGGAAATGAATGTGGACAAATCTATGACATTAAGAATCCCAAAGCAGCCATTCCCAGTAGAGATTATGATAGATCAAAAACAACTGGAGAATGTGGAATATTTGAGCTATTTGGGTAGCCTGATAACAGATGATGCAAGAGGTACAGGTAAAATTAAACACATGGTCATCACAGCAAAAGCAGCATTCAACAAGAAGAATCTTTTCACCAGCAAAATGGACGTAGATTTAAGAAAGGAACTAGTGTAATGCAACATTTAAAGCACAGCTGACACTTCAGAAAGTAAACAAGAAATACCCTGAAAGTTTTGCAATGTGGTACTGGAGAAGGATGGAGACGATCAGCCAGACTGATAACATGAAAATGAAGAAGTATTACATCATGTAAAGTCAGAAGAAAAGCAACATCCTGCATACAATAAAACAAAGGAAGACTAACTGGATTTGTCATATCTTGCATAGCAGCTGCCTTCTAGAACACGTTATTGAAGACAGACAGACAAGGAAGGAGATGTAAACAGCTACCGGATGACTTCAAGTAAATGAGAAGATATTATAAGTTGAAAGAGGAAGCACTGTATCACACTCTCAAGAACTTGGTTTTGAAGAGGTCATGGACATGCTGCAGGACAGATTATGTGATGATGACCAGACAAGCATATGGCAACACTGCTACATGCTGCTCAACAAACAGATTCAAATCGATTATTCTTCCAGTTTATACACAGAAAGTGGTTACTACTGTTCATTTTGCTGTGCATACTGCTGGTGCTAAACTTCTTCTTACACTCAGGTTTCATTTTAGCAGCATATCTAGTCTGCAGTTTTTAAAATTGTCTGGGCTTTAAAGACAAGCCTCAAAACAGCAGCAATACTTTACAACGTTCACATTTCTTCCTTATCCTTACTTACTTTTATAACTTGTCAACACAAATCAATAAATGCTGGATATGCACAGATAATTTTCTGAACACTGGTAAGTATGGTTTTTGCATACCTGATAGGCACTGAAGAATCACCATCAGCTTTACACCAATATAAAAACATACAAAATATTTTTACAATACATGAAATATTACCAAAAAATAACTGCCTTTACTTTCTACAATTTCATTCACACATACAACAAACATTCTCCATTCGATATCATGTTAAATAAAAGGGAGGTAAAAAAAAAAATTAAATTACCTCAAGATCATACAATATAAATGAATTCTTGAAAATTGTTAAATATGGCACAAAACCAATCTTTAGTTGAAAGTTCTGATAAAACACCGAGTTTAACATAAACTATAGGTCCAAACTGTCTGAATCAATTCACAGTAGTCAAAAGAATTCACTACTCACACTGAAGTTACAGCTATTCTAGAACAGTATACAAAGAATTAAGAACTACATCTGCCTCATAGAGATCTACAAATCACGTACAGTACATGGATCACGCTTGCGAGACCTTACTTCATCTTCGTACATGGCGCAATAATGATTACTTGTAAGTGTTATAATACAAGTTCGCCCACGTACTTCAACATTGTATGAACTGTGTTTCTGGAAGTTACAATGTGCAGTCAATAAGTAATAACACTTCCTGAATCTCAGCACTGGGCACAGGCAAATGTATAATTAGGCCTTGAAAATTACACAAGTCCCAAACTAAAATTAAATTTGCCACTCCAGTCTTCAAATGACTATGTATAAATAGTACAGCCTATTACACCCTTAACCTACTCAACAAGTAGGAAAACAAAGTTGTTGGGACATCTGCGAAGTTATATCTTCACACGACATCACACAATACAATGTAAAAAATTTAAATCACATTTTATGTTATTCATACTGTGCATTTTCTTACAGTCCATATTTCAAACCAACAAAATGCACCATTTAAAATACAATAAAACATCAAAAAACACACTTCACATTAGGTGTCAACTCCTACGTGTTTCGGTACCAAGGTGCTATCATCAGGGAGTTCATTAACAGCAATGGGGTTGTACGTCCAACACACACTTCAGGTGCTGGTTGCCGTCAATTTCATGGCAAAAATTAGTCTTGAAATGTTAAAATTCTAGATTACTTGTTAACAAGTACAACTCCATATTGCCGTAATGACAACACCATACAATAATGTTCTCATTACAGTAACATGGACTTATACTTGTAACATGTGTAATCAAGAATTTTAACATCTTAACACCTTTACTTTTTATAATGGCAATGAGAGCCACTAGCACCTGAAGTATTAGTTGGCCTTACAAACCTATGCTGTTAATAAACTCACTGATGATTGCACCTTGGTGCCGAAACATTTAGGAGATGGTACCTAATATGAAGTGTTTTATGATCTGATGTACTGTAAATTAAATCACATTTATTTTTTAAAGCATGGTAACCTACTCATATCTCAAAGGAGAAAGAGGAAGAACAGACAGAAAAAGATAAACTGTAAAATGTCCATTCATATAAATGACTTGTAACAGCTTGCCAGCAAGTATAATAACTTCAGGCAATTTCCAGTAAGGAAAATCCGTATGGCACTGAAATCCAGTGCTAAGCTAAGCAGAACAGCAGTCTCACATGTGCACACTTGTCCCTTGGTTTACATGTCTTCATACTTGGCAGAACACGTTTCAACTTACAAGCGCAAACTAAGAAATTGGATTTAATTATCTCAACATGGAATATAGCAGCAACCTTCATTTGGTTAGTAAGTCATTAATACAGCAAAACATCATTAGTATTAAATTGAATAACTCAAAATAACCGTACTTCTACATCACCGACAACATGATTTTGTATAATTTTTTATGTGACTAATATGAAACACAGATAATCTTTAGTATGACGCAATATTCAAGCCTTGTGAGTCATAAACTTTGCATAATTTTTTTATTACAAAGTGACACTGATCTGCAAGTACAGAACTGTGGTGGCGGTGAAAATCACAGTCTGTTGTGAGCACTGATACCATCATTAATGGGAATGATACATGACTATTTGTATCACACATGGTGCAAATGCCGGTAATGTTACAGTAACAGCAATGAAAATCTAGTGATTGCATTAAAATTAACAGCATGAAGAGTGTACAGAACTCTTCAACTCATCTCTAAATTTGGATTAGTTTAGGAGTTACGATTTCCCTCTTTTGAAAAGATGTTATTGTTAAACAATGTCCAGGAGCTACAGGCAGTCTGGCAACCAGTTATCAGGTCCTTGTGTCACAAAGGTCAATGGTATGGCAGTAATATCCTGAGGCCTAACAAAATTTCCTGGACTGAATGAACACTAAACAATGTGGAATAAGAAACCAACTAGATGTCACTTAGTATTGTATTTATTTCTCCTTTATAAGTTGCTCAACATGTCTCGGGGTACCTTGTGCCCATATCCAGGAGCTGACGACTTAGTGGTATTTTTGCCGCGTGTGGTGTAGTGCCGTGGCTGTGTAGGCGGTCAGATCCAGTTAGCTGGGTGTGTGTCCATTGGGGAGTACGTAGCACAACATCCCCAACGGACACACAACCAACCAACCAGATCTGACCGCCTACACAGCCACGGCACTACACCACACGTGGCAAAAATACCACTAAGTCGTCAGGTCCTGGGGACGGGCACAAGATAGCCCGAGACATGTTGCGCAACTTATAAAGGAGAAATAAATACAATACTAAGTGACATCTAGTTGGTTTCTTATTCCACATTGAACTACGATGCACGGTCGAACACTGGACAGTAACTAGGCAGGACAAAGGTATACAGTGTGTAATGGTAACAACCCTGTCTTGCTACAAACCATCATATTAATCCAGCAATCAATATGTTTGGCATACTGCTTCATTTACAGACTGACATCTCTAACTTTCCAATCCACTTATGGTGTTTTAAAAAAAATCACTTTTCCAAATACCCTATTGAAAATATTAAGCTTACTCATTGTGTATGAATCTACATCTGATGTATTGCCATAGAACGGATGTGACCTTCATTCTTTTTCATTTATTTTAAATTGTATTTACAGCTAATTTTTGTAAGATTCCAATGCTGCCTTCTGAGACTCAGGGTACACAAAAGGGTTATTAAATTATTCAGCCAATAAAGACAACATAAACTATCATCATTTATCCAGTCACTTTCCAGCATATGTTGGGTTCTTGAAGGTAGAAGTTGCCTGCTTGTAAATTGGATTCTCACCCTGTAAACACAAAAAATGACCATTATCAAAAGAAGGAAGCTTAATAAACACGCAATAAACTGTCCAATCAACACTACATACTCATATTAAAATGTAAGGAAAATTTTGGTGCATGTTTAAAAAATTTTATTATTTTAAAATTTATTTCATTATTATTTATTTTTGTAAAAATAGGTACATCTGAAACTTTCATTCATTCCATTGGCATGTGCAGAATGCAACCATTCCTTGCCATTGTCAGGAGCTTCTTCTATTCCTCTCTGTTACGTACTTTTTCCTGCCACCCTTTTCCACCAACTATTCTTCCATCCTCTCTCACATCATCTTGCCATCTATTTCTTGGTCTATCTCTCAATCTTGTTGTTCCCAAATTCATATATAATACCCTTTTGGCAATTCTATTTTTTTCATTCTCTGTACATGCCCAAACCAATGTAATCTATTTAACCTTATTGCCTCTATTATAGAAGGTTTTTTAACACTTGCATAAATTTCTTCATTGGTTAATAACCCCCAATTTTATTTTTCATTGTCATATACTGGGCCTAAAATTCTTCTATACACCTTCCTTTCAAAAATGTTTCATTGCTTTCCATTTCTCTTTGTGGGTGTCCAAGTTTCTGATGCATATGTAAACATTTTGTTATTAGTGTGTTCTTTATTCTTAATTTTAGTTTCTTTGACATGATTTTATTTTTAAAAACTGTGTAACTTTAAACAGTGCAAGCAGGGTTGTCTGCACACTTTAAACTTGATGACTTCAACATCAAATTCATTCTATGATGAATGCAGCCTCACAGCCTGGCTTATAACTTATCTGTAATATACTCTCAAACAATAGTCTTACAGATTTGCAAATTTATTTCTCTCAAACTTATAACATTAAAAGATTTCAGTAAATTTTTTTAAGGACAATGAAGACTCTTATAATGGGACCTGATAACTGCAAGAAAATGTGTGGTAATGATAACTCTATGTACGGAGTTTAGAACACGGCAATGTATAAATTGCTCAAAAATCAAAGAGCAAATATCTGTGGTTATCTCACTACACATGTTGAAAATGTGAGTGATTTGAAGGGGACTAGCAATTGTTCTGTAATGTTATGACTATATATGAGTAAGACCAAATTAGAAGTTAATGTACAAAACAAAATGGGGTTACACAAGTTTAACATTCTTACTTTTAAGTCTGCGAACATGATAATGCATGGTAATCATCATCAAACACAGGTGTCGGACAGCCTCTGGATAAACTGTGATTGTATTGAAGATAGACCTTATTAATGTGCACATTTCGCACATTCATTCCACTGACACACAGGCTCTTTAAAACCTTTATAACAGTAATGTATTGTCTCCCATTACTACAAAAACAAACAGGCATGGCTATAATGGATTCACTACCATTGGTCCCGTGAGAAATGAGATGCCCACATAACAAAATATGCTGCAGCACTGCAATTACGAATAAAAAGTGTTGGTACTTAATTTACTTACTCCATGGAGCAGAGTCCTTCTTGAGAAGCTAACAGGTTCTCAGCTAATCAAGAAATTCCCCGCATTTTAGGGAACCAGAAGGTTCATTAACGCATTCATATGTGTCCACCACCTGTCCTTTCCTGAGCCAGCTTGATGCCCCCACATCCCACTTCCTGAAGATCCACTTTAATATCCTCCCATCTATGCCTGGGTCTTCCAAGTGGTCTCTTTCCCTCAGGTTTCCCCACAAAAACCCTGAATATGCCTCTCCTCTCCCCCATACATGCTACATGCCCCACCCATTTTATTCTTCTTTATTTAATCACCCGGACAATATTGGGTGAGGAGTACAGATCATTAAGCTCCTCATTATGCAGTTTTCTCCATCAGTGTCAGTACATGTGAATTAATTAAAAAAAAAAAAGCCTACTGAATGCATAAGTCCCTACACATATAAATTTTTTGGCACGACATAATGACATACATTAAAAGTGACAGAGCTAATGGGTCAGTTAATTCTGACAAAGCAGATGGTATGTTTCTGATGCTCAGTCTTTGTTGAAGCTAAATGATTCTGCTACTTCCAACTCCGTGTCATACTGCTTGCAAACGTGAAGGATAGTCACCTATTCCACAACTCTCCATAGAGAGATAACTAAACCCCATTCAGTCAACATGTTCTACCAAAAAAACCTGGGTACAGACAGATTAAAAGCAGAAGGTGAGGAGGGGAAGAAGTACGGTGGGGGCTGAGACAATCTGCTCTACACCAAGTGATACAGCAACCACACCTGTTTTTTTCCTCTGTACATCATACAACCCAACCAGACTCATCCATCTACATAACTGTGCCCCTCTAGTGATGAAATTAAGAATGAATGAACCCATACTTCCACTCCTCCATACAACTTCATGGCGTGAACAGAATTTACTTTTACTTTACTCTTGTGGCCCTCATACAGCCTCAGTTTGGTGTTATTAACAGGAAACCACTGCTGTAACTGCTGGTGTAACTTGCACGTTCTTAACCAAAAATCTGTATATGAAAGATGCAATATACTACTATAATAAATTGGGATGGGGAAAACTGCTTCAACAGGTGAAAACTTAGGACTGCTCAGAAAAATCCTTTATCAAACATCACTGGCAACTAGTACAGAACACCATGAGATAAAAACTGGCTTGATTATTTTAAAATAGTATACGTTAAACTCACCGTATCCCACTTGGCCATCATGCGCTCTTTCTCAAACTTGGCAAATTCACGACGGTCATGAATAGTCGTAAGCAGTTTCCACAGCAGCAGCAGAGCCAATCCTATCAATACGATGGCTCCAATGACTCCAAGCACAATTCCTATCATATAAACACCAGAGAAGTAAATTTTACAGTGCTTGGTAACATAACCTCTTTTTGTTAAAACTGCTTTTTTTATACAAACACATACACATATCACATCACATTTGCTACAACATACACTTGTGTTCAATTCTCTTTAGTACCTAACTAGTGGATGTGACTAGAACTGAAGTTATTTAATGAACTTGGTTTATTTTCTGTGCATAAATTTCTTTCTAAAATCAGTGTCGAATATCATGGGGATGCATTAAATTAGGGAAAATACAATGTTACTTGGGGGACCGCGGTGGTAGAGTGGTTAAGGTGCTGAGATACAAATCAGAAGGTCGCTGGTTCGATTCCAGATGGTGTCATTGGAATTTTTTATTGACATAATCCTACTGATCGCACTATGACCCGGGGGTCGACTCAGCCTCTAACAGAAATGAGTACCAGGAGAATTTCCTGGGAGTAAAGGAGGCCGGTGCATAGGGCTGACAACCTTACCACCATCCCGTGCCACTGTCATGTAATCTGGGAATCTTAACTTCCTGCAACCCTCTGGGCCACTCCAGGCCTGTAACAGGACTGCTTTACCTTTTACCTTTTTCACAATGCAACTTACATAAAATACAACAATTCCTATAATAATACCAACTAGTTGAACTAATTTCTCAAATTTATTTTTGGAACAAAACTCTACATGCTTCGGACAGAGGAACTGTCCGAAACGTGCAGTTTTATTCCAAAAATAAATTTGAGAAATTAGTGCATCTAGTTGGTTTTATTATAAGAATTTTTCACGATGCACGGTCACTTGAATGTCAAATTCAAAATAAAACAATCTATGAAAATGCATCATTTTACTGAACTGCTTTCACACGTCCACTATGTAAATGTGCTAACACGTAAGTGTTGATGTGGAAAAACAAACCAAGCAAGACAACAAATGCAACAACCAGTTTACATTACAACATGATGATATACAGACTTATATTGTTGAAAAGTAAAACCAACAGCCGTCCAGCAGTACAACATTTATGATGATATCCAAGGTTTCCTTTTTACAAATTTTTAAACTCTGTGTCTGTCATAGCAGCAACTACAGTTTGCTGGAAATAGGAGTCCACTGATACGTTTACTAATGCCAGGTGAAAAGCAACAGTTTTAAAGCATGAAAGATGACAAGTACATACCAAGAACATAAATTCCTGGAGGACAGTCCCGCTCTTCCTGCGCTCTTACCATGACTGTATTGTTATCAGTGTGTATGTACACATACGCAAAACGGCAGTCCTCTTCATCATAGTAAGTACACAATACTTCACCTAATTCCTCATTAACTGAAATATAAAGCAAACAGTAGGCACTTCAGGGGGTTTTATTTGTTCTTTGTTTCTCACAGTTTTCCATATAAATATACAGCAAAAAATAATGAAACATTTTAATTACATTTCATACAAAAATTCAACTGAATTAATGTTTCAGTTGAAAGGTTTCAAGAACTTAATTTTGATCGTTAGAAATTCTGCGTCATTTGTTTAACCTTCAGCAGAAGGAACTAACTGCTAATTGTATCTCATGATGGACTAAGTTTTTCTGGCTTAGTAAGGACATTTAAAATGCCTCCACGGACACACACAGAGACCAGCACATGGCAGGGTAGGCCATTCACTAGGACACTTCAGAGACCAGCATATGGTCTCTTAGAACAACAAGGTTTAAAGGTATTACTAACAGGGATGCAGCACCTGCCTGCTGCCTGCAATGGTTTTCCTCTCAGAACAAACAGTTTGTGCAAATGCAAAAATTAGACCTCCAGGCAGTGAGAGTAACTGCTGGTCATTCTTTCACAACACAATGTTGTGCTGTTGGTGATACAAGTATTCTACGCATCACACCATTTGTCACTTTCTTACTCTCATTGCTAGTGCTGTTATTTGAACGACTCCACCTCCATGAAGATAACAGTTAATAAGACAAGAGACAGAACTATCCATTCAACAGAATGTCAACATGTAACTTCACATTTCTGTTTGTTGGCCAGAAACCTCAGCAATCCCAGAGACTAGATATCCATTGGCCTTGTTTGAGATATACCTAAGTGGACCACCTGCACTGCAGTTGTACATTAATTTGTGTATTTCATAAAGATTACACAAAATGTCCTCACTGTAAAAATTCAGGAACTTCACACACACAAAAAGAAGACAAACAAACCAAGAACAACAAGGTATTAGATTATTTTTTCTGAAGAAGTAACTACACTGTCATTCAATATAAACACAGGTTCAGTCTGCACACAACTCGTTTCATTTCAATTGTTAAGCTACACGTTTCGATCCTGTATACGGATTATCATCAGTCTTTTTATAAGAACAATAAGTGAATGGCAGAAAGCACATATTATGTTATACGCTTAGATTATGAGATTTGTTAACAGTAAATTACAAGATGTCATAATCCTAGTGTATAGCAGAATATGCACTTTCTACCTTTTACATACTGTTTTCATATAAAGTCTGAAGATGATCAATGCACAGGATCAAAACATGTAGCTTAAAAATTGAAACAAAATAGTGTTTAGAGTGAACCTGGGACAACAATCATCAAGGTAAATACACTGTTTAATCAGTTAATACCCTGTCATAACATTCAGCCAATAATTTTAACCTGCATCATAATTATTGTGTATTTTTAGATTCAGAGAATTATATGTTGCAAAACATCATTAAATGCTCAGTCATTTACATGTGTTATTTGCTGAGCCTTCTAAGTAAGGGTTAAGTAAAGTTCCAACTAATGATTTTCCTATTCCCACAATTTGTTCTTTCCTATAACTTAGGCAATTTATCTTCAATCCCCAGAAAAGTGTAAGCACAACTGGAGTGACACAAACAAACCATAATAAACACAGTGCGCAGATAGATAAATTACTTACAAAACAGAATGGACATCTATAAAATAGTTCATAAACAATTTAAATTCTGGTACCTTCTATGACATCAACAGAGGTAGGGGTGAAAGTGCAGTTGTCTGTACACTCCTGAGCGGTGAGAGACCCAGTCTTGTACATCTGGCACTGTACACACTCTTTAAACTCCAGACATCTTCCAAGAATGCCCTAAGCACAGAATTTGCAAGAGTATAACAAAATGGATACAGTCAATACTGGTGTCTATGATGTTAAGAACTACAAACACACGTATACGTTTTAACAACTTAGAAAGTACTTTAAACATACAAAGCATTATTTACTTTCATACTCCAAGCATTAGGGATTGAAATCTTATTTTAAAATACAATCATCCACAATTACTTACTTACTCCATGCTGCAGAGTCCTTCTTGAGAAGCTAACTGGTCTGCAGCTAGTCAAGAAATTCCCCGCATTTCACGGAACCCGAAGGTTCATTACCGCACTCACAAGCGTCCGCCACCTGTCTCTATCCTGGGCC
>Ga0123355_10006867_pt1 | contig 16947 bp, 8 predicted proteins | sample TergutEmb28metaG_3_FD_89872 | JGI IMG/M metagenome (GOLD analysis project Ga0123355, IMG submission 89872) | Embiratermes neotenicus P1 segment gut microbial communities from Petit-Saut dam, French Guiana - Emb289 P1 | ecosystem: Host-associated > Arthropoda: Insects > Digestive system > Gut ...
AATATATATATATATATATATATATATATATATATATATATATACTTTTTAATTTTAACACAGTCCAAACTAAATGTTATGTTATTATGTATCAATTTGGATCGCAATTTCATATCAGATCTTCACACAAATTTTATATCACAGGCAACATAATTCAAGTTTTTAATAGATTTTTAACACTGGTGTAAGTTTATGGGATACCATAAGGCATTGAGTTTAATGTGCATTGCATGTAACCTATTTTAAATTATATGTATGGACGGCCTGATGACGGTTTAATGACCGAAAATGTTAGCCAATAAGGTGAATAAAATATTGACGTGTTGGACTGAAATAAATAAATTTATTGTTGTCTTTCAAATATATTTCACTGTAGCTTAAAACCGGCGAACTTAAAACGACTTTTCTCTAAACCATTAGGTTTCGACTTACAACAAAGCTCTGAAAAATCGCTGTCCCCTAACGTAGACACCCCCAAATAAATAAATTAACGCCCGCTAAAAACTAAAAAAAATATCAGCACCAATAATATCCCTGCTTTCTAAGTTGTGTATGAGTAATAAAAATAAGAAAATCGGTGGCCTAAGTTCCATTATCAAGTCATAATTAATTCTATTGCAAAAGTAAATGCAATTTCTCAATTAAAATTTTACAAAATATGCAGCATCAACAAGTACTGTGACTGTGAACGCTGCGATGGTACACAATGTTTGCTTTGATAGCACTGCTGACAATAGACATTTATTAGATGCGTGTTTTTGTGTTATTAAAACTGTTAGACTGGTGTTGAATCAGGTCGTTGGCTAATCAATGACAGACAGCGCTTGTTATTTGCTTCAGTGCACATTATTTCACAGGAGGCGTACAGTCCATCGTCGGCTGTTACCAAAATAAACAGCACTGCGCTACACTAGTGTAACAGATAGCATAGGGCAAACAGCCTAACTTTGAAGTACAAACAAAAAGCAATGGCAACAGGGAAGTGCCAGAAGAAGGATTACAACAACAGAAATGAAGAGGAGAAAAAAACCGCAGAAGAGAAAGAGGGCGGCGAAAGGAAGATGAGGAATAAGGGACTGTCCAGGCCCGTTTAGGGATAGCCTTACCTCTAAAGACTTTGAGGGTGAATAGAAAGAAAGGAAACGCGTTAGGAGGGGAAAAATACTGAAAGCAGAAGGAGAAGGAATATATGAAGATACGATGATGATGATTCATTCTCCACTTAACGGCACAGTTTCAACTGCAGGGGTTGCAAAGCAACTAAGGTGATGGTAAAATCGTGAACTGTAACTGGGCTGGATGGGTCGTGGCACGACAATCCGACCGATATTCTAAATGGGCTACCTTCCGTATATGTATCAACTACATCCCACTGGACGTTATATAATCACAGCTGAAACAGTGACATTAAAAATAACCAAGGAATCACTGAGTCCTGAAAGGACCGTTAGGTAATTCCCAAGGAAATGCATGTGTCTGTGAAGAAACAAGGATTTGCGTAGTCACTGTCTTTCGACTGTAATCCATACAAAACTCAACGTAAGCCCCTTTAGAGAAAAGCACACATTTATGTAACTTAATATTCGCTCAGCTGGTCTATAAATTCTGTCTTTATGGGACCGACGATTCCTTACAATCTCCACATTAGCTCGCCACTGGTCCTGGACCAGTTGAATCTAATTCTAATTCCCAGCATTCAGTTGTAATAACACACTCGATGCTAGGCATACGTCTCCATAGTAGTATCTTCCCTGCTGACAACCAAACTTAAACATGGCATGAATATTTTAACATCCTCATGAGTGTAATATGCCCTCCTCTCCCGCCCTCCTTAACTTGAATTCTGGTGAAGAGTACAAAACTTCAAGACCCTCACAACGTATTTTTCTTTCCTCTTAATAACAGCCACCAAAGAGTTGCAGTCATTATTTAAGCCTTGACTAATTTCAAAGCTCATATCAATAAAAACTAATTGCTAAATGCTTTGTTTCGGTTTAATTTTAATTGAAGAGCGATCATAAAACGGACTGATAACACTGTACAATGCAGGGTGAAGACAAATGTTGAATGGGGAAGCTGTCAAATGCTTCTATTTGCCGCTCCCCTATCTACGCAATAGTTGTCGAGCGCCAACTTCAAATATCACTGTAAGCTAAATTCATCCTGACATGTGCTTAGAAAATTAAAACCTACCACCCAAAACAATTATTTCGTGTCATATTTTACACCACTAATATGAGCAATTCACTTTCCGTGTTGGCCTAGTGGGTTGTAAGGTTCTGACATGATATGAATTGTAATGGCGTCGATGTAGTATGTGAAGAGTTGGCGCCATTTCCTTACACATATGAAAAGACCTTTCAATAAATGACAACTAACACAAAATGGAAATCACATACAAAAATTAAGAATAATGTACTCACTGTACTTGGGTCGTTTAACCAATTAGACACTCACTTTTCCTATATAATCCTCAGCAATGGCTTTCCTCTTTCGAACACTGGTCACCAGCTAAATAACCACAAACACAACACACACCCACACACACATCTGCCGGGCCACAGATGCATTGACGCTCCACACCGACACTGTACACCCAAACCCACCGACGAATGCTGAAGCGATACTGCTGGTTGAAAAGCTGTCACTCTGCTAGTCAACAGCTCTGGCAAACGATCTCACTGCACCTACTGTCAGTTTTGTGTACTACCTTGTACGTGTGTATTTGTCCTCACTGCCATCTGTCGAGTAGAAATATATGTAATGCTGTCGAATTTTTTGTGTGCAGTGAAGGTCAATGGTCTAATGAATACTCGTACGCTGGCTTCGCTTCATCCTTAACGTCAACTATTCGACACCCAGCTGCATCTAAACCAGAAAAAATACTGAAAAGTTTCTCTCTACGTAATTTATCAGCAGCCCGCAAATATACAACACTCATTCTTCTTGGATTGTTTGACCCTTGAACCTCGAGAACCACACACCCAACGACAAAACCTCATATTCTAGAAGACATGAATCTTCAAGAACGCCGCTGAAAGAACCTCAAATGTCGCACACAACAATCATTTCCTTTCTACTATATCAAATTGCACACGTCGATGCAAATGTACAAAATAAATTCCTAGATTGTTACGGAACCGAGATGCCCATTGCCATATTCACATAAGCTTGCCAATGGTCCCTATCCTGAGTCACATGAATCCACCCCACGCCCACCCAGTTTCTATACGTACGACTGATTGTAATGTTGCCTTCTCATCTATGCTTAGTTTTCTCCAGCCGGCTTCTTCCACTGCTTTTTTTTTTTTTGAATCATTTTTCACAGATTTCTAGTTATTCCTATGAGTGTTGCATGCCACTCTCATCTTATTCTCCTAAGTTTAGACACTCATGGCAACTGTGCACATACAACTCACTACAGAGACCATGTAGATAATGCCGTGAATTTTTAGTATAATTTAATGGAACGAATGTGGACCGGGTAGCTCAGTCGGTATAGTAATTGGCTACGGGCTGTACGGTCCGGGGATCGAATCCCAGTGGGGGCGAGATTTTCCGCACCTGTCCAGACCATCCTGGGGCCCACCCAGCCTCCTGTACAATGGGTACCGGATTTTTCCCGGGGGTAAAGAGCGGCCGGGGCTTGACCCTGACCTATCACCCCCTTCTAGTGTCGTGGACAAGAAAGAGTAGAGCTATACCTCTATTCCCCCTATGGGCCTTATGGTTTGTACAGAGCCTCAGTGCCTGTACAAGGGTGTACTTTTTAATGGAACGAATGAACATATAGTATATTACTTTGATGTGTGTTTGACCGTGTATCATCGATATAAATAATGCTGAGGACCAACTAGATGCAACAATAACAATTTTTTGATCTTCCAATCAGCTCAACATGTTTCGGGCAATTTTTTTGCCCATCCTCAGGAGCGCAAGACTACGATTTACAGCATGTGGTATAATGCACCCAAATTGTTGTCGGTCGGTGGTCTGGAGCACGGCGGCCCGGGCCGTAAATCATAGTTTTGCGCTCCTGAGGATGGGCAAAAAAATTGCCCGAAACATGTTGAGCTAATTGGAAGATCAATAAATTGTTATTGTTGCATCTAGTTGGTCCTCTGCATTAAGTATATGCCTTATTGTGGCTTGTCTTGTGACTCGCGAACACGTGCTTTTAATGGGGCTGACTTATTGCCAAATGTTTTCAGTAAATTATCCTGCTGAAATAGTGTCGGTTGACTCCTGTACGTTTAAACAATATGATTTTTTTTTCTTCTTCTTCTTTTTTTTGGCAGCGCTCTGTATAAGAACTAACTTCTCAATCGCTATATTTGGCTCAGACGGCCAGTCGCTGGCCTGAAACCACGTAGGGCTGGGTTCGATACCAGTCCATTCCATGTGGGATTTGTGATTAAAAAATTGTCACTGGGGAAGGCTCTTCCCAACCTGCTTCAGTTTCCTTTTGTCAGGACCATTCCATCACTGTTCCACGCTCATTTCATTGATCTAATATCGACGCTATATAAACTTATTAATTGGCAATGCGGTTAAATAGAACACTTCAGGTAATTTTCAATATTTTGTAAGGACTGCATGTACCCCACAAGTAACCCCCGATATGCGACGGGTTTTTTTTAGGCGACGATTCACAGTAACGACGGTTTTGAAAACAGAAGACCAAAAATATTCAAAAAATTTAAAACTTTTAAAAAATTCACCACTATAAATGCCATACCGAAAGTGACGTAAAGAAACAGCGCAGCCAATCAGAGGTGAGAGCTATTCCCATCTACCATCTAAGCCAATCAGGGGTGAGGTTTATCATATTACTAGAATAGGAGGTGCCATGTCTAGTAACAGAAGTGCAGTGAAACCAAATGAATGTGAAAATGTAGCTTCATGTTCAAAGAAGGCAACTTCCTCAACCATTGGCTTTATCAGAGAAGTAAAATCTTTACATTACGCTACGGTCATAAAAGAGATCAATGCAGGGGCCTTACAGTGGCGCTTACAAAACTTTCGATCTGGGTTTTGAACGTATCAAAATACATACACAAAATTTAAATTTTTATTTCATTAGATGTAAAGGTAAAGGTAAAGCAGTCCCATTACAGGCCTGGAGTGGCCCAGAGGGTTCCAGGAAGTTAAGGTTCCCAGATTTCGTAACAACGGCACAGGATGATGGTAAGGTTATCAGGCTTACGCAACGGCCGCCTTTACCCCCAGGAAATACTCCTGGTACTCATTTCTGTTAGAGGCTGAGTCGACCCCAGGGCCGTAGTGCGATCGGAAAGATTTTATGTCAATGAAAAATTCCAGTGACACCATCTGGGATCGAACCAGCGACCTTCCGATTGTAACACAGCACCTTAACCACTGTTCTACCGCGGTTCCCTATTTCATTAGCTGTGCTTTGGTTATTTCACATTACATTTCGTTGATTTATATCCATAAAAAGGCTGTTCTCATAATCATAGCTTGTATTTCAGAACCTTAAATACAAAAATACTTATTGCATTGCATATGTACATTTCTAAAGGGGCCCGGAACATGACTCATTGACTTCCAATTCTCTTGAACTTGTATAAAAATTTTTATGCTCTCGTTAACCGTGCATCTCGATACATCTGTGCAATAAACACCAACTTAATGCACTATTTATCCTCAATTTATGTCATCAATCAACCTCTACATGTTTCGGACATAGTTGTAGTCCATCATCAGGAGGCATACTTTGTATATATATAAAACAATTGGTACGTGTTGTGTTTTTCAGTTGACTGTTGGCCGGCGGACAGATAGTCAGCTAAAAAACACAACATGTACCAACTGTTGTATATATGCAGCATACCTCCTGATGATGGGCTACCAATATGCCCGAAACATGTAGAGGTTGATTGATGAAATAAATTGAGGATAAATAACACATTAATTTGCTTTTTATTACAGAGTTATATAATAATGTTTATTTTACACCTTTTTCTGGGACAGTTCTTCCAGGAAAGGAACCCCGTCGTAATCCGATGGCCACCTGTACAGTAATCACGCCCATCTAGTTCCGAGGTTAGGAATAAATGGAGGTATACTTTCACTCCCCATATATATATCTTCATGGCATGTGTAAGGAAACCTTTACCTTTACTTTGCACGTACAGTTCTATTTGCTGTTGGTTGTGGCTTGTCACTGTCACAGTTCCGTGTGTATCCTCGCAGCTGCCCGTTGACACGCTGTTCTTCCATCTCCACTCCCGATGTGTCTTAACCGTGTCAAATGCTTACAGAATTTCACGTATAAGAAATAGGTCTTGTCTAACAATGACCATTTCAACCTGTTCACGTCATTACAGGCTTGTAAAAAAAAGGGGCAACTTAAAACACTCCTGTATTATTTATGCGTCTTCCGTATAGTTTTTAATATTCCTGTTCCAAGACACTATGGAGAATCACCCGTCAGAAGTCAATAGAAAATCCGATAAAAAGAAGAAAATGGAATTGGGTTGGACACACATTACGTAAAGAAACAGGAGCAATAGAGAAAACTGCATTAGATTGGAATCCTCAGGGATATAGAAGGAGAGGTAAGCCGAAGACAACGTGGCGAAGGACAATAGAGGATGAGATAAGAAGCACAAGAAGATTATGGAACGAGGTCAAGGGGATAGCTGGAGACCGCAATGCCTGGAAGCTCTTCATGGATACCCTATGCCCCACAAAGAGTAAAAGGATTTGATGGTAATGTTCCAAGACACAACTTTACTTGTAGTGATCAATTCATTTCTGAAGTTGTCATTTTAAATGCAAAATCTACGTTTATGTTAAGCTTTAGATTCTAAAGGTACAACAAATTTGTCCATAAATAAGAAGTGTTTATAGCTAACAGAGCAAATAATTCCAGTCAAATCAATCTCAATATTTAGTACTGAAAATGAGGTAATGAATGCAGGATTCCTTGTCAATTTGTCGAAACAAGCTGGCATTTAAGGTGACAAAATCATTATATATCCTAGCAGCACTTTCGTGGTGCACAGAAAACGGTGCTGCTGGCGGTTTCCTGTAACGTATAAAAATAAATTGTAAATATATCTGAGGTAACAAGTAACTATAGGGTTACCGACGGTTGGAAGTGGATATGGGCATTACAATTACTGGTCCCGGCGTCACTGTTTTAAGAGTCGTCATCATTCGTGTTTCGTTTATGAAATAAGCGAAGCTCCTTCCAGTCTGTGTGGTGCGTGATAGTGGCACAGGTATGTGGATAGTGGCACAGGTATGTGGATACCGGCTGTAGGATTCGAGGCATTTTGAAATTAAATTGATGCTGATGTGGCAACGTAGAAATTCCGTACAGGGAAATCCTGTTACCTAACGATGGGGTGAGGTCAATGTCAAAGGTCAGGCATCAGATATACCTGTCATACCACATCGTATCAAGAAACGGAAGCCAGAAAGTCTTAGTATCGTGAAGAAAATGGCTACCAGTATTCCAAATGCATTAGACCAAAAATGACCATAATACTGAGTTAGGAGTTACCGATAAGCGTTGTACAATTTCCTAACGAACATGTCGCGAACTTATGCTAGGACTTAAAACCTTCTTGTTACGTAATCTCTTCTATAATCAGTCAAAGCTGCTGCTGTATTTAGGTAATGTCTTGTCAACGTGGATTTTTGCATCCTATGGAAATAAATGTAAAATATTTCAGATGCTTAATTAAGCACTAAGCCATGAACGTGTATGGAGAATTGGAAGAAAAGCTCCACTCATTCTTAACTTCAGCGCTGGATAGTGTGAGTGATCGTCTTCAAGATTCTGCCGCTTTGCTCCGGAGACAGGACTTCCGATCAGAGGCTAGGAGTGCTGCAGGGCCAGTCTGAATGCTTTGGAGAAAATTAACATCTCTTGATCCTGCCAGACATCGAACTACGATTCGTTGCTCATGCAGCGCGTTGTCCATTCAGCGGGAATTATATTTTTATATTTCTTCCTTCATGCGTTTATACAAATTCGACCGACAACTAACGCAAACACGGTTGTCTCCCTTAAAGTTTAGCTGAGCTCCGCGATATAATCTGAGTTATGGGGTGGGTAGTCTCCACACGAAGTATAATGCTTACAGAATACAATGTAAGTCAGTGGATAATTCCACTTTTCGGTTGCTTTATTCAGCATAAATAATAGTCGCTTGGGAGGATCTGAGGTACGCACTAAATCCCTGACACTAGTTCGAACTTGAAACTTTCAAGTATTCCCAGGTAGAAAACAATACTCCCCATTTTATGGAAACCCAAAGCTTGTCACAGTGTTAACAAACGCCATATTTAGACGCTGTTCTGAAGTTGATGAATCAAGCCTGCACCTTCACATCCCACTTCTCTAATATCCATTGTAATATTATCACTTCATCTACGCCTAGGACTCCCAGTATAAACTTAACCATCGTGTCTGATAGCTTTTTACCTCAAATTGTAAGCACTGCATAAAGGAGAGGAAGTCGTGTTCCCTCCAACCAGAACACATATGGTCAAGACAATACTGTATGCACTGCACTGGGTCAGCATCCCAATAAACACATACATACAAATTAGAGGTAGACTGTTTCAGCGTGCTGCGAGAAACCCTTCTGACTTGCGTTTTTGAATACAAGAATGTTTACACAAAATCAAATACGCAAATTAACATTTCACATATACGTCACAAACAAATTTAAGAAATGTGGTTGGAGCTTGATGTATTCTTCACTTAAGATTTAGAAGTTTAAAAATTCTATATAAAGGGTAAATCTCACCCTATAACTTGCCATGAAGGCACAGGGTGGGGGGGGGGTAAATTATAGCTGTACCCACATTCGGTCTCGGTGCTAGCCGGGAATGGGTGGTCAACGCCACGCCCCGGCAGCTTTAACCCCATGAATGACCTGATACTCACTGTGTAGGAAGCTGGGTAGGCCACGTGACCCCTCAGGACTAGTGGGGAAATTTCGTCCCCAAACCGAGATTCGATCACTGGACCGTCCATTCCGTAGCGAGTGGCTATACCGACTGAGCTAAACCGGCTTATAGATATTCTTCATAAGTTTCTTAAATTATGCAGTCAGTTTCTAGTTAAATTGTTTGTTACATTAAGACATTCATCTCCGTGCGAGTTTTAATCATAATTAACGCCCCTAAGGATTTCAATATTTATGTCGATGATGACATCATTTTCACAAACTTACATTTGTTGAACTTTTGGTATTTCCAATAGTATTATATGTTACGCCTTCATAACGCCAAGCTAGGTCGGAACATGACGCAGATATAACAAAACTCTTAGAGTATCCCAGCTTCCTTTGCGTAGTCGGTTTGTTATAATCACAGAACTACATATTTTCCCGCACATCCTGTTTTGAGAAGACATAGTGATGTGGCGCCAGGAACTGAGAATGTAACCATTATGTTGAAGGTCGACGCTGTTTCCAAGATCTTGTGTGATGTAAGAATGTGAGACAGGAAACACAAGAATGCGAACTGCTGGTTTGCAGATGTAAATGTATTTTGTGACGACTCAAACGATGTCATTTCATTAAATAAGACAGAACCAAAAAATTTCGTTAATAATTGGTAATTTGCGAACACACAGTGCAATGGTTGATAAATACTTCTTGTCATGTTGTGTATTTTTTTTCTGAGTCTATTCTCCTGCGCTGCCAGAATAAATCTTTGACTGGACAAACTCGATGTAAAAAAACTATCTGGTTACAGGGCCTGGACAGACTCCTTAGGGCTCCAGGAGGTTGAGATTCCCAGAACTGCTAGACAATTGACACATGAAGGTGGTAAGGTTGTCAGCCCTAAGCAACGGCCGTCCTTACACCTAGAAAATGCCCCTGATACTCTTTTTCTGTCCGCGGTAGCACAGTGGTTAAGGTGCTGTGCTACAAATCGGAAGGTTGCTGGTTCGATTCCAGCTGGTGTCATTGGAATTTTTAATTGACATAATCCTTTCGATCGCACTATGGCCCTGGGGTCGACTCAGCCTCTAACAGAAATGAGTACCAGGAGCGTTTCCTGGGGGTAAAGGCGGCCGGTGTGTAAGGCCGACAACCTTACCACCATCCTGTGCCGTTGTCATGAAATCTGGGAACCTTAACTTCCTGGAACACTCTGGGCCACTCCAGGCCTGTAACGGATCTGCTTTACCTTTAATCTTTTTCTGTTAGAGGCTGATCGACCTCAGGGCTCCAGTAACACCAGAAGGATTATGTAAATGAAAAATTCCACTGAAAACAACAGGAATGGAACCTGCGACCTTCCGGGTTGTCACGCAGTGCCTCGACCACCTGCGCCAATGAGCGCCCCCAGACACTCGATGTAGAAGCTCGATAAGGTTTTTACTCAGTAACACGCTTCATGTCCGACGATACGATATCGTGCTACGTATCTGTATTTAGTTAATACAGACCGATAAGCCTCCTGCCCATAATGTCCAAAGTATTCGAACGACTTCTACTCCACAGAGTAGACGAAACGATAAATATAGACGGCCTACTCCTTACAAACCAATTCGGATTTAGAAACAACCACTCCCCAACCCAACAGTGCTATAGGGTCGTCAACAAAATCAAAGAAAATGTGCACCTCAGTATTCCTCGATATACAACAAGCTTTTGACAAAGTATGGCACAGAGGACTTCTATATAAACTAAAACCCGGTCTCCCTGACCACCTCTACCTCCTCCTGAAATCTTACCTAAGCGAAAGCTACTTTCAAGTTAAAATCGATGACGAACTGTCGGATTATCACCCCATTAGAGCAGGAGTACCACAAGGCAGCGTCTTGGGACCGCTCCTCTACTTGATATATACTGCCGATGTCCCAACAACACCGGACACGCTCATGGTGACATTCGCGGATGACACCGCAATATTATCATCAGATCCTGACCCCTACGCGCAACTGAAAAATTCCAGCACCATCTCAACCTATTCCAAAACTGGTTGGAACAGTGGAGAATTAAAGTAAATCCAACCAAGTCCGCACAGGTAACATTCACCATACGACGAGACATCTGTCCACCAGTAAATCTTCACAATACTCACATACCCGTCAAAAAAGAAGTAAAATGCCTAGGGCTTCACCTAGACGAAAAACTAACGTAGAAGACGCACATAAAAGCCAAAAGATGCCAACTGGAACTTAAGCTCAAAAACATGAACTGGCTAATAAACACACGTTCACAGCTATCACTAGACAGCAAACTAACCGTATATAAGGCAATACTGCGACCCATCTGGACATACGGGATAGAGCTATGGGGATGCAGTGAGCCATCCAACACCAAGATTCTCCAAACATTCCAATCAAAAATGCTCAGAATGATCAGTAGTGCCCCCTGGTACGTCTCCAACCAAAACTCGCACAACGACTTCGAAATCCCATACGTAACGGAAGTGATTAGAATCAACACCAACAAATACAAAAATCGCAGCACTGTGCACAGTGATCAACTGATTAGAACCCTCTTCAACCCCTCAGTCGACAGACGACTCAAACGGTTATGGCCGGAAGACTTAGCCCAATAGAAAAGCTGCAGTGAACCATCGATGGATGGTGCCTGCCTCACGACCTTTTCTTACCTCAACTTTACTAATTACTCTGTGTATGTTGAGTAGATTGTAACATGCAATACAATAAAAAAATCTGTATTTGGGCCAGAATTTCCGTAGCATAGGACAGGTTAGCAGAGCGGTAACCAGACTGACTACTATTTGTGCAGTATCAGTTTGAAGTTCCGGTCATTATCAGGCAATTCTGCAGCTGCAGCACCTTTCTTTCATGGCTGTGCACAAGAAAGCAGAAAAATTATCGAAAGTAATTAGAAAGAAATTACTTTCAGTTCATTTAACGATGTTTTCCATAACTCAGACTCTACAGTATGGAAGCTGATCTCGGTAGTCGTGCGGTCTAAGGCGTAGATCTGAATCCTCTCGATTGCTGGGATTGCTGGTTCGAATCCCCTGAGGGCGTAGATGTTCATCTCTTGTGTCTGTTGCGTGTTCTGTAAGTAGCGGTGTATACAAGTGGCTTATCAGTCGTTAGGGCGGTCCAACTGGCTGTGTGTTTGCCTAGGTGTGTGTTGTAAACCTCATATATTCGGCGACCTGAACCCGAGTTGGGCTGCCGTCCCACAGAGTCGGTCTGCGGCCGCTCGCTTGCTGGGATTTCGGTTTCGAATCCAGCCGTGAGCGTGGACGTTTTTAATGAGTGTTGTGTGTTATCAGGTAGAAGTCTCTCCGTCGGGCTGATCACTCGTCCACAGGAGTCCTATCGATTGTGGTGTGGCTGAGTGTGTTCGTGAAGCTTCTATAATGAGAAAGCCATGGACCACTAAGGGCTGTTGCGCTACGAGAAATATACATAAATGATTAATCATAGCGAATGACGAATTTTAACGTGTATGGAAGGAAGTCGTCGTGACCTGAATTAAGGTGTTGTTCAGAAATTTGCCTCAGTGAGGATGGAACCTGCTGATTTGCGAACCGGGAACCTTACAAACACACATCATAAGTTTTATTGTTTGTACCGGCTTCATCGCTATGGAGGAGAAGAATCTCAAAGAACGCCGCATTTATCAAGTCTGTGTGGTCCGCCTACCTTCATAGTCCTGTCTCTTTCAGGCACTAGGAAGTCATATGATATTCACTCAGTCAGACACTACAATTTAACTTCTCCTGATGGTAACATCTGTCGCCGGTTGCACCTCCATTTACCATTCTCTTCAAAATATCAAGACGAACGCCACGCCATTGTATAGCAAATAATTAAAAATGCGTGTCGAATATAATTTTTCACAACTTTAAAGAAGAACGCATTTAGGAATCCTGAAAGTATCCTCTGTTTTGTGCTCGTGTTCTCAGCACGAAGCCTAACGGTCCTTATCCTTCGATCACGAGCTGATACTCCGTTCCACTCATAATTGATTCCCACAACAATAATTCTGTCGCTGATGGGTGACTAGCCAGAACTCTCATAATGATAGTCGGGGTCAATGCCATTCGTGCAGCGGATATGCTACACGATCTTAAGACCTTAGTGACACTGACATTCGTGATAATTACTCACAAATGGCAAACAAAGAGAAAACGGAAGTACAAATGGAATAACACAGAGCAGAAATCTACGGAAGACTGCTTGGCATTGCACATGTTCTGACGAGATTGTAAGCGCATTTGATTTACTAGGCCTATTGATTTATCATCGCGTCTGGAAAGGGGTAGGGGGGAGGTAGAGAGGGTCACATACGTAAAATACTACATACTACACAGCAATGTTATCCAACCCGTGACCCGTGGGCTGTACACGTTAGATCTTATACAGATGGTTCTACGGTCCGGTCATTTTTTTAAAAGCTAATAGACCTTACATGGCGAAGAAATTCCCTGTCATTTAGCTATTCCAAATATCATTGTAATATTATAAATATCCTGCCAGTAAAAACTTCAGTGAGAGTGTATAATCTACTCTACAAAGTGCAGTTCCTTTGACACTTTCAAAAATAATGCTAACTTACGTGACCACCTGCTTCGATAATGAACATATCTGCATTTTCCCACAGACTAAATTAAACCTACGGATTCTGTATGGTTAATGGAGTTAACAGCGTTCTTGTCCTCATGCAGCTTTAACCGGGTGGGTAATAAGCCCACTGCGACTAAATATGTTTTGTGTTAGAAGGCAACACAATTATTTTACATTATTTAGCTACAGGTAAAGTTGTCTCACTAACATTTTACACAGAAAATCCCCAACTAACGCAATTTAATACTTGCGCAACTTGGAAAAGTTAATCGCAACATTTCAAAAAAGCACGCCGAATTTTTCGCCGCGGGTCTGAAAGCCCAGTGAGAAGAAAGTGGCAGAAGAGTACTGTTGGGTGATACGCAGGCGGCGGGGCGGTCATGTTTCAGTGTGTAGGAAATTGGATTTCAACTGGACTGCCTTGTGCAAACGCATATAGCTGACCGTGTATATATGTATGCATGTATGTACGTATGTATGTACCCATGCTACCCTTCCTTTACATTTCACCCTCAACTATTTTATCACTAACATAAACTTGTTACACGCACATTTTGCGAAAATCATCCTTCTGCCATCACTATCTCTTAGGCTCAAACATTCTTCAGAATTCTTTTCGCCCAAATAATCGAGGTTCCTTCCAGAGCCTAAGAGACCGTCTTCCATGAACTAACCCCATGGAGCAGGGTCCTTACTGACAAACTGACAGTAGCTCACTTATTCAGAATTATCGACACGTTTAAAACAAGTATCGCATCTTGCATACTTTCGTGTACCTTGCTACAGCCTTCATACGGCTTATACGTTCAGACACTGGCTTCCCACCGCCAAGGCCTGGGCTCAATCCCAGGCCATTCCATATTGGATTTCTGGTTGAAAAATATTACTGGGATTGTTTATTTCCCCTCACTGTAAATTCAGCAGTGCCCTCTAGCCATTTGTTCATCTATGGACGTTATAAAACTTCAGAAAATGTCAGCTCCGTTGCTATGTTTTGGGTAGGAAAACAAACATAAAAATTATGAACTAAATTATAGTGAAAATTTTCCGAATTTAGACTGTTCTTGCCCCATTCTAAACTCTTCTACAGCAGTAGCAACGTCCAGCGGATAGTTCACATAAAGTTTATGTTTGAAAACGTACACAATGGAAAAAAGTATGAAAATGTGAAATGTGAACCAGCTAATGACTAGTTTCTTGTCCAAAGATATAGAGACTTCGGCTACTTCGTACAGTTCCCTCTGCTATCCGGCTCTCAGTGAAAGGATAGTGAAATACATACGCCCAGAATTACCCATTGGAAACTTACTGGTACTTCCTTATTCATTCCATTCAACTTTTAACGACAGTAAATCTTTGCCCGTCCCGATGACGTAACTATCAGCAACACGCAAGTAATTTACATAACAGTACAATTTGAAGGCCATATTTTATTCTTCTGCAGGGGTCAGGCATCTTAAAATGGCAAGACACACACAAAAAATGATTATGTCGTTCAAGTAGTTACATGTCAGCTGACAGACGGTTGGCCTCATTTCAAAGCCTTAATAAGAACAAATGCGAATATAAATTATGACATGACAGAATATAACAAACTGACTACATTGACTAATTATAAATGTACTCGAGAACAGAACTGTTCAAAGAAACTGGACATGTCTTGTGAAGAATTTAAATGAGCAAGGATTCTGCCAGCATGAAATCTGTTTCTACAAAATCGTTCGACCTTTTACATTGCGCCCTGTTTTCACATACTCTATGCCCATGGTGTTCCCAACTCTTCCTATGTACTTCGATAGTAGTGAATAAACACTGGGCAAGGCATTTACCTCAAGTTTACCTTAGACTAGTAACTAAATATGTACACATTTAGAAACATATTTTCAAGAAAATATAGTGTTCCTTCCGCACATTATCCTCTATTCGAAGGCGCATAATCTCAATTTCGCTTCTTTGTTTTTGTACTAATGTCCAGGGGTGCATAAATTCTGGGCGCCAGGTCGCTCGGGCGTCTAGATGTTTTAAGGTTGTTCCTAATATTTTGTGTCCTCAGTATAGGTAAAAGCTAAGGTAAACAGCACCCTTTTACAGGCACTGAGGCTCTGTACAGGCCGTACGGCCCATAAGAGGAGTAGAGGTATAGCTCTACCCTTTCTTGACCACGGCACTAGAAGGGGTGAGGGGTCACCGTCACGCCCCGGCCGCTCTTTACCCCCGGGAAAGACCCAGTAGCCATTGTACAGGAGGCTGGGTGGGTCCCAGGGCCGGTCTGAACATGTGCGGAAAATCTCGCCCCCGCCGGGATCCGATCCACGGACCGTGTAGCCTGTAGCCAGTCGCTATACCGACTACGCTATCCGGCCCACGTACTCAGTATAGAACTTGAATACAATTTTGAAGTAGCTACTAATTTTTTGTAAAATCTTTGCACTCCTGGTAATATGTAACAAATCCCAAATCTCCGTCCAGAATGCAAGCCACGTGGCCGGTCTAATTGTGCACAATATCCGTCCATCGCTCACAGTCTTAATCTCGGAAGCTACTAGTGATACATGAAAACTGTACGCGCAGAAGTTATTCCTCTTAAGAAGAAAACTCTGAAAAACTGAAGACGTTCTGTTATAAGAGTGAAAAATCCAAACTACCGCTGCTAGGATATGGCGTCACACGTCAGCGGCAAGCCCATCGTCTTTAGGTGAAAAATGGCCGCTCGGTGACAACTGCATTCTCTATAAATAAACTCCATGTAATTTTTAGGGTTTGAGCTCTAATATTGAAATTGTTCAGTGTTTGCGCAAGTTTCAATAGGCCTATCACGTGCAAGTGGAAAGTTATGAACGTTATTCATTAGTTTCTCTTCAACACACACAACGAATGAGTAATAAAAGATTAGGAACTTTTCCAGGAATTTAAGAACAGTAAACGTAATATTTGAGTAAAGAGACCAACTTAATGTCACTTGCTTTATTATTTCTTTATTTAATGCTCAACATGTTTCGGATGTTAACCTTTTGACGCCTAACGACGACTATAATGGTCGTACCGCACCGCTAATCTCTAAATGTTGCATTTTATATATTTATTCAACAAATATAGGTACTGAATATTTCAAACATATTATAAACTCTCCGTTTTTTCCTCTTCAAAATGCAGATTGTTTCATAAATCTAACATATTTGGTTCATGTATTATTCACATTTTATATACAGGGTGTGCTAAAATTAAAAAAAATAATTCAGGCGCCAAAAGGTTAATACATCCATCCTCAGGAGCTTGTGACTTATGTGCTGAGTTATTTCATGGGTTGTATTGATCTGTAAGGATAGAAGTTTTTGCATTAGCGCGCTTATTTAGTAGGGAGTGTTTAGTCGTGACGTGTGTGGTTG
>Ga0123355_10006868_pt1 | contig 16943 bp, 9 predicted proteins | sample TergutEmb28metaG_3_FD_89872 | JGI IMG/M metagenome (GOLD analysis project Ga0123355, IMG submission 89872) | Embiratermes neotenicus P1 segment gut microbial communities from Petit-Saut dam, French Guiana - Emb289 P1 | ecosystem: Host-associated > Arthropoda: Insects > Digestive system > Gut ...
CAAATTAAAAAAAATAAATAAAAAATAAATTTTTTTTTTTATTTTTTTTTTTTTTGTTTTTTTTGTTTTGGGGGGGGGGGGGGGGGGGGGGAGGGACCAACACGTAATGGTAGATTTTAGATGGGCAAAATCGAGTTCTGAAAAATTTCCATTCTTTCTTGAAGCCGCAACGCTTCTATTGGCTAATATTTATTGTCGATTAGAAGAATAGTAATCCATCTCTCGGATCAAGAAATCAGAGAGGCGTAATATTCCAAAAGACTTCAATTTCTATTATACGGTATAATAACAGATATTGTGCTCTAAAAGGCCAGCATCTCCGTGGCAGGGATTTAGTTAGAGGCCAGTTGAAATGTAATGTCACGCGCACAGAAACCAGATTTCTTCTTTCGGCAAAACGGAAGAGTCCTTTTAAATCATCGGGTTACGTCAGTTCAGTCAACTGCTGGTAGCCGAGTTTTGCGCATCAGCGGTAGTAATGTTGGATACACCATGTTCCGAGTTAGTGTCAAGGGTACTGGCTACCCATTCCATTCGCCAGTTCCCCCTTCACTTCCTCACCCGTTCGTCGCAGTGTGCTTTCACATTTCGACTGGAGTCTACCAGGGCTGCTATGCAGACACATATGGCCCCACGACGCCTTCTGTTGCAGTGCTTCGTAATTATCACTTTTTCTCTGAATTGTTGGGGTAAAAATAATTTTTCTGCTCTTTTGGGTATTACTGATAATACAGGGCGTTTCATAATGTACTCCGGGATTACAAAAAATATTATAGGAAAACCGTAGGACACGTATTTACGAAAACTTTTGCAGATATAAGAATCATCTCAATTTTTTTCTCCCAGTAAGTTGTTTTTCATCATAGTTCACACTTCTACCGCTAGGCGATGGGAGTGTATGTAGTGATAAAATGGCCGCTCCGTGTGAGAAGTCATTTTGTGTGTTTGAATATCACAAGATTAAGTTTGTGGTTACTGTGCAACGTGTATTTCGTGCAAAGTACGCAAAGGATTCGCCTACAGACAAAACCATTCGTGCGTGGTATAAACAATTTACTGAAACTGGGTGTCTGTGCAAGAAGAAAGCACCCATGTTGACGCGTGTGTGGCAAGAACTTGAATAACGTATCGATGTGTGCCGTGTCACTCGTGGTGCACACATCGAACATATCGTGTTGTCAAAATCTTTTTCAGTTTTCCTGTGGCTTTGAACAATTCCATTAATGTAAGTCCTTTGGTTTTCTTGTTATAAATGTTTGTAATCACGGAGAACATTATGGAACGTCCTGTGTAATCATTTTATGTCATTTATGAGTGTGCTGTGATCCGTAGAAAGTATGAAATAGTACACAAGTTATGATTTGGTCAACGTTACTGACTTATAAAACCAACAAAAGCAAATCTAATGCGTGACAATAAAGTGGTTTGTTTATTGCTACATGTTTCGACGGACCTCTTCCATCTTCAGGGTGTGTATACACCAAAATTTAAAAGTAATTAACACATAAACATTAAAATTTCAATATAAATTTTATCATAGTGATTTATGAATCTTAATTCAAAAGTACAGGCAAAGTACGCATAATGCAACACTGAGACGCGTTCGTGCAACCACTGTGGCTGTGTCCACTCGCTACCGAACTCAGCATTTCTTTAATAATTCTAACACCAATGAACATGGCGGGTGATAAAATCGAGAAGAATGAGATGGGCTTGGCATGTGGCACGTATGAGTGAGGAGAGGTGGGTGTGTAGGGTCTTGGTGGGAAACCGGAAGGAAGGAGACCACTGGGGAGAGCTAGGCTTAGATGGGTGGATAATATTAGGATGGATCTCCAGGAGGTTGTATGTGGTTATATGGACTGGATTGGTTTGGCCCAGGATAGAGACAGTTGGCGGACGCTTGTGAGTGCGGTAATGAACCTTCGGGTTTCGTGAAATACGGGGAATTTCTTGACTAGCTGCAAACCAGTTAGCTTCTCAAGAGGGACTCTGTACCATGGAGTAAGTAAGTAACACCAATGAAGATACTGCAACGAAATTTGAACAGCAGTTCTTTCGTTGTGTGAGAAAGGAAGAGGAATGTGTCTGTTGTGTGTGTCTGTAGTCGTTGCAATATCCTCAGTAGTGGTAAAATTATTAAAGAAATGCCGGTTTCGGTAGCGAGTATGACACACTGTATTACACAATCCGAGATTGTGTATTTGTAGCCTTAATTATCGAACAGGAAATTCGCATGCGCCATATTGTCATCCGTGCCCTGCCCCACTCTACAATATTTTTTACATTATCTCATTAAAGACAGGGTTTTCGGGGAGGGGCGGGAGGGGGGAATTATTGAAAATAAAATATATTTTGATTTTCTCTACGAATTTTTTCTGAAACATTTCCCATTCTAGGAAAAACTCAGTGAGATATTATCAGAAAAAATACATTGGCCTTCGTCTGAAGTAACAGTTTTTATTGCCAGATTTTATATTAAATTTGAATTTTCTTGGCAGAATTTCGAAAAATTCTCAAGTACCAAATTTCATGAAAATTCTTCCACTAGGAAAAGATTTGTTCTACGTGGTTGGTCCGTCGGACGGACGGACGGGCAGAAAGTTTTGACTCATCTAACAGTCGCTTTTCGAAATTTTGGAAAAGCGCCTAAAAAGATCTTTCCCTTTGATGGAAGCTGTAATAATTCAGATACTCAATCAAAGTTTACATATATATAAAACAGCTATTGGTAAATGGTTACTGTATTCATATATTGTGTTATAAATCTGTTTTAAATTGTTATATGGAATCAAGTTTCTTCCATAAACTTTTGTTTTATAGCCATCAACGTGGGCGACTGAGTGGTAATTTTGCATGTGTAGTCGAATTATAATTGAATACAATCTCAATGTGCCTAGTTGTTTCTTTACAATGAACTGAGAAATATTAAAAAATGGGCAGAATTAAAAGAAAAGGAGTATTATGTGGTGTTATTTGATGTTTGTATGACCGTGCATCTCTGATTCAATAGTATAAACAACAAACTAGATGTAAAACAATAACAATTTATTAGCAAATTCAATCAGCTCAACGTGTTTCGGGCGATAATTTCGCCCATCTTCAGGAGCACTAGACTGTGTTTACAGCTAAGGTATAATGCACCGAAGAAGTTGCGTGTTATTAACAAGGTAATCAGCAGGCAACTTCTTCGCTGCATTACACCAGAAGCTGTAAACACAGTCAGGAGATGGGCGAAATTATGGCCCGAAACATGTTGAGCTGATTGAACTTACTAATAAATTACTACTGTTGCTTCTAGTTGGTTTTTTATACTCTAGTGGTGCTGTATTTGAACTGAAATATGTTATATGGCTGTATGAATTATGAAGTAGAGGAATCACTTCGAACAACTCGATGGAGTTAGTAATTAAATTCTTTTTACCCAACGGCAGACAGTTTAAGCAATTCAACAAAAATTACTGTGAAGCTGATTGACATCAATGACAATCCACCCGTAATTCAGAATGGAGGTTTACTGTGCAGCTGGGCAGAAGATGCAGGAACGCCGGTAAAGTATAAAAATTTCCATAATGAAAGAGTCTTATATTAACTACAAAATCAACAACACGGATGACAAAGTTATCAGAATCTCTTAGTAGATAATAGTAAGGATGAGATTTCAATGTCTTATTGCAAATTTAAAAAAAACTGTAAAAGACAAATATTATTATAATTTTTATTTGGAATTTTATATTCCTCGTCAATAGCATTTAGGGTGATCATATTTAGGAGGCTGAGATTGACGTGGCATGTAGTATGCATGGAGAAAAGAGAAATGTATGAAGGATTTTGGTGGGAAACTTGGGGTTACATAACACGTTGAAGATTCATAATATATATATATATATATATATTCTGATATGTATAATCTTGCACGCCTAGAGATTTATAACTAATAGTCGTTTAGTACAACATATTTCGGCCTTAGTAACTTCCATAATCAGGTACTACCACTTAAAAAACAACTCGAAGGAAAATAATATTTTGCAAACATGAGATTAAAATGAGATATTATTTTTACAAACAATATTCAAAATAAATGCCGGGTTTACGAAACGATTGATACTGTACAGTAGCCAAAACTGTATGCAGTATTTCCTTAAAAATTATTCCAAAAATATGTTATTTTGGATAGAATGTGATATCATTTTATTCTCGATCTGACGTTTATAAACCAGCATGTTTTCGCAATGTGAATTTATGTGACAGTACTTGGTGATGACCGCCATTAAGATCGAAACATATTGCAGTAAGTGAAGATTAAACATAAATGTTGAATTGTGAAAGACAATCTATGTATTATTTTATCCTGGTTGAAAACACGCAGGAACTGAGGCACTTGGAAGACCTAGGAGTGAATGTGATGATATTATTACAGTATATCTTAAGGAAGGAACCGGTCCCAATGGCCTCGCGGTCTAAGACGTATATCTATGGCCGCTCACCTGCTGAGACTGTGGGTTCGAATCCCACCGTGGGTATGGATTTCTGTCTGTTGTGATTATTGTTTGTTGTGAGGTAGATATCTCTGCGAGGCACTGATCACGCGTCCAGAGGAGTCCTACCGACTGCGGTGCGTCGTTGTGTGTGATCTAGAAACCTCAATAATGAGGAGGCCATGGCAGGCGTGGGGCCGCAGCGCCACAGGAAAAATAAATCTTATGGAAGGAAGATAAACGGGATTGGACTGGATTGATGTGTATCTGGATATGAATAAAAGTAGGGCTGTTCTTAAGGCGGTGATTAAACTTCCGCTTCCATCGAATGTGTGGAATTTCTTGACTCGCTGAAGAACTTATCGCCTAATTAACTTAATTAGTGTAATACAAGCAAAATTACACTAAAGTAGTTAATAATATCAATCACAAGTGCTCCTTGCATTTTTTCGTTTTAAAAATTCATGAAATATTTCATAAGGTGACACCCGACATTTTCAATTTGAATTTAAGTTTTCATAAATATGGACTAAGAAAATGACTTATTTAATACAGCTCAGTGGGTACGTCTACGAATAATACTTACGGAAGATGAAGAATAAACTGCACATTGTTACGATCCTTTATTTGCTGCATAAGAGTAAAAGAAATACGGCTGCATTTACCACACACGTTCTTTTTTTTAACTAAGATTTTACGTCTAAATCTTTCTCACGTAACATAAATCATTATTTCTATTAAAAGGACAAGATAATTCGTAGAGATTCAAGTATGGAGAATAGTCAGTAGGTTTTTCTCACTTATAATTTTCTAAGAATTAATTTTCTCAATAAATATTACATTAAAACAAACATTTTCGCTACTTCAGCAGCTGCTTAAAATATTCTCCTTAGGCCTAATTCTTATATTATTTATTCTAAATCAAAGACGTGAAAGTCCTATTGCAAATTTTTTCACTACACGGACAAGCTCTATAAAAAAACTCACTGTAAACAAATTGGCGTTCTTACGACAACATCTATGAAACTGTAATAAGCATCAATTTAGATTCGAATTTCAATATAAGAAGACCCGGTTATAAAGACAACGGTTTAACAGGTCCTCGTCTATAGCGTTAGAAACTCTGTGGTAAAAATTAATTCCTTTTAACTTTAAAAAATCATAATATAATATTAAATAGTGTACGTCAGCACAATCACTTTATTACTCAAGGTAATTATAAGACTACATGTTTCGACTATAGATTAGTCATCTTCAGGCCTTTTTTGTCATTTGTGTCACTAGATCCTATGCACACTTTTGGATCCCATCGTGATTACATCCAAGGAATACATCAAATTATATCTTTTGTCTCTAAGGGCGTGACGTACAAACTGTGTTTACAACAGTAGGATACATAAAATTGGATCATTTGTTTCGTAAAATGTATTATACAAATTGTGTCTAAAAATCAATTCACGGTTATAAAAACACTCGTTTATAACGACGCAGAACATTGTCTTTTCCATGGAGTTATAACCGATTTTGACCTCTATTTCAATCTAAATATTCTCCATTATAGGGAGTTCATCTGGGCTACGTCATTGCTACCGATTTAGACAGCGGTGTAAACGCAGATTTGACATTTCAATTTGATGGCTTTGAACCAGAAGAAGGTCAGGAACTTTTCACTATCACCAAGGTCCAAGAGAGACTTGCCACGCCCCAAGAGCAACGTGCCTCCATAAGAGTTAAGAGCAAATTGTTGGATAAATGGGGAGACTATACCCTGAAAGTGAAGGTAAGTACTTACTTTGAAATAAATTCTGACATTAATCTAGTGCATAAATTGATTTTTCTACTGTGATAGGTAGTGAATTTTGTCATGCTAATAATTTGTTGGCATGAACGATAGAAAAATTTACAAGATAAAAGTACCCAATCGCTACCGAACCCGGCATTTCTTTAATAATTCTAACACCAATGAAGTTATTGCAAAGAAATTTGAACAGGATTACCTTCGTAGTGTGAGAAATGAAGAGGAATGTGTCTCAATGCAATACATGAAGAACCCCTTCATTCAGAGAAGATTGGCATTTGGTGTGGGATGTCCCGGCTGTGCATAATTGGTCCCATCTTCTTCCATTCAACCATCACAACAGCTGCATATATGGAAATCTTCAACACTTTTGTAAATCAATTGGACGATGAGGAACTCTCAAATGGATATTTCAAGCAGGATGGAGTGACATCCCACACTTCACACGCCAGTATGGCCGAAATTCAATCCTTTTTCGGCGACCGCGTCATTTCGTAAGGGCTTTGGTCACCGCGCTCGCCCGATCTGACGCAGCCTGTTTATTTCTTATGGGGATATCTGAAAGGGAGAGTTTACCAAAACAAACCACGAACCATAGATGCCTTGAAAGCAAGTATCACCGGAGAAATTCAGGCAGTGACAGCGGACGTACTGACAAGGAATTTCCAAAATATGGCGCGCCGGGTTCAATCCTGTCTGGACGCAAATAGTGGCCACTTCCAGCACATGACGTCACAATTCTTCCACAGTGAGGCAAGTCCGCTTCAGATGTCGTAATATCCTCAATATTGGTAAAATTATTAAAGAAATGCCGGGTTCGGTAGCGAGTGGGACACAGTGCAATTGTCAAACAATGTACACTTTCCAGAAAGTAATGTCTTTTGTTTTTCCTCTCAGTAAATATTTATTCCTAAAACGTAAAATTTGTAGGTTGTGAATATGATATGTTTTACTTCATATACCTCCACAAGTCCCCATTCATTTCTGCGGCCTTGCGTCAATGAGGAACAAGTGTTTGTAGGTCTTGTCAGTACCACGACCTGTCCTGCTCAAGTAGTCACGTCCTCACTGCGCGAATCACAACGTCATCTGTTTCAAACTTCGTACTGCAGACTGAATCCCTCAGCGCTTAAAACAGGTGGAAATCTTTACGTATTTGAGGCATGTGTGAATCTGAATCCTGGGATTGATACCGCAGTAGTGACACGCACAGATGGTAAAACTTGTTAAGCTTAAGACGCTCTGTTAATATATATAATTAATTAATTAATTAATTAATGTACCTCTTGTTTGACACATTCGTATGTTTTCTTACGTGGGTATCAAATTTTCTGAAAATATAGTAAAAGTAAAGGTAAAGGTATAGCAATCCCATTACAGCCCTGGACAGGCCCTGGAGTTCCAGGAGGTTGAGGCTCCCACATTTCGAGACAATCGGCACATGAATGTGGAAAGTTTGTATGCCTTACGCTCCGGCCGCCTTTACTCGCCCAGTAAATACTACTGGTAATCATTTCTGTTAGAAGCTGAGTCGACCCCAGTAACATAGTGCGGCCGGAAGGAAGTCAATGAAATATTCCAATAACTCCATCGGGAATCTATCCCACGACCTTCCGACTAGTAGCGCAGTGCCTCAACTGCGCCACTGCCTTGCGCCTTCGGAAAAATATATCCCTCTAAAATATTGGTATCAACCTAAAATATTATACCAAGAGAATATGAATTCACCAGCTTAAAATTATCAGACATTACACTGGCGGTACGTAGTACATATTCTTTAACCTCGAAATTTCAGTCCTTTATATAAATACTGGGGGTCTATTTCTTTTTTAAGTATAAGTTATTTTAGACAATAATATTACTTCAGATTCTACAGGGTGTTCCGCATTATGTATAAAAAAATTCAGGACGTTATTATGTGAGTCATTTTTACAGGGGATATCCTGCATAACTTCTGATGATAGAATAATAAATTGATGATAAATATTAAATTATACGAAAACACAATTTCGTGGCTTACATGTAGGTATCTCGGAATTTATCTAAAGTAAGAGAAAAAATGAAAATCTAAATCGAAACACACACTTCCCCAAAAAACAAATCAGAATTGAAGTAAAGTGAAGTGAAGTGAAGTGACGTGAAGTGCAGTGTAGGGAAGGGGGTAAAAACGAGACTTTATGGAAAAAGTTTATGTGATTAGTAATGTGAGGAGAAGTGAAGGGCTGGGGGTGAAAGCGTGAGTAAAATATGTGTGGGGAAAAATACTGGAAACTGTACACAATACTTTCTTACCGTCGTGTTGTTTACCTTTTTTACATGTTGTATTTTAAGATGTATTGTGTGAATTGTTGTTAGTTGTCTTGTGTGTATTGTTGTTGGTTGTCGTGTGTATTTTTGTAGTTGTGTGTATTGTTGTTATCTTATGTGTATTTGTTGTACTATGTGTGTATTACTTGTTTTACTTTAGATGCCTGACTGCTGGCTAGAAGTCAGTATTCGGAAGGTCCTGCGACCGGCCACTTCGACACAAGTTTTTCTTGGTTTCCCTGTGTCTGAAAGAAAATGCTGAAATGTTTCCCAAGATTCCAAGTTGCCACTACATGCTTCTCATGTAGCCCTCCGGACTTAAATTTATTAGTAACCAATTTCATGTTTTGTATACATGTAAAATAACTACTGCGACCGGGTGACAACCCAATTGCAGTAAATAATAATAATAATAATAATAATAATAATAATAATAACGTTTTACAACTCCAGATAGTCCGCCCTTTTCAGAGATAATACTTATTGGTACAGGTATTCCTAATGACTATCGGTGGTATTTTGTGCCTTTCGTTGAACTGAATGATATCTGAACATTTTTGTTTTACAGGCAAGTGATCCCGATTTTAGTGACATTGCGGACTTTATTATATCCGTCGGAGATGTCAACAACAACGAACCAGTATTTGTGTTTCCCAATGAAACGACTGTGCTGAGATTCAACATTTATGTAAGTTTGTTTATATTCAACATCTTTTTCTTCCTCCTCTTTTTCTTCTTCCTCTGCTTCTTCTTCTCCCTCTTCTTCTTCTTCTTCCTTTTCTTCTTCTTCCTCTTATTCTTCTTCGTCCTCGTCTTCTTCCTCTTCTTCTTCTTCTTCCTCTTCTTCTTCTTCCTCCTCTTCTTCTTTTTCTTCTTCTTCTTCTTCTTCCTCTTCTTCTTCTTCCTCCTCTTCCTCTTCCTCCTCTTCCTCTTCCTTATCTTCTTCTTTCTCTTCTTCTTCTTATAAAGCGCTACAACCTATATAAGGTTTTGGCTTGCTCAAACACTTTCTTCCAACTATATCTACTCTGTGCTACTTTCTTCCAATTCCTTATGTTTATGCTCTTTATATATTCCAAAACGTCATCTTTCCAACGTATTTTAGGTCTTCCAATTGGTCTTTTAGACATGGGTTTCCATCTCTCAATCTTCTGCACAATATTATCCTCAGTCATGCGTTCTACATGGCCTAACCAATTTAATCTTTGATTTTTAATAAACCCAATTATATTTTGTTCTTGTAATATATCATTTATTTCTTGATTAGTTTTAATCCTCCAGTAGCCATGACTTTCACCTCACAAACACAAAAAAGACTGCAGATTTTTTGTTATGACCGCAAAATTTCGCCTAGGAAAAAAAGGAAGAAATATTAAACTTGTGGAATTAGTGTCCGAACACAGTAAGGCTATTCTGCAAACATGGTAAGAAAATTAGACCGAATTGTGATATTTGAAACTAAAACGTTTTTTTCTAGTCCATCAGTGTTGTTACTACACCCCTAATATTTCCGTACTATGCCACTGGTATTTTCACTAGGCAACTTACGTATATATTTTGACGTTTTGCTGACCGTGCATTTCTGTATATTTATCTCAGCAATTAACCAACTTGATGCACAAAATTTTTGTTTACAATAAGTTTATTTCATGCCTCTACATGTTTCAGCACATGTGATCATCATCAGGAGGTCAAAATTGTGTTACACAGCCTATGGTATCGTCACACCTACAGGTGGCCGTCTCGTGCACAGTTTGATGGAGGCACGAGACGGCCACCTGTAGGTGTGACGATACCAGAGGCTGTGTAATGTAATTCTAGACCTCCTGATGATGAACACATGAGCTCGAAACATGCAGAGGCATGAAATTAACTGTGAAACGTAAATTGTGTGCAGCAATTTGGTTAATTACTGAGATAAAATTAACTTATTTATGTTTGTCCATGTGTTTATTTACACCAGTTCATCGCTATATTTATCCCGGTCCATCATTTTACTAATATTATTCAATCAGTTTATTTGCACCAATTCAAAAATAATTTAGAAATAAAACACGATTATTTATACTAGCACATTTGTATATTTGTTCCACTCATTCAGTGTATCAGTTTCTTGTCCATTAATATATTTGTTCCAGTCCATCAGTATATTTGTGCCAGTCAGTATATTTGTTACAGCCCGTAAGTAGATTTGTGCCAGTCCATTAAATATTTATACTGGTCTGTCAGTATTTTCATAGCATTCCGTCAGCATATTTGTGCCAGATGTTTAGTGTATTTGTGCCAGTCCGTATGTAGATTTGTGCCAGTCCATTAAATATTTATACTTGTCCATCAGTATGTCTATAGCATTCTGTTAGTATATTTGTGTCAGCCCTTAAATAGATTTGTGCCAGTCCATCAGATATTTATACTTGTTCTTCAGTATGTTTGCAGCATTCTATCAGTACATTTGTGCAAGCCCATCAGTGCACTGCTACCTGTCGATTAATACATTATCACTAGTCCATCAGTACGTTTATACTGTCCATCATTTGGTTTGTGCCAGTATATCAGTACGCCTGTACCACTTAGCCGGTCTTCCATCCTGTAGTTTAGATCCTATACAATAGGTGGAGTTTTCAATAAGAAAATCGTTTTCTGGACTTAAATTGTGAAATATTTATGATTTATTGTTCATTTATATATACAGTGTTATTCGAAATGATTGTCGTGGTTTTAACAACTTGTCATACACAATACACTTGAGATAGCAGTATACGTATTTTGTATTTAATAGAACAACACTCCAAGTTTTTGCTGCATACCTTACAGGTGCTCTATATGTGCACTATTTGTGATTCTACAAACATCAACGCCATAATCGAGTTCGTTCCAAAATGTTTGTAGCGTGTAACAACCTTCATTTCCGGGATACTTGCGGGAAGTGGAGGGACATAAACCTGATCCTTGACGTAACCCCATAAAAAGAAATCACATGGGGCTGCATCTGGAGAAAGAGGTGTATTGTGTATGACAAGTTGTTAATACCCCGGCAAGCAATTTGAATAGCCCTGTATATAGCTCTTAAACTTGAATCGAGAGGATACATTATATATTACAGACTACAAACAGAAATATGTATGTATGTATGTCGGTTTCAAAACGATGTTCTACGTTGTCCGACACCTAGACTCCACTGCTTCCTATCTTCCCACTGCCCTTCATTTAGGTTTCTTTCGTTCATGTCCTTCCTTATACCTTCCATCCAGTTTTTCTTCGGTCTTCCTCGTGATCTCTTTTGTTTCGGCATCCACTTAAATGCAATTTAAGTAATCTTCCTTCTGCCATTCTTTGGACATGGCCGTACCATATAATTTGGTTCTGTTCAGTTTCTTTTATAATTAGTTCTTCTAATCCAATTTGTTGTCTTAGAGTTACATTTCTAATTGTTTCTTTTCTTGATATTCTAGAGGATCTCCTCAGGGCATCCATCTATGTAGCTTCGACCAGTCTTTTATTATTTTCTGTGAGTCTCCATATTTTCGGAACCGTACAAACCCAAGTATTATTTCGATATTTAATGCAATGAAAATTTTGCAGGATAATGGCCCAGGAAAGGTATTGAGCGATGTGAATGGAAATAAAATGGTTTTTAGTGCTATCGATGATAAAGACAGGGGACTTAATGGTACTGCAGGAATGACTTATTTCGTCATTGGAGATGGTAAGTTTCCGTCCGAGTATCCGTCACAAACGTGACATCTGTATATAGCGTTGTACTTTATTGCCACTCATACAGTTAAAAAGATAGAAACAAATTTGTACAAAAATATAAACTTCTTAAATTTGAATCGATTCTTATTTATGTTTATAAAACTGGTTTATTATTAGCAATATTCATATCAGTGCAATAATAAACATTCTAATGAGCATTTGCATAAAATGCACTAGTATTTAGGTATACAGCTTCGTATAAAATACGATTTTACTCCGAATTTTTTCGGTCCTCTTAGATCATCCTGAGGGAGTCTTACATCAAACATATAACAAATACAGAAGAATTTATCAAATAGACTAAATATTTTTTATTCTTTAAATTTGTGGATATTATATTTTTCGTAGTAGATGTGTCGATCTTTATACATAAAGTGAATATCTCAAATTAATAAAATTACAAGTTTTTATATCACGAGAAAAGCAAGTATATCTTCTGATGGATTTATATAATTTTACGTAGTTTTGTGTAAGCTTCTAGGACGCAAGGCTTCTTGAGTGTGGTCTGAGAAGATCGAAACATGTCAGAGTATTAGTGGACTGTATATGAGAGTATATTTTTAATACATGTGAAATGGTTTGTAAGGTTTATTGAATGACGTATTCTTGTTGCCGGAATCCCTTTAAAATTTAGAGAAAGCATAAACTTCACCCAAAATTGGGTACGATACTATGTTAATTATTTTTTACAAAATTAATAATAAGAAATTATTTTCACATGTATTTCAGAATATAAAGAAATGAATACATGATTCTAGTCAACCAAATATAATGGTATTTCCAATAATAGCTTAGGCATTTATTATTCTTTTGCTTGGGTTTACACTGTGTTTACATTTTATTGTTTAGATACTGCTAAGACGTATCTGGAGATGAGGAGAAACGAACTCTGGCTCGTACAAAATTTTGACGCGGAGATGGATAAAAATTTCAAAGTAAGAATTTTAATTCTAAGAAAAAGGGAAATTATATTTTAAGGGAAATAATTCGATATTTATTTTCGATAGCTGCTACAGTAACGTACATCGCTGTGGTTTATGATTAAGAGAAGATGAGGAGTCTTACTACACGCCAACCGCCGGTCCCTTCTCATTGTTACTTACTAGCATACAGCCTGTTGAATTCTCAACTGGAAAGTTTTTGAAAATTCTTTTCTCTAATTTTGATGTTCACAGACACATTCCGCTATACATTACAATGTTTGACATAAGCTATAAACTCACGAATATATTGAGTATTAGCGTCATTAATTGTACAAGTTCTTAGAAGAGGGCTTGATACATGTTACTGGAAAACTTAACCATTACAATACCGACACAGGCACTTATAGTCCTGAATTTACCTGAATATCCAGGTGAAAGTTCTTAAGACAAAGCATTACAGTTTGTTTTAACAAAGCACGAAGCTGCAATGCCGACCAAGGCATAGATATCTCTTTACTGAGAAACATCTACAAATACATAACTATGAATTTGAAAGAGTGGGAGGGTCAATGATAACAGAAAATAGTGATAATAACACGGAGATAAAAGCAAGAATAATGGCCGGAAATAGGGGTTATTACTCAGTATTGCCACTGTTGAGATCAAAAGCTGTATCCAGGAAAACAAAAATAGGAATGTACAAAACAATAATAAGACCAGTGTTGCTATATGGCTCAGAAATATGGTGCTTAAAGGCAAATGATGAGATAAATTTTTGTATTTGGGAAAGGAAGGTGCTGAGAAAAATATTTGGTCCAATATATGTAGCAGGATACTGGAGGAGCAGAACAAATGAAGAAGTGAGGCAATTATATGGAGAATTGGACATAGTAACAGAAATAAAAAGGAAGATTTAGATGGCTGGGACATGTGGAGAGGATGAGAAAAGGGTGGTAAAGGGGTTATATCAGAACACGCCAGAAGGAAATAGGAGTGTAGGAAGACCAAGGTTAATGTGGATGGACGACGTGAGGGAGGACCTGAGGAGGATGGGTGTCACAAACTGGAGGACACGTGCGCACAGAAGAGACGACTGGAAGATGGTCGTGAAGGAGGCCAAGGTCCTACAAGGACTGTAGAACCATGGAGTAGTAGTAGTAGTAGTAGTAGTAGTAGTAGTAGTAGCAGTAGTAGTAGTAGTAGTAGTAGTAGTAGCAGCAGTAGTAGTAGTAGCAGCAGTAGTAGTAGTAGCAGTAGTAATAGTAGCAGTAGCAGTAGTAGTAGCAGTAGTAATAGTAGCAGTAGCAGTAGTAGTAGTAGTAGCAGTAGTAGTAGTAGTAGCAGTAGTAATAGCAGCAGTAGTATTAGCAGTAGCAGTAGTAGTAGCAGCAGCAGTAGTAGTAGCAATAGTAGTAGCAGTAATAGTAGCAGTAGTACTAGTAGTAGTAGTAGTAGTAACAGTAGTAGCTTCATAACGCTATCTGGTCTTTCTTTAGTTATAGTACCAACCCAAGTGTGCAACCGCTGCCATCTGGTTTTTATAATTGTGACTAACTACTCAGTGTGACTTACTCGATTACAAACCAAAATTATTTTGTATTTCTTATTTATTTATTTATTTATTTATTTATTTATTTAAGGTTCATTTAACGACGCTGTGAATAGTACAGCGTGTTACAGAGTCGTATGGTAAAAAAGTAAGTGCATGGTAAATTAAAAATTACTTAGAAGGAAGCGTTCATGCCTGAATTTGAGGTACTATAACGTAATTCGAGTGCAATAATTTAGGAAAGCCTCGAGAAGAGCCCGATTCCAGGTTTGAACTCAATATTTTCCGAAGATGAAGCTGCAGTAGTAAGGGTTATTTCGCTACGTTCACTTTCCCATTGCTGCATACATGTACAATCTAATGTTTGAAATTGGGATAGCGCCGTTGAACTAAGAAACAAAAATGTTATAAATCTGCTGTCCTAGGTTAACCCTTAGGCACCATTCATCCTATATATAGGACAGACGTACCGCTACTCCCCAGAGTAAACTTTTTATATGTTTCGTCAACAAATATATTTAATTATATTTTTAGACTTTCTCTCAACTTCTTCGTTTATTCCCACACAAAATGTCGTGTATTTCCTAATGTTACCCTTCTTGGTTCATAATATATTCACATTGTACATAAATGGTGTGCTAAACTGTAAATGGCTCCATGGCTAAAGGGTTAAAAGATTATGATGCTGTGTCTTTCTTGTATGACGACTATAATGTAGACATGTGTAGAGCTTGAAATTTTCAGTGTCAAGAATAGTTGCTTATAAAGAATTCTAAATATTTTACATTTGTTTCGTCTTGATTTTAAATTCCTGACCCTACCATAATGGATAGAAACAGAACTAAAGAAATAGATAATATTTGTTTTAGATTTTATAACATTGTTTATGAATTTGTTCGTTGACAGACTAACTCTTCGTGACTGATGAAATCCTAATACAGTCATTTTGAGATAAATACATTTTAATGTATATTGACGAAGATATTATTGTTAATATATAAAAATTTCTCCAGATGACGGGAAGTATTTAAATAAATTAAAACTCTCTCAAGTCCAAAACACTCTCAACTAAAAATGCATAACAAGTTGCCATTAAATGTTAATAAAAATCCAACTAGATGCAAGAGTATGCAGATATTTATTTACTGCAAAGCTACTCTACATGTTACGGGTGTCACAGCACCCATCATCGATTACGATTACGTTGCACGGAACCATGAGCTTAAAATTTAAAATTTGCTATTACCTATCTTTTTACACGGATGGGAAACTTGGGCAAATAGAAACCAGGATAAATATAGGATAACATCAGCAGAAATGAAATTGATAAGAAAAAGAGCAAAATACAAATGGCAGGATTACAAAATAAATGAAGATATTGTATCACAGCTTAAAATTAGCCCAGTTATAGAAACAAATCCATAATTAAAGAAATAATGGGTTCATCATATGTGGGGAATGGACAGAGACAGACTGCCACACTGAATTGTGAAATATCACTCAGGTGGGAAACCAAGCCAAGGACGACACCTCAAAATAATTGTGGTCTGTTAAGTGACCGGAACAGGTCACAGGGCCCCAAACCTTGTAAGCTATGTGATGATGTTGATAACGTAACGTACTTATCGCCTTAGTTGGTGTTCTTTAATGCTCCTTATGTGACAACAGTGGCGTACCGAGGGAGGGTTTGGGGGTTCAATCTCCCCCAAAATTCCGAAGGCCCTCCAAAATCGTGCCAAACTCACTCGGTTGTGAAAACTGTTAAAAATTTCTGAATTTAGGACGTCAACACCCCAAGATATTCAAGAAAAAAGGCAGTAAAATTCTAAAACTACCGTCGCTTCGCAATTGTTTTACATTAGCAATGAAAAATAAATTAGTTGTCATCATAAATAGTCTTAAAGTACCTAAAATTAAGAAAATTTTACTATATGAAATTAAATTTCTTTTACCAAATTACAGCTGCTTCCAGAACCCCTAACTAACGGGCTGCTGAACCCAGATCCCCGTTCTCTCTGTCCTCTGTCGTCAAATGAATTTGTTGAACCCCCCCCCCCCCCAAATAAAATTTTTGGGTTTGCCACTGTGTGCAAGACATTCTTTGTTAAGTAAAAAAAAAAGCTGTTAAACCC
>Ga0123355_10006869_pt1 | contig 16943 bp, 11 predicted proteins | sample TergutEmb28metaG_3_FD_89872 | JGI IMG/M metagenome (GOLD analysis project Ga0123355, IMG submission 89872) | Embiratermes neotenicus P1 segment gut microbial communities from Petit-Saut dam, French Guiana - Emb289 P1 | ecosystem: Host-associated > Arthropoda: Insects > Digestive system > Gut ...
TCGAGACCACGTTCAAAGAAGAAACCGAGAGCGATTTGTTCGGCGAGCAGGCGGTGCTGTGCGGCGGTCTGACGTCGCTGATGAAGAAAGGCTTCGAGACGCTGGTTGCGGCCGGATATCAGCCGGAGATCGCCTATTTCGAGTGCATTCACGAGATGAAGCTGATCGTAGATTTGATTTACGAGGGCGGCCTCGGCCGCATGCGCTACTCCATCTCGAATACCGCCGAGTACGGCGACCTGACGCGCGGGCCGAACGTGGTGGGCGACCCAACCCGCACGGCGATGAAAAAGATTCTCGCCGACATCCAAAGCGGTGAATTCGCCCGCGAGTGGATCAACGAGACCAAGAGCGGCGGAGGGAAATTTGCTGTGCTGCGCGACGCGGAGATGAAGCATCCCGTGGAAGAAGTCGGTGCCAATCTGCGGGGGATGATGTCGTGGCTCGAAAAGGACTCCGCGAAGCAGGGGCAGAAGGCAGAATCAACCGCCAAGAAGGTGGTCAATGCTTAGAGGCGCAGACATATTTTTGCAGTGTTTGCGCGCCGAGGGGGTTGACCTCGTTTTCGGTTATCCCGGAGGCGCCATCATGCCGCTCTATGATGCCCTCGATGGCAGCGGCATCCGTCACATTCTCACCCGTCACGAGCAGGGCGCGGTATTTGCCGCCGAAGGTCATGCGCGGGCGACCGGTAAAGTTGGCGTGGCCATCGCCACCAGCGGTCCGGGCGCAACCAACCTGGTCACCGGAATCGCCGACGCGAAGATGGATTCGGTTCCGCTGGTCTGCATCACCGGCCAGGTGCGCAGCCCCTTGATTGGCACCGACGCCTTCCAGGAGACCGATGTCTTCGGCTTGACCCTTTCCCTTACCAAGTGGAGCCGGCTGGTTCGCTCCATCGACGAAATTCCTCAGGTCATTGCAGAGGGATTCTATTGGGCGCGCGAAGGACGCCCCGGACCGGTGGTCATCGATATTCCGACCGACTTTCTCAAGGCGAAGATGGACTTCCCGGGTGCGATCAAGTTCACGCCGAAGCCGCGGCCGTCGGATGCGAAAGCCGGCCAGACGTTTGCGGACCGCCTGATTGCCATGCTTGAAACCGCGGGCAAGCCGGTCGCGCTCGTGGGCGCCGGGGCGAAGCTCTCCGGCGCAATTCCCGAGCTGCGCGCGTTACTTGACCTGCTGAACATTCCCGCAATGGCCACGGTTCACGGCCTGGGTGCAATTTCTCCCCATGCCCCCTACTATCTCGGCATGGTTGGCATGCACGGAACCCGGGCGGCGAACATGGCGCTGCACGAAAACGACCTGCTGCTGGTCTTCGGCGCCCGTCTCGATGATCGGGTGACCGGGGATCCCGCGCGCTTCGCCCCGAATTCGAAGATTGTTCATTTCGAAATCGACCCGGCGCAGCTTGATCGCGTACGGTCATGCGAATTGCCGGTCATCGGCGATCTCGCGCAGACGGTTCCCTCATTCGCCCGCCGGCTCGAGGGGGCAAAACTGCCTGACTGGAGCCTCTGGCGCCAAGTGGCTTGCGGGGAAGATCGCGCCGAACTGGATCCGCGCGGCCTCGCCCAGCCCACCATCCGTTTTCTCGACGAGCTCTTCGGCCGCCTGCCGAAGACCAGCATCATTCTCGCCGACGTCGGCCAGCACCAGATGTGGGCCGCGCAGCGGTATTCCTCCGATTCGCCGCGTGGCTTCATCACTTCCGGCGGGCTGGGCTCGATGGGATTCGCTCTGCCGGCGGCAATTGGAGTTCAGCTTTCAAAACCCGATGCGACTGTCCTCTGCGTCTCCGGCGACGGCGGCTTCCAGATGAACATTCAGGAGCTGGCGACGGTTCGCCGCCTGAACCTGCCGGTCAAGATGGTGATCATCGACAACAAATATCTTGGCATGGTCCGCCAGTGGCAGCAGCTTTTTTATCAGCGCAACTACGCCGAGACGGACTTGAGCGACAATCCGGATTTCGTGGAAATTTCGAAGGCGTATCGCATCCACGCGGTTCGCATCAACGAAGACATGATGCGCGAGTATCCGGTCCGCCAAGACACGGCGGACGCACTCGAGAGGTTTTTGCACTCCCCGGAGCCGGAATTGTTGGTGTTTGACTGCGCGCCGGAAGCCAACGTTTACCCCATGGTGCCGGCGGGCGCCGCGCTTTCCGAGATGTTGTTCGAAGAAGAGTAGAGAGCGCGGCGTGGACGCCTGGGTCTCACGCCGGTGACTCGAAGGAGAGAAATATGCACGAATTTCACATCCACTATCGCAACACCCAAGGCACGCTCATGCGCATTCTTACCGCGGTCTCGCGCCGCGGAATCGAGATGCCGTACGTGCTCGCCTCCGGTTGCGGCCTTGAGCATCGCGCAGATTTGTTGCTGGAGGTAAATGCGAAGCAGATCGGCCAGCTCGTGCGGGACTGGCACGCGATTGTGGACGTTATCGACGTGCGTGCCGGCGTCCCTGTCGAGGAAACGCTGGCGAGCGCCGCGGGACTCTCTGCTCCTCATCCTCCGGCCTCGCAAGCCGCGGGACGCGCTTCGAACGCCCGACTGGCGTAAATTCCCTGTAGCATTCCTACCGGAGTTTTATCCCTATGGAGCTAAAGCACCGCAGCCGTCTTATCACCGAAGGCCGCAACCGCGCCGGCGCGCGTTCTATGTTCAAGGCCGTCGGTTTTACCAGCCAAGATCTTTCAAAGCCCCTCGTCGGAGTCGCCAATACCTGGATTGAGACCATGCCCTGCAACTTCCACCTCCGCCGCCTCTCGGCACGGGTGAAGGAGGGGATTCGCGCCGCTGGCGGCACCCCCATGGAGTTCAATACCATCGCCATCAGCGACGGCGAAACCATGGGAACCGAAGGGATGCGCGCTTCGCTGGTGAGCCGCGAGGTGATTGCCGATTCCATCGAATTGGTCTGCCGCGGCCAACTGTTCGACGCCGTGGTCTGCGTTGTCGGCTGCGACAAAACGATTCCCGCCGCTGCCATGGCGCTCGCGCGCCTGGATCTTCCGGGCCTGGTGCTCTACGGAGGCACGATCGCCGCGGGAAGTTTTCGCGGCAAAGACGTTACCATCCAGGACGTTTTCGAAGCCATCGGCGCCAATGCCGCCGGAAACATGAGCGACTCGGATTTATACGAACTCGAAAATGTCGCCTGCCCGGGTGCCGGGGCGTGCGGCGGCCAGTACACCGCCAACACCATGTCCACGGTGATGGAGATGATCGGGCTCTCGCCCATGGGCTTCAACAGCATTCCGGCCATGGATCCGGCGAAGGATGAAGTCGCTTTTCGCTCGGGGGAACTGGTCCTCGATGTGCTCAAGCGCGGAACCAGGGCGAAAGACATTCTTACCCCCGAGGCCTTTGAAAACGCCATCGCCGGAGTGGCCGCTTCCGGCGGATCCACGAATTCCGTGTTGCATCTGCTGGCCATCGCCCGCGAAGCCGGGGTTCATCTGGTGATCGACGATTTCCAAAAGGTCAGCGAGCGCACTCCGCTGCTCTGCGATCTGAAGCCCTTCGGAAGATTTGTGGCCAGCGATATGCACCGCGCCGGGGGAATTGCCCTGCTCGCCCATCGTCTCCTCGAAGCCAACCAACTCCACCCCGGCGCCATGACTGTGACCGGAAAGACAATCGGCGAAGAAGCCCGGATGGCGAAGGAGACTCCTGACCAGGAGGTGATCGCACCCGTGGGGCGGCCGCTCAAAGCAACCGGCGGTCTGGTGATTCTGCGCGGCAACCTCGCCCCGGAAGGCTCGGTGGCAAAAATAAGCGGGCACGAGCGCCAGAGTCATCGCGGGCCCGCTCGGGTGTTTGAATCCGAGGAAGACGCCATGCGTGCGGTCACGGGGAAGCAGATCAAATCCGGCGACGTGATCGTAATTCGCAACGAAGGTCCGCGCGGAGGCCCCGGGATGCGCGAGATGCTGGGGGTGACGGCGGCGATTGTGGGCGAAGGGCTGGGAGAGTCGGTGGCGCTTTTGACCGACGGCCGCTTCAGCGGTGCAACCCGCGGGCTGATGATCGGTCACGTATCTCCCGAGGCGGCGCTGGGCGGTCCGATCGCGGCCGTCCACGAAGGCGACTTTATCCGTATCGACGTCAATCAACGCCGCCTGGAGCTTGAAATCGGCGACGAAGACATCCGCAGCAGAATGTCGGGATGGAAACCGCCCAGGCCACGCTATGGGACCGGGGTGTTCGGAAAGTACGCGGTCCTGGTCGCCTCAGCCTCTGAAGGGGCGATAACCCGGCCCTCCTGAACAGGGTGCTAACTGGTACCCCGCCCAGCGAACTTTGGTTTTGTCTGGCGGCGGGTCTTTTGAGTTGAAGGCCTCCCGGGGCTCCAGGCCCGGACGGGCGGCGCGGCCTCTGAAGTCGGTCACGGGAGTGCCCCGCCCGGGTATTTGTGCCTTATACGCTTATTTCCAATCACTTCCATACCGTAAATTTATGAAACTTTTACCAAAAGAGTTTGCAACTCTGACTGCATCCAAGTAACTTTGTTTCGAGGGGTGTTCGGTTTGGCTAAGGCGAAGAATCTCTGGTGGATGGGCCTTTTTGTACTTTTTTGCGCCCTGGGGGCAGGCGCGCAGTCTCATGACGAAGTCGCGCCGACGCTCTCGAGCGCGCACCACGGATTTACCGTCTTCGCGCCGCGCGGCCACGGCGACGAGCCCGCAAACTCGGCGCTTGACTCCCCTCCCTCGCGAGTCGATTCCATTCAGACCTTTAACGGCGTATTTCGCGCCGCCGGGGTCTCCCCCACTGGAACCCCTCAGCGTCAGTGGCTCTACACCATTGCCGGCGCCCGCCCCGACCTGGGCGGGACCACGACCTTCAACGCCCCGATCGTCCCCGTCTCCATCGATCTGCTCGACTACGACGGCTCGGTCCGGGTTGTAAATGGGCACAAGCTTCATTATTCGGTCGCCCCCTTCGTCAAGGCGACTTTGAACTCCCCGGTGTTCCAAGTGGCGGATTACTCGAGCAGCGACGCCCCCACCCAGTTCTCCGACTCGGTCGAGCGGGCCGAGTTCTACAACACGATGCAGCCGGACTGGCACACGTTGCTGAGGCCGGCGGTCAAAACTCCGCGCACACTTTCCATTCCGCGCGGCGCGTATTACTTCGCGCTCAACCACGACGGATCCTGCTGCGCATTTGTGCTCATTGATATCGATGTATTCTCGGACCGCCTTTTTCCGCCGAGCGCCACCGACACTTCAACCCCGATAGGCGCAGCCGAACACTCCGGCGACATCACCACGCACGATATTTCAACCTTCCTCTTCCCCAATACCTACCTTTTTCTCAAGCACAATCCGAACGACTGCTGCGTGCTCGGCTTCCACACCTACGACTACGAGCCGGGCGACAGAGCCAACGGCTTTCGGGAGAAGCGCTTCGTCTTGAACTTTTCAAGCTGGATCAGCCCCGGCCTCTTCGGATCGGGATTCGAAGACGTCACCGCCCTCAGCCACGAGATCACCGAAACCTTGAATGACCCTTTTGTGGGTAGTGATGGAGTGCACGGTATCACTCCCTGGTGGTTGTCCGGAAACGGAAATTGCCAGGATGATTTCGAGGTGGGGGATGTGGTCGAAGGACTTCCCGATTCAACCACCGCCATCAAAATGAATGGCCGGACTTACCACCCTCAAAACGTGGCTTTGCTGCAGTGGTTTGCCTTCCAATCGCCGTCGACCGCTCTCGGCGGGGCCTATAGTTATCCAAACCAAAGCGTTCTCACCTCGCTCTCCCCGCCCCAAGCTGTGAATTGCAAATAACTTTGCCTTTTCGCCCCCCCTTCCTGACAGAGTTAATTCCCAAAACCCAGGAAACCATGGAAATGATTGAATCTGGTCAGTTTGTCAGGAGAGATCTGGCCACTGACGCTCCGCGCGCCATTTCAAGCGGACTGCGGGCGAAAGGAAAATCGGGAGTAGACGCCCTCGGGTGCCCGCCCTATGCTGCCATGTGCTCAAGTACGAGGCTTCCAGCGAGTGATCAGAACGAGAATCTGACCTGCAGATCCAAGCGCCGGTTGGCAGTCTCCGAACCAAACGGCCCCCCGCCGATCATGGAGATAATTCCGAAGTTGGGCGCGCTCAGGTTTCCGGGAGGCGGGCCCGGATTCAGCGTATTGAACAAGTTGCGGGCGAAAATGCTGAAGGTCAGGCTGTAACGGCGGTTCGTGCCTCCTCCGCCCATGGCGAATGGATTGCCGCCGGCGCCACTGAGTCCGCGCGGGCCCAGCCCGCCGCGCGGTCCACCACCCATTCCGCGTCCCCCGCCGCCACCCGAGGAGCTGCCCTTGGTCTCGCGGCCAAAGCCGATGGTTTTACTGAGCCGCAAGTTGAAGGTTGTGTTCGCGGGACCGGTGCAGTAATTGATCGGCACCACGCCAAATTTTGTGGGCGTAGATGAAAAGTCAGCCCTCGAGGTGCAGGAAACGCCGGAAGTGCCGTTTGCAAACCAGGGCCGGTCGTTAAAAATCGAGTCTCCGTTGTTGTCCTGGCCTGTCGTCAGGTTGTAAGGCTGCCCGGAGTTTATGATGACGAACGGATTCAGCGAGAACGAGCGCGGCAGGGAAATATTGCCGAAGAGAAACAGCCGGCTGCGGATATCAAATGCGGCGCGGCCGTAATCAGCCATGGGATTGAACTGGTTCGAAATAAAGCTTGCGCTGGTGCTGGTGCCGCTCGAGAAGAAACCGCTCGGGCTCCCGCCGGAGCTGGTATCGCTGTCGGCGTAGTTCAACATGTAAAAGCCCAACAGCGAGAGCCGGCGGCCGGCGTTGAGGCGGAAGTTTGCAATCAGCTGGTTCTGGCGGAAGACGCCCCCGGACTCGTATTGGTAAATATTCTTCTGCAGTGCACTCGTCGGCGCGGGCAGGCCCTGAAAGTACCCGATGTTGTCGATAAAAAAGGAGTGTTCGCCGCGGGAGTTCAAATACGTCAGCGAAAGCGTGGCCGCTTTCGTGATCTGACGCTCGATGCTGACCGCGCCCTGAATGGTATAGGGCGTACGCAGATCAGGCGCAACCTGATAGGTCGTAAGGGCCGTGGTGGTCTTGGTGTTGGGGTTGGGGTTTGGCTGTTCGAGAGAGCTGAATGAGGGCAGCGGGGAGGTGAAAAAATCCGGGTTCCTGATCGTAAGACTCTGCTGCGTAACCCCGTTCAGCAGGTTTGCCTGCTCCACCAGGTTGTATCCGAAGCGGTCGTAGAAGATTCCAAATCCGGCGCGCAGCACGGTCTTTGGCGTTCCCCGGTTGGTGCTGCCCAGACCCCAGGCGAGGCCAATCCGGGGTGCAAAGTCGGCGTGGTCATGGATACCGCTCTGCGATTCAAATCGCATGCCGTAGGTCAGCGACAAGTTCGGCTTCACCCGCCATTCATCCTCGGCATAGACTCCGGCATCAAGCCAGCCGACGCTCACCTGCGCCGGCCGGTTGGTGATGGAAAACTGCGACGGGCAGAATTGCAGCGGGCTGCCTGAAACACACCGCCCGGCTACTGAGGCATTGTATGCGTACAAGGCAGGATACAAGACGTTATCGGCTTGCCCCGGAGAAAAGACAGGAGAAAAGACAAATGTTCCCGCCACATTCGCATTGGTTGACTGGGAGGCGGTGATGCCCCGCAGCCTGGTTCCAAACGTGATCACGTGGTTCGAGCGCGTCATTTGGGTATAGTTTTGCAGCTCGTAACTCGACTGGGTGGTCAGCATCTGCCCTAGAGAATTCCCGCCGTCGGTAAAGCTCCCCTGTACGTTGATTTCCGTCCCGAAGGCCTCGGGCAGCTGATGGTTGATTTCCCGCTGAAACTGAAAGCGGGTGTCGTTCACAACCCTGGGACTCAGAATCTGGCTGTCGGAGATTTGCAGTGAGTGCTCGGTCTCGTTCAGGTTGTAAGCCTGAGAAGGCAATGCAGTCCCACCGACTCCCGAGTTCTGCTGACCGTCATGGGTGAGCTGATAGCGCACCGTGAGCGTATTACTCGGCGTGAGCTGATAATCGATGCGCGGACTGAAGCTGGTGCGGGTTTCGGGGCTGGGGATCGATTCCAGCAGGCGATCGGCGAAAGGGTCGGTGAAGTCAATCGGACTGATCGCCAGGGGGTTAATTGCATTGATCGCCGCAAAGTCGTTCAGATCCCGCCGCGACGCATCGATAAAGAACGACGCTTTCTTGTTGATCGGCCCGCCGAGGTTGCCGTCAAACATATCGGTGTTATAGCTAGGTTTCGTCGGAACAAAGGGATTCTTTGAATTCAACACAGCATTGGTGTCGTTGAAGAAGAATTGCCCGTGCAACTGATCGGTCCCGGGTTTGGTGAAAATCTCGACGCGCCCGTAACCCAGTTTGTCGTACTGCGCGGAAAAAGGGTTCTGGTTGACCCGAATTTCGCGAATCGCCGACTTCGGCGGAAGCTGCCCGCCCGTGAATCCATCGATGTAGATTTGCCCGCCATTCGGCCCCGCTGCCGGCCCGGCCAGGGCCTGCAATTCGTTCTGCAGTTCATCCGGATCGTCCGACAGAGCTTCGAGATCTTTGCCTTTGATAATGATCGCGTTCGCATTCGACGAGGCGCCGACATCGAGGGTCGTGGCCTCGGCCTGCACCTCGACATTCTCCTGCTCCGCCTGAATTTGGAGTGACAAATCCAGGCTCTGGCGCTGGCCCGCGGTGACCTCCACGCCCGGTTTCTCGAAGCTCGCAAACCCTTTCGCTCCTGCCGACACCTTGTAGGTTCCGGGGGCAAGTCCTTGAATCTGAAACGATCCCTCGTGATTGGTCGTGGCCGCCGTCTGTTTCCCATCGGGCGCGGTTGCGGTCACCGTAGCTTGGGGAATGACGGCGCCCGTCTGGTCCGTCACCTTGCCGCTCAGCGTTCCAGTCTGCCCTTGGGCGAGCATCGGCAGACATGTAGACAACAGCATTAAAAAAAGAAAAATCTTTCTCAAGGTTTTCCCCTCAAACTATTTTCTCATTCGGGCGCGGATTCCCCGCCCGCGGGAGCGCCCAGGTTCCAAGGTGAAAGAATGGTTGCAGCTGCGGCTCCGCTCGGGGCTGCGGTGAGAATCGGCTCAACCCCGGAAAGCAGAGTAATGGTAATCGGCGCCGAAGTGGTTGTACCCGCAGTTGCCACCGCCATGATCGCATCCCCTTTTTGAAGGTCGCTGAGGGAAACGCTGGGCATGCGGCTGAGGATCTGCTGAAAATCCGGCGGCCCCCCGCCGCCACCGAACCCGGCTGGAGCCCCCGGCGGAGGACCGGAACCGCCCGCGGCTCGCCAGGCCCCCTGGCCTGCTTGCCCTTGGCCCGGGTTCGAACTGCCGCCCTCTTTGCCATATTCGGATCCGGCAGGGGCAGCCCCGCGACCGGCTGGGTTCGGCCCGCTACTTCCCGGTGGGGAACCGCCCTTAAACCTCGCCGCCAAGCGTTGCGCCATCATGGGCGGCAACTTTCGCAGCTGCGAATCGGAGGTGACTTTGAGCGTGACCGGTTTCTTAACCGCCAGGTCCATTACCGTAAGGTTCCCGCTGGCCGCATCGGCAGAAATCACCGTTCCTGCTATCTCCCGGAACGTTCCCGAGACGATCGCTTGCGCTGTGAATTCGGTGCCGTCGGCATTCTTTTGGCCTCGGGCGCGAAGTTGATCGCCCGGCTTGATCTCATCCAGCATGCCCGGCTTGGCATCATCGAACTTCACCGAGTCCGGAGAGTACCGCCGAATGCTGGTCGAGGAAGAAACGTGAACCAAAATGGGCTTGCCGCCGGCGGCCAGCAGGTTGGTGACCGTGATGGTCGCCGCGGGCTGGTTCACTTCTTTCACAATCCCGCCCACGCCGCGGCGCCACTCCTCCCCCTCCGCGCGCTGCTTGTCGGCGATATCGCTCTGCTTCATGACCACCACGGTTGAAGCAATCGTTTGGTTCGCTCCCCCGGCCTCTCCGACGGCGAGAATCCGGTCTCCGATCTTGATCTCTGAGGCCTGAATGGGTGCGGCTTCCTTTAAGGTCTGTCCCGGCAGGACCTTTAGAATGCGCGTCGAGCTCGTGAGGCTTACCGTTGATTCGGCGCCCGTATCGCTGCTCAGGACAATCGAGTTGGCGCTGATCGACTTCACGGTGCCGAGCATTTTGGTTGAGGCGGCGTTGGCAATCGTAGCCGTCGCCAGCAGCAGCAAAATCGCGCACCCGGCACCGGGTGAACCGAGTCGCCGGCACTTTCGGACGAGGTTCATTGGCTCTACAGAATATTGAAACACGCCAGCGGAATAAAGCGGGGTAAAGAATTGTCAAATGAGGTTGACATTCCCCGCCCTGAAAAGCGGGGAATCTTGTCTCTATACATACCATCGATGGCTGGGTCAGGATTCGCCAAAACCGCAACCGATCGAACTAGGGGCTTGGAGCGCCACCTTCAAGTACACCGCAGATGTCGTATTGAGCTATGTGTATGATTTCCCGCCGTATTTTTTGCCCGCCTGCCGCGTGGAATACATACTCACAGATTCAAGGGACGGCCGCAAGGAACCCAGGGAACAGGGAGGCCGGCGGATGGACCGCCGGACAACGGATAGCACAGGGCGCCAAGGAGACGGCGAAGATTGGGTGATAGAAAACCGGTCGCTCGAATCGCACGCTTTTCACATTCATCCGGCTCATTTCATGCTGACGTGGGGCGGCCCGTGGATGAACCTGATTTACCAGCCGCTTCGAGTTCCAGCAGTTTCTTCTTCCGCTCTACACCCCAGCGGTATCCGCTCAAATCTCCACCGGCGCGCACCACGCGATGGCAGGGGATCACAATGGGGACGGGATTCGCCGCACATGCCCGGGCCACTGCCCGGGCGGCCGATGGGCGACCGATCGCCTTCGCCACCGCAGAGTAGGAACGCGTCTGGCCAAACTCGATGGACTGAAGATAACTCCACACCCGCCGCTCGAAGGCGGTCGCCTGAATATCCAGCGGCAGTGAGGAAGACCGCTCGACACCGGAGATTCGTCCCCCAACCTCGTCCGCGAGCCTTTCAAGGCCTTCATCGTCGCGGCGTCTAATGGCGAATGGAAATTCGTGCTTGAGCCCCTGCTCCAGTTCCTCGTCCGACTCCGCGAATTGAATGCTGCAAATTCCTTTGGGGGTAGCCGCAATCAGCATGCGGCCCAGCGGAGAATCGGCAAAGGCATAGCGAATCGGAGCAGCGACGGCTCCCCGCCGATACTTTGCCGGCGCCATGCCCAGCTCCGACGAAGTGCGTGAATACAAACGGCTGCTGGAACTGTATCCGGCGTCGTACATGGCGCGGGTAACGCTATGCCCGGCCTTCAAATTCTGGCGAAAGCCGCGCATGCGGCGGGAGTTCGCATATTCTCGCGGCGTAATGCCGAGGACCGACTTGAACGTTCTTTGCAGATGGAACGGGCTCTGCCGAAATTCGGCGCCCAGGCGCGCGAGCGTCAGGGTCTCATCGAGATGCTGTTCGATGTAGCGGCAAACTGATTTGACCAACTCCTGCCGCGGATTGCCCACGATGGCCTTGGGACGGCACCGCAGGCACTCGCGGAAGCCGGCCTTTTCAGCGTCCTGCGGCTGGCGGAAGAAAGTAACGTTTTCCCGGCGCGGCCGTTTCGAGGGGCAGGACGGCCGGCAGTAAACCCCGGTCGATGAGACTGCGAACACGAACTTGCCGTCGCTTCGACCATCACGCCCGGCGACCGCCTGCCAGCGGGAATCGTCCATAATGTTCCTGCTTCCCAAGGGCTCAAGATCCCTCGGTTCTCGTGGTTCGAAGCTTATTATCGCGCTGTTCATGTTTGAAGATTACGGCAGCGCCCGAGATGCGGAACATCCACATCTTGCGGTCAAACTGATTTTGATTCCCATTGGATGCGGGCTAAGCGGGTTTGGACCAGACGGTCTCGCGCAGGTGCAAATAATCGGGAAGGGTCTCTGGCCAGGCGCGCATCGTGATTCCGTATTCCGCGAGACTTCGGTGCGACAGAACTGAGTAAGCCGGCCTCGAGGCTGGGCGGGGGAACTTATCGCTCGTGGTCGGACGGACCCGGGCCTTCGCCCCCGCCTGCCGCGCCACTTCCGTGGCGAATTCGTACCATGTGCAGACGCCGGCGTTGGTGCAGTGAACAATGCCTTTCGCGCCCGCATGGCAGAGCCTCATGATCGCTTCCGCCAGATCGAACGTGTAGGTAGGCGAGCCGCGCTGGTCGTTCACCACATCAAGCTCGCTGCGCGCCGCGGCCAGCTTCAGTATGGTGTCGGGAAAACACTTGCCCCAGGGACCGAACAACCACGAGGTGCGAACGATGCACGCCTCCGGCATCAAAGCCAGAATCCCCTCTTCCGCCTCGGCCTTAGTCCTGCCATAGAAATTTATCGGGTCCCTCAGATCGCCGGTCTCGTAAGCAGTGGTCTTCTTGCCATTGAAGACATAATCCGTACTAATGAAGAGGAGTTTGGCCCCGGTGGCCAGCGCCGCTCGAGCGACGTTTTGCGGCCCTTCGGTATTGACGGCCGCCGCCAGGGCGCGGTTGGTCTCGCAGCCGTCAACGTCGGTGTACGCCGCAGAGAGTACAATCCACTCCGGATGAGTGGATCGAAGGGCTGCCTCAATCTCGCGGGGAGAGCGAAGGTCGGCGTCCGAGCTTCCGAATCCGGTGAGTTCATCGCCTTTCGCCTGGCGCATGAGCGCCTTGCCCAGCATGCCGGTGGCTCCGAAGACCGCGGTTCTCATGGGATCACTCTACTCCGATGGGTGGCGGACAGATCGTGCTTGCGGCAGAGAAGGGGCTGACATTGGGCGGTCTCGGTCATTTGATAGAATTTATTATCCGGGATTCGTTCTCTTGCGCTTTATGTTATTTCAGCAGTGGAGCGCATCAGCCAGGGCATTATGTTTTACTGAGGCAACCAGATAGATAGAAGCTGTCTCGGCAGACTTTGCCCCTAAGGAATAGCCCAATGGCAACCGTTGAAACTTCAGCCGGTCCGCGCGCCGGCGCCCACCTCGGCCCTTTCCACAACCAACCGGTTACTGACTTCGCCAAGACGGACGTGGCGCGAGAGATGCGTTCGGCGCTCGACCGGGTACGCCGGCAGCTCGGCCGCGAGTACGACCTCATCATTGGGGGCCACCGCGTCCAAACCGCAGAGAAGATTGGTTCCTTTAACCCCGCCCGCCCCAGTGAACTCGTGGGCCTTCACCAGAAAGCCGGGAGGGAACAGGTCGAGCCCGCGATCGCGGCCGCACTCAAAGCTTTCGAGAGTTGGAGCCGCACGCCCCTCGAGGAACGTGTCGGATTGCTGGTACGCACCGGGGAACTTCTCCGCGAGCGCAAGTTCGAACTCATGGCGTGGATGGTGTTCGAAGTCAGCAAGAACTGGGCGGAAGCGGATGCCGATGTAGCCGAGACGATCGATTTTTGCGAGTACTACGCGCGCGAGGCGCTCGAACTCGGCCGGCGGAAGACGGCGGTGCAGCTCCCTGGCGAACACGACCAGCTTGTCTATATTCCACTCGGGGTCGGCGCCGTGATTCCGCCGTGGAATTTTCCCGCCGCCATCATGGCGGGCATGACTCTGGCTTCGATCGTTTGCGGCAATACTGTGATCCTCAAGCCTTCGAGCGACTCGCCCACCATTGCGGCAAAATTTTTCGAAATTCTCGAAGAGGCGGGAATGCCCGAGGGCGTGGTGAACTTCTGCCCCGGTGCCGGCTCAAGCTTCGGCGATGCGATTGTCGCGCATCCTAAAACCCGATTTATCGCCTTCACGGGATCGAGGGAGGTTGGCTTGCGAATCAATCGCGTGGCCGCCGAAGTCCCTGCGGGCCAGGTCTGGATCAAACGCACGATTCTTGAGATGGGCGGCAAGGATGCCATTATCGTTGACGCGGACGCCGACCTTGAATCCGCAGTCGACGGTGTCGCCGCTTCGGCCTTCGGGTTCCAGGGACAAAAGTGCTCGGCCTGCTCCCGCGCCATCGTCGACGAACGAGTTTACGACAAGTTTCTGGAACGGCTCCGAGAGCGCGTCGAGCGGCTCACCATCGGCGATCCGGCCAGCAACCCGAACCTGGGCGCAGTGATCAACGAAGGCTCAATGAAGTCGATCCTCAACTACATCGACATCGGCAAGCGCGAAGGCCGGTTGATCACGGGAGGCGAGCGCTCGAAGGATGCCGGCGAAGGCTATTTCATTCAGCCCACGGTGATCGCCGACATTCAGCCGAAATCGAAGCTCGAACAGGAGGAGATTTTCGGCCCCGTGCTGGCAGTGATCAAGTCGCGCAACTTCGAACAGGCGCTGGATATCGCCAACGACACCGAATTCGGACTAACAGGTGCGGTTTACACCAGCTCCCACGAGAAGATCGAAACCGCCAAGCGCGAATTCCACGTCGGAAACCTGTACATCAACCGTAAGTGCACGGGCGCCATCGTCGGCGCGCATCCCTTCGGCGGATTCAACATGTCGGGAACCGATTCGAAGGCCGGCGGCCCCGATTACCTGCTGCTGTTTACCCAGGCGAAGTCGGTAGCAGAAAAGCTCGTTTGAGCCAAAACACCGCCGGCCCGGCCTCGGTCGCGGAGCCCGCGGGATGAGCCGTCATTTTCCTATCGCCAGCTTCGCAATCGTCGCCAGCTGCATGTTCGAGGTGCCTTCGTAAATCTTGCCGATCTTTGCGTCGCGCCAGTATTTTTCGACGGGATAATCTTTCGTGAAGCCGACGCCGCCATAGATCTCAATCGCCAGCGAAGTTACCCGCTCGGCCACCTGCGACGAGAACAGCTTCGCCATGGCTGCTTCTTTTACGAACGCGGCGCCGGCGTCCTTCATGCGCGCGGCGTTATAAACCATCAGGCGTGCGGCTTCGATTTCGGTCGCCATCTGCGCGATGGGAAATTGAACCCCCTGGAACTCCGCGATGGTCTTTCCAAATTGCTTGCGCTCCTGCGCGTACTTGGCCGCGTACTCCCAGGCTCCGCAAGCAACTCCGAGCATCTGGGCGCCAATTCCAATGCGGCCTTCATTCAGAGTTTCAATGGCAATTTTGTATCCCTTGCCGGCTTCGCCGAGCACATTCTCTTTCGGCACCCGGCAGTCTTCGAGGATCAGCTCGCAGGTCGAGGAAGCGCGAATGCCTAACTTGTCTTCCTTTTTTCCGACCGTAAATCCCGGAAATTCCTTCTCGATGATGAAGGCGGTGATTCCCTTGTACCCCTCGGCAGCAGCTACGGTCGCAAACAAAACAAAAACTTCCGCCTCTTTGCCGTTTGTGATCCACAGCTTACGGCCATTCAGAACGTAGTCGCCACCCTTTGCCTCCGCCCGGGTCTGCAGCGCAAAAGCATCGGAACCCGAACCCGCTTCGCTCAAAGCATACGCGCCCACCGTGCGCGCGGCTATTCCCGGCAAGTACCGCTTCTTCTGCTCCGGCGTCGCCCAGCGCAGGAGTGCATTGGCAACCAGCGTGTTCTGTACATCGACCACGACTCCGGCCGAAGCGTCGGCGCGAGAGAGTTCTTCGACCGCAAGGATGGCCTCGAAAAAACTTCCACCCGCCCCGCCATACTGCTCCGGAATCTCGATCCCCATCAGCCCGAGCTCGAAAAACTGTTCGATCAAGGACTTATCAAACACGCCCGCCTCATCCATCTGCTTGGCGAGGGGACGAACCTTTTCCTCCGCGAATTGCCGGACATTTCCGCGGAAGAGAAGTTCATCGTCGGAAAGGGAGGTGAGCGGCGCACTCAGGCTCTGGGCAGCGGTGTCTGGCATAACGGAGACCCCTTCGGATTCTAGCACCCACCGGCAGCGCGGGTGCCGGCCTCCACCCGGCCGTGTGCGTGCGTCCGCCCAGGATGACGAAAAACGCCGGCGGATCAATAAGGTAGACCCAGAGCGGCATAATGGTGGTGAGGACGAAAAACCGAGACAGTCAGTTACCAGAAAGCGAGGCCGGCCCTAGGCTTCCGGCTCAGGACACTCCCGCGCTCGCGCCATGTACCAGCTTCAGCGGATCAGCCTTCAGAATGCGCTTTATCTGGGTGCGGGCGTGCGCCGCCCACGGCCCGGTGGCATCCAGCTTCACGTATGTCTGCCAATGTTTGAGGGCCTTGCGCGGTTCGCGGATTTTTTCATAGGCGAGGGCGAGATTGTAATGCGCATCGGCATAGGCGGGAGCAAGCCGCAGCGCGCTCTGATAACTCTCGACTGCTTCGGCCACGCGCCCGGTCTCATCCAACACGTTACCCAGATCAAAGTGAGCCAGCGCATACCGCGGATCAATTCGCAACGCCTGGCGATAGTGCTCTTCGGCGGTTCGGTAATCCTGGCGATTGTAGTAGAGCGTACCCAAATTGATGTGCGCAGCCGCATGGTGGGGATCGAGCTGCAAAACGCGCTCGTATGCGGCAATCGCCTGCAACTGATTTCCCGGATCTTCCTCGAGCGCTACTCCCCGGGCAAACAACTCCGCCACATCGGCGGAAGCGGGCGAAGCCTTGGCCACAGGTACACTGGCAACCACTTTTTCTTCGAGAGAAAAGTCGAACATAAACTGCCCGGCAATGGGCTCAACCAATCGACCGTCATGGCGGAAAGCGACGCGGTGCCGCGACGCCGTGGACGCGCTCGCCTCGAGCAACGGATTCTCGAGGCCCGCCGCCTGCTGCTGCATGGCCGCAAGGGACTCGCGAATCTCGACGGGACGCACATTACGCGCGCACAGATCGCGAACCTTCTTTACTTGCAGGAGGTCGAAAAATGTGTAGCTCTCGGAAGCAGCCAGCAACCCTGCCCTCTCCCATGCAACCAGCTGCCGCGGGCTCACGCGCAAAATTCGAATCAGGTCTTCTCGGCGATATCGGTACACGTTCGTGTGGAACTGCTATGAA
>Ga0123355_10006870_pt1 | contig 16942 bp, 17 predicted proteins | sample TergutEmb28metaG_3_FD_89872 | JGI IMG/M metagenome (GOLD analysis project Ga0123355, IMG submission 89872) | Embiratermes neotenicus P1 segment gut microbial communities from Petit-Saut dam, French Guiana - Emb289 P1 | ecosystem: Host-associated > Arthropoda: Insects > Digestive system > Gut ...
AACGATGGATGCGGGAATAAATAACGTTATTTATATGGAACTTTATTCGGGACCAAAAATGGTGAATGGTAGATGCGGGAAAACGATCGATACGGGAACGATAGATCGAGGTTCTACTGTATTGGGTTTTTTGCATTGTGTTGTGTACTTGTGTCTGAACCAAATTTATTCACCCTAAGGATAGAGATGTGTTCGTCCACAGCTCAGAACAAACCAAGTACACTAAATGGTGTGACAGCCCACAATAAGACCATCATCACTGCCATTGATTACAAAGAGCATCCATCTCATCTTCAAATAATGGCGTGCCTGTATTGCTGTTGAATGAAACTGTCGACTGATGTATTTCTCCCTGTGCCCAAATGTAATATCTCTTGCACAGTGCAAACTGCTTGTATGGTTTTAACATAATATTATAGTGTGCCAATTGATCTCACGATTTCAACATAATTTTGTACCTACTTTGTGCCTTGCAGGTAAACTCATCACAGGCTGTTCTCTACTCTGAGCATCCTTCAACGACCCATCATCATACACATCATCATCATCATTATCACCATTATCACAACCCACATTTACACAGTCACATCCATAGTAATCATCATGCGAGCGGGATGGGCAAACGTCCCGCCCGGATTAGTGAGCTTGTAGAGTTCTCGTACACCCACCATGACTTATCGCTCTCTCCCATTACACTGAGTGGAGTGCCGAATCTTAATAATAGCAGGGATCGGGATGGAAATCGATCAAGTGTGAGTAGTGAAGGTTTCTGTGAGAATGATGCAGACACAGATATCTTGAATGAGAGTGGTGTTCTGATAGGACCGACAATGCAGGTCAGTAGCGGTGACACTGACTCACAAGAAGGCGGTGGCAGTGACTCAGCCAGCAGTAGTGGGGCTAGCACCAGCATCGGCAGGATTGTGGAAGATCCTTGTACGAAACAGCGCACTGGTCCTGGTTCCATGTCACTCAGGAACACGCATCTGAAACCTGTTACCAGTGCAGAGAGTCAGAGTGAAGACAGCGATAACAACTACAGAGGAAAGACTGATTCCAGTAAAGTGTGCATGGACTACAGTACTATTCCATCAGGAGATGTTTCATCTGTTATAGATGACATTGGTTGTTTCTCTGATCTCAGTAACAATAATTCAAATCTGATTCCATCTCCTGAATCCTCAAGGTCATTCCTTAATACAAGTGCATCGAAAAGTGCCACCAATTTTCTGATGTCTACACCATCATCATCTATATCGTCCCAAAGAAAACAGCTGCAGCCATCAGGCTTGGCTTCACCATCCATATCCCAGCCAGAAGTACTGGATGCAGATTCAGACGTTTCAGGTAAGTGTTGCATGCCCTTGTCTTGCTCAAAATTCGATGCGTGACAATGATACCAAGGAATTTAAGAAAATAAGGTAACAAACACTCTGATGCCGAGAACTTTATCCCAACTGCTATGCATACATGACACATGTTGCAGATGTTACAACCAGATCTCCAGGCAGTCTTCACTTATCCCACTGTGGCACCAAGGTTAGTATCCTGGCATAGAAGAAATTTGATTCGATTGTTTGCACCCAGGAGGTGAAAACTTGCTTAATATCTGTGTCTGTTGTAAATTCTTTGCCAGGCAGCTGCTTATTACAGGGTCCAAAGGGGTGGAAATCACTGGGCCCGCTACTGCCAATCGGACTTGTGTCTGGTTACAGCACTTTAGCTAGGAGGTCATAGACCATCCTTCCTACAGTCTTGATCTTGCACCTTCATAAGTTCAGCTACATTATTCAGATTATGATCTCCTGTGTCATGAACTGTGTAGCATTATGGGTGGATAACAACATCTGCCTCTGCCCTCCGGGTTGCAGCAACCCTACTCACTTCTTGTTTCTTGCAGGAGGTGGAGTGTCTCCCCCAGAGGACTTGGAAGCCTCCCGTCGACCGTCCAAAGATGAATCGTCGTCATCTTCCAACTCTGACTCTCAGCAGTCTGGAGATGAATATAATGTATACTACTATGATCCTAAAGCTCTGCTGTCTCACGGTAATGGCGGAGCTGCTGGTAATATAGCAGCAGGGATCAGTGGCATTGGTAGTGGAACTGGCAACGCTGGTGCAAGCAATGGAGTCGAGAAAAAGTCTGCACTCAAACGAGATGAGCAAAACCCTCTTGCACCGTCTGCTGTGTTCGCCAACTTGAGAAAGACAGAGGATGTCTGGGATATTCTGTTTGCTAGAGCTGAGGGCCTCCACGCACATGGTCATGGCAAGGAGGCTTGTACACTCGGAGTCAGATTGGCTAAAGAACTGCTGGCCAACCCACCAGATCTCATGGTTGAGCTACCACCACTTCCTGCCAAGGGCAAGAGAAAGAAAGTATGTGAAAGATTGAAATTAAACCTAGCACAGTAAAGACAGTGTAATGCTTATGTGGTTCTCATCACAGTCACTGAGGGTACAGGAAACTAATGTCTGGGGTGCACCAGTTTTAAAAGCTTACGTTCATTTATTTAATCAGTGTCTTCTATAGCTAATGGCTTTAGAGAGCTGATGTGTTTGATGGGATAACCATAGAATTAACACATTAGGTTCAACAGAAACAACAGAAGAAGAAAATTCCTGCATGAAATGTAATATTGAATGTTCTTGTTGCCTAGAGGTCATGCATAGACACTGAAACATGTAACTGCGCAGTAAATATTATCATAAATGAATACTTTGCGGTTTGTATGATGTTAGTTTGAATTCATTGACACCACAGTGTTAGGTATGTGAGATGCGAGAGCTTGTATATGCTTGAAACAGTTATAGTAAATTTTTTTTATTTCTTACTTTCATGAAAATCTGATGGTCATATTTTTTTCTTTAATTCACAATAGCATGTAAGTATTACTATTTATTTGACAAAACCGTGTGTTTATTTCTCATATTGCAGCAGGTGAATCCAGCCTCACACCAGTTAAGCTGTTTGGCTTCTGCTACTCTTGCCAAGTGTGCATTTCTTTGTACAGTGTTGGCTGAGAATCTGGAACACTTCCATCTTGCGTTTTGTGTGGGCATGTTTGGTCTTGAGATGGCCAGGCCCCCTGCCAGTACTAAACCACTTGAGGTGAGCATTAGCAGTTCAGAGTCAGGCTGCCTAATGACAGTAAATTAATAGAGATGGATGTAGAAGGTTGCATTTGTGGCATATTTTACGATAATGTGGCACAATTCGTTTGAAGGCATAGAAGAGAACCAGAAAATCTTCAGTGTGGACAGTTTGTGTAGGTCCTGACAAAACAAGCCAATCATGAAAACATGATGACAGCATTTCGTCGTGTTGTGTCACATGTTCTTGACACATACAACAGCTGCATATTATTTGCTATTTGCTGTCACTTCTGATTGATTTTGGCAAGAAACTGTCAGTGTCAGGCAATATCATAAATTTGAATACTGAAAATTCCTTTGATAGTTCATGTTTCTTTTGCATCTCTGGCCTTCTGCTCTAGTTTCATGCAGGTTATAAATACATTGTTTCTAATACAGAGATGCCAGACAAACATTGCATTCTAATAGTAATATCTAGTGTTCAGATTAATGATGTTTTTGCCTGAAGATGGCAGTTTCCTGCCAAAACTGGTAGCAAGAAGTGCATAGTAGACGGTGTGTACTAGATACATGCTGTATGTGACAGGACCACGTTCTCAATAAGTACTGTATTTACTCAAAAGCAAGACTAGGTTTTTTCCTTACATTTGGTGTTTAAATATGTGAGATTGTCTTAAATTCATGTGTGAAGTGCCAAACCATATCACTCTGAACCGCACCACGCGGAGCCAAACCAAGGCCTGCATTGTCAAATTGTCATGTGAGATCTGCACTCTTCTGAGATATTACACAGCATGGAGTGGTAATTTTGGGACAACCTATTGTTCCCATCTTCAGGGGTCATGAAATCCAAACAAGAATACATTGCATAAGTGAAGGCAAGGGGGGGGTGCTGTTGGGCGCTTCATCCTTTGTCTAACTTGTGCAACTTTTGAGAGCCAACTGTGTTCCTGTTTAGTCAGGCCAAGGAGCACCTAACCTGGTTGACCCTCTAGATTGAGTTATTCTAAATCACTGGGCACTGTAGAAACAGTAACTTGTTAAGATACATACCTGAGAACAGATCTAGTTCAAGCGTAATAACAGGAAAAGGGCTATTGAATAATTAAAAAGTAACTACAAGACTCAAAAATAAAAACTTGGAACAATCCACAAGTTAAAAACCACAAAAAGGGCCTTGAACTTGGATCACAGACACAAAAGAAAAGTCTGGAACACATGTATTTAAATTCTTAACACCATCTATGGAGAAAACTGTGAATCTTCATGGGTTGAAGTAAGTTTATAAACCAAGAAATAGAAATGTTTTATTTAGTCAGTGTGGATCATAATGGCTTGACAGCGCATCTCATCAAGCATAATTGCAAAGGGTTTTATAAAGTGCTGCATGTTCAATGCAGTGCCTGAGACTGGTGATATATTGTGGCATGGGGATGTTAGGATTTGGTTTTAGGAAGATATAGGCACTGACTGTGAAGATGAATACATTGACTCTGATTGGTAAAGGTAGATTGAATCTGACATGTTTTGTGTATTAAATGTGTGAAATTAATAGTAAAATATTTTTAGTGGACATTTTATTTTGGTGGGTGGGGGTCAGGGGGTTTTAGATTTGGATAAATATGTTTCCCTGGCAGACATGTTTTATATGGGAGGTCATCTTAGATTACAATTGTCGTGCGTGCGGGTAAATATGGTATGTTTGCTAGAACATGAAAACAAAAGTGTAACAAACCCAGTGTGTTTCATATGTGTAAAGTACCATATGCCCTTTTTCCTTTACGCATGTCTGAGAAGAGTCTTTTCATATTCATATATTTATGTCTGTTCATAAAATTCGTCTGCATATAAATCATAGAATTGTCTGAAGGATCCAATTTGACTGAAAGTTGAAAATCAAGTTTACCTTTCTGTACTTCCTGTCCTGCAGAATTTCAGACTTCTGTTATATTTTCAAAGCTGTATTGGAGGGCAATCTCCTTCACTTGCATCTTGCATTTTCTTACCTTACACGTACTTACTTTGCTGTGTGCAAATCAGACGTGGATTCGAGCAGTAAAATACTGAGAGTTTTTTTTCATGTTCGTACCACAGGCTGGCCTGAGCTGATTGAATGGTGAAATTTGGTTTGCAAACAGATCAGTTATTCACAACTTATGGACAGGTGATAGACATGCCTGATATTTACATTCTTTGTTCTAAAGGCCATGTTGATGTGCTAAATGTACTGAAATTTTTAAGAATTAGAAATTTGGTTGAAATATCATTGGAATGTAATTGCTATGCACATTAATCCCATTCAATTTATGTATGATGTTTTGATTACACAATAATTTTCATAGCATTCTTCTGTGACCTGCATTTTGTAGGTGAAATTAGCTAACCAGGAGTCTGAACTTGTGAACTTGCTTAAACGCATCCCTCTTGGGAACCGGGAACTCAATATGATCCGGGAGCGAGCTGAACAGTTAAAGGAAGGGACATTACGCTCAAGGGGTGAAGCTCTGCTCCCCATCATGCTTGCCAGCTTCATATTTGATGTTCTTGTGATGCCAGGTAAGGAATAATACATCATAAATTAACTTATTCATGTGCCTTTAATCTTCCTTGGTCTGTTGTTGAGTCATTTTGTACATTTAAAAATCTGGAAGCTGATAGTGGGTGAACAAAGGTGTTTACCTTATTATCTTTTTTATTTTGGTAAATGTACATTATATGGAAAAAGTTTCAAGTGAATGATGTAGATCCTGACTCTTCAGGTGTTGACTTTTATCCAGAGCTACTAAAGTTATATTATATAAGACACTAATAAGACCGGTAGTGTCGTGTGGAGCGGAAGCATGGACGTTGACGGAGAAAGAAGAACAAGCTCTGCTAATTTTTGAAAGGAAAATATTTAGAAGAATATATGGTCCTAAATATGAAAATGGGAAATGGAAAAGTCAGACGAATCGAGATCTAGAAGAGATGAGCAAAGGAGAAAATATAGTAAAATGGATAAAAGGGCAAAGGATAAGCTGGTTAAGGCACCTGGAGAGAATGGAGGAGGATAGGATGCCCATAAAGATCTTCACTCAAGAACTGGAAGGGTCGAGAAGAGGGGGAAGACCCAGGAAAAGATGGAAAGAGGAAGTAGAAAGAGATCTTCAAGTGCTGGGAGCGAGAAGATGGAGAGAGTTGGTGGCAGATAGGAAAAAATGGAAGGGCATTCTTCGACAGGCCAAAGCCCACTGTGGGCTGTAGTGCCAATGGAAGAAGAAGAAGAAGAAGAAGGAGGAGGAGGAGGGGGGAGGAGGAGGAGATCATGATCAGCTCTGTAGTTTAAATTTATTTAAATCTACTTTATAGTGAGCCACTTTAGTGATAAAATTTTATTTTAACTTTATGTAGAGCAAGGTATTTATACTTTCTTTAAACCTGTTGCTGGGTAAATTCCAAGTTAAATAAACGGATTATACTGTATCATCGTCAGCAACAGTCAAGAATTTGTTTTTATCTTTCCATATCATTTGACAACATGTCATATGCAGTTGCAGGAGCATTGTTAAAGTTGAATTAGATGATTATATGTTACACTACATTATGTGGTGTCATTTTGCATATGTATTTGTATGTCCTGTGGTGTTTCTTGACTTTGCATTTGCAAAAAGTTCAATATCAAATGAATTAAGTGACCCGAAGTTTTTGTCATGTGTGATCTCACTACTGGCTAATTGTTTTCAGCAACAGTTGGTCGTGAGCCGAGGTGTCAGCTGCTGAGCCCATCGTTACGGTTACCAACTGATGAAGCCCTAGGATTTGAGGCAGCAGTAGCAGCTTTAGGACTGAAAGCTAATGTTTCTGAGGCTGATCACCCATTGCTATGTGAAGGAACTAGAAGACAGAGGTTGGTAATAGTAGAGATGATGTTTTTAATTATTGGTGAATGAATGGCCTCCCAATGTTGAAAACTTTTGTTGTATTGTGGAAGTAGAGTGTGTACTGAAATACACAAGAGCGTGATATTTGATTCATCAATACCATATGGATTGTTACAATGAAACTTCATCAGGGATTATACTAGGTGAGGGAATGAAGGCTATTAAATCTAGTCCCCTTGACACTGACGCAGGCATGATCCGTTGTCAGTAGGATGCCTGACTCAGTGCCCACATGGACCATTTTTAGGTTTAACCTAAACAATCTTCATATTTCTGTTCCTTTTCATCAAGGATTTCTGTCTCTGTAAACAACTCAGAACAGATGTGCATCAAATAAATTGTACCTCAAGGTATGATTTTCAAAATTACTGGTTCTGTTGTTCACCAAATGTTATTAGGATGATCAGATCAGGGAGGATGAGCTGGGCATGGCACAAAGCACATATGGGAGATAAGAGAAATGCATTCAGGGTTTTGGTGCAGAAATCTTAAGGAAACAGACTATTTGGAATACATAGGCATAGATAGGAGGATAATATTAAAATGTATCTTAAAGGCATAAAATGGAATGACATTGAATGGATTTATATGGCTGAGGACAGGGACAAATGGTGGGCTCTTGTGAACATAGTGAAAACCTTCAGGTTCCATAAAATGCAAGGAATTTCTGACCAGCTGAGGAACTCTTAGCTTCTCAATAGTGACTGTTCTTTGTGGCATTAATTGTAATGTGAAATGTTTGTGTACTTCTTCCTTTAGGGGTGACCTCGCAATTGCTTTGCTTGTCCATTATAAGGATGACCCTGGCAAGGTGGCTCGTATCATGGACAAGTTACTTGACAGGGAGGTGCACCAGCTCCTCAAGACTCCTATTGTCAGTACTATGTACTCCACCAAGAATCAGGTAACTGAACTTAGATAAAATATACTGAATGTTTCTGAGAAGACGTACCAGATAGTTTTTCTTCTTATTCTTCTTCTTCTCCTCCTTCTTCTTCTTCTCCTCCTTCTCCTTCTTCTCCTCCTCCTTCTCCTTCTTCTTCTTCTCCTCCTCCTTCTTCTCCTTCTTCTCCTTCTCCTCCCCCTCCTCCTATCTCATCCTCCTCCTCCCCCTTCTCCTCCTCCTGCTTCTCCTCCTTCTTCTCCTCCTCCTTTTCCTATCTCCCCCTCCTCCTCCTCCTATCTCCTCCTCCTCCTCCTATCTCCTCCTCCTCCTATCTCCTCCTCTTTCTCCTTGTCCCCCTCTTCTTCATCCTTCCTCCTCCTCCTCATGATTCTTCTTCTCCTTCTTCTTCTCCTCCTCTTCTTCTTCCTCTTCCTCCTCCATTGGCACTACAGCCCACTGTGGGCTTTGGCCTGTCGAACAACGTCCTTCCATTTTTTCCTATCTGCCACCAACTCTGTCCATCTTCTCACTCCGAGCACTTGAAGATCTCTTTCTACTTCCTCTTTCCATCTTTTCCTGGGTCTTCCCCTTCTTCTCATCCCTTCCAGTTCTTGAGTGAAGATCTTTTTGGGCATCCTTTCCTCCTCCACTCTCTCTAAGTGACCTAACCAGCTTATCCTATGCTGTTAAGGTGCTTAACCTTTGGCATAAGACTTTTGAAACCTCACATTTTTTTTCCATGGCTGGAGCACTGTTCAGTTTAAATGCCCACTGGGGGTCAGTATTTGACTTTCAGATGAAATGAGTATGCATTTAATGGGATAGTGTTTTCCTGTTTGTCCAATGTTAGTTAAGCACCACGCATACGTTCTTAACCTCAGCACTGGATGGAGGCAAGTTGTTACCTTCACATCTGGCACACATTATTCATGGAAAGTGATTCCCTGTTATGTGACAGATAAGGGCCTGAGTAGATACCAGGACTGGTCTGGATGCAGTGAACAATAGGACAGTCGCTGTCCTTAGGAAGAATCAGTCCCTGCTTTCTCAGTAATCATCCTCATGGCAGCTGGACAAGAACATAGTGCATGGGTTAAATGTGTGCAGAAATAAAGCCTGTAGCTTGCTCTTCTTTAACCTTTTGGTGCCAAAATTATTTTTTTTAATTTTAGCACATCCTGTATATAAAATGTGAATAATACAGGAGCCAAATACGTTAGATTTATGAAACAAGCTGCATTTTGAAGAGGAAAAAACGGAGAATATATACCGTGTTTAAAATATTCAGTACCTATATTTGTTGAATAAATATATAAAATGCAACATTTAGAGGTTAGCGGTGCGGTACGACCACTATAGTCATCATTAGACGTCAAAAGGTTAAGAATAAATTGATTTAAAATTGTTTTTTTAGTTTATAAGGAAGTATGGTAAAATGGTATAGATATTCATGTGCTGAATTAAGCACAGCACACACACATTCTTAACATTAGCACCAGTTGGAGGTGGGTCGTATGATTGATAGTTGGTTAATGGATTGTTAGATTTAATAAAGTGACCTTAAATATTTCCAGCTGTCCAGTTCCCGGAGGAAAGAAGAGGTATGCAACAGTGAGGCCACGTCTTCTCCCATGGTCAGCGCAATGGGTTCCTCATCCGATCCACTCTTGGCTGACAACACTGCCATGTGTAAGTATATTTTTCAAAAAGTAATCAAGCCAATTGATTCCTATAGTAAAACCAACTAGATGCATCAGTATATCAAATTTATTTATTTTAGAATGACACTGCACATGTTTCGGACAGTCTTTTCATCCGTCATCAGGAGTACATGACTGTACATACAACAACAAAACAGATACTGCTGTCTGCTTGCTACCTGCTAGCAAGCAGACAGCAGTATCTGTTTGACAAATGCCTGTTGCTGTATGTACAGTCTTGTACTCCTGATGATGGACGGAAAGACCGTCCGAAACATGTGGAATGTCATTCTAAAATAAATAAATTTGATAAATTGGTGCATCTAGTTGGGTTTACTATAGGAATAATATTACGATGCACGGCCCTATGAACGTCAAATTAGCCGATTGGTTTTTGCAGTCATTTGCTCTTGTTAGCAAAGTGCTGTACGAAAATTGCTGTTGTGACCACTGCACAAATAATTTGAGAAATAATTGACCAGTTATATAAAAATGACACAAATTTAAAACATATTTTGCTTAAGAAATATACCGTATAAAGGAGAATTATTTTTAAATAATTCAGTTTAGGAATTCTGCAAGGACTTTTTCAAAAAGGTGGTAAAAATGGTATCTTTAGAATTTGTCATATTCTCATACATTTTTTTCGGCTTCAGAATTTCTTTAACCTTTTGAAGACTTGTGTTCACATATGCCAATGCACACAGGAAAACACCCGTAGACATGCGTGTATTATATGTTTAGACAATAAGGATATTTACTACATTTTTAAGACATGCTTCATAATCTGTGTTTTATTTTTCACAGAATGTCATTTTTATCTTTTTTCTGTTCAAATGATACATTTTTCATAAACAGTGCACTAAAATTTAAATACCCAACGCAGTAGGATTAAAAAAAAAAACATTTTACAGCATTAGCCATGGTAGCTCTTAACCATTGCACACTAGATCTCTTGATTTTACTTCTGTTGATATGTGTGCATAAAAGCTTATGTCTGTGTCATGCCCTTACGAAATGGGCACTAATCAGGAAAGCTGAATGAAGGAAACCGGCACAAAAATTTTTCAGAGTATAACATGGATGTTGTCATGATTACCAGTGGAGCTTATACTGTGCATCTCCATAGCTGTTTATTTCATTTTATTTCTCCTCATACTACTCCACATGCTGTCTGACTGTTCATTTTGTTGAAAATAGAATTCTAATCAATGTGTCTACTTAATTTGTAGTAATTCTATATATTGTTATCATATAGTGTTTTTTATTATGATTCAACTCTTCATCTGTAACAGTGAAATTATTAACCCTTTGACACCTAACGACCACTATAGTGGTCGTACAGCACCGCTAACCTCTAAAGTTGCATTTTATGTATTTATTCAACAAATACAGGCACTGAATATTTTAAACACGGTATATACTCTCCGTTTCTTTCTCTTCAAAATGCAGTTTGTTTCATAATTCTAACATATTTGGTTCTTGTTTTATTCACATTTTATATTTAAAAATTTAAAAAAATAATTCCGGCGCCAAAAGGTTAATGGTAATTTAATTTTAGTTTATTATATGTTGAATATAGCTTATGTCTTTACCTTTTTAAGTTAAACATCTGTCGTTTAGCAGCAGGTCCAAGTAGCCGTCCACATAGCTCAACCAGTGCTGAAGTGGAGCAAGGGTTGGCCACCCTGTCCCTCAGTAGTCCAGCAGCTGCAGCCACTACAGGGCCCCCCAACACTGTGCAACAAGTGACGTCCACTCGCACCAAAGAGGCTTCTAGGTACGTTCGCTTTCCAACAAAATAACTGGAATGTCTGGTGCCTGAAGATTTAGTCTTGTTAATCCCATATTGTACCCCTGGATACAGTTCTGAGCTAATTCAGTCCACCTGCCATAATGACAACCTGTCTATACTTTATCTTAATGTTGCATTCTTATCCTTTTTGTTTCACACCCTGTTATGGATTGTCACACAACAAAATTATTCCATTGTTTCATTGATCTGTATGAATTTATTTTCCCTTTTGACTGATATTTTAAGGTATTGTATAAATATAGTGTGGGCTGTGTCTATATCATCTCTGCTACTCACTCATCAGTGCCACTTTCCTGTACCATGTCATGGTTTTTATTGGGGGGTTGGGGGGTGGGGTGTGGAACTGTCACAGGATAACTGTTTAACACTAATGCTGGCATGTTAGCACACAGAGCTCACCCTCAAGTTTAACCTCTAGGAGATGGATTTAAATGTCAATTGTATCTCTTGACAGCCAGAGTTCTTCTGGCTTAGCATGGACATTTAAATTGCTACCAAGTAAACACTCAGAGACCAGGATATGACATTCTAGCCCATTCAGCAGTGCATTTTAGAGACCAACATGTGGTTTCTTAGGATGATAAAGGTTAAAGGTGTCTGGATATGGGGATAAATGTTTGCATCATCTAGTGTAAGCAGCAGAGTAAGTTACCTCATTTTAATGTTTTATCTGATGGTGGAAGCAGAGTCAGCTTCCAGAATTTGTGTTTTTAACAGAAGCGAGGCAACAGAGAAGTCAAACATGCATAGCCCACTCTTAATGCAAGCCTTCAGACTTGCAGACTATAACTTTAATGCTCTCAGGTGTGTTCTGTTAGAGGACTGGGGTGTCTTCATCTTCAGGGTCAAGCGGTTCAGAAGATGAATACACCATGATCCTCCAGAATGTTAGTAACTATCAGCTGACATGGTGTGACATGCCAACCGTTAATGCAACCCTTCAGGCTTACAACTATATCTTCAATGCTGTCAGGTGTTTTCTGTTAGAGGACTGGGGTGTCTTTATCTTCAGGGTCAAGCGGTTCAGAAGACAAATACACCATGATCCTCCAGGATGTTAGTAACTATCAGCTGACATGGTGTGACATGCCCACCGTTAATGCAACCCTTCACACTTACAACTGTATCTTCAATGCTCTTAGGTGTTTTCTGTTAGAGGACTGAGGTGTCTTCACCTTCAGGGTCAAGCGGTTTAGAAGACGAATAACCATGATCCTCCAGAATGTTAGTAACTATCAGTCAACATGGTGTAACATCGTGATCTTCATTGACACTGCTGCAACAACCTCAAATCTAGCAGAATGTATCTTATTAGAAAAACAAGTTTGTTTTTGAAGTGTAATTTATCTTCTGCAGATTCAAAGGCAAACGTGCATACCCATCAATACCAAACCAGCCATCAGAAGCAGGTGCACACTTCATGTTTGAGCTAGCAAAGACTGTACTGACAAAGGCTGGGGGAAATAGCAGTACATCGCTGTTCACTCAGGCGTCGACATCGCAGAACCACCATGGTCCTCACCGTGCACTCCACATTTGTGCCTTCCAGATCGGACTGTATGCCCTTGGTCTTCACAACTGTGTCAGCCCCAACTGGCTCAGTCGCACATACTCCTCACATGTGTCCTGGATCACTGGTACAGTGTCTTGATTTATTTAATGACAGTTTCAGTTGCTAAGATTACATAGCACCAGATGACAGTATTTGTTGATGATGATTTGGATAGGATGTTAAAGGAAGTACATTGAAACCTCTTGATGTCGTTTCTGTCAGGATTACAAAAAAAGAAGCGCACAGTGTCAGAAGACAACAGTTATGCGGTGATGAGTGTGAGATTTTTATGGATCACAATAAATGAATGGTACTTGGGTGCGGAGAAAATGATGCATAAGTGAATGATGGATAGAGCTTTTACTGTACTTCAAGCCTAAGGTATGATTCATATTGTACCTTACCTGGAATTTGCCTGGAGGGGCTAAGAATAACTCTGATAATCATATTTGCCCATTTGTGACGTAAGATTTGAATCCAGGACCTGCACATTGAGAAGCAGAAGTGGTAGCTACTTGACCATGGCATAGGGTGGTACATTGCTGTGTCATTTGTGGGGAATGGTTTCACTATTAGATTGTTCATAGATGCTTTCAGTTACACTACTGAATGACACAGGAAGATGACAGTGTAATCTGCATATTGAATTATGGTAACTTACTGAGTGTTCTTTATGTAGAGGGTGTATAAACACAAAATGGGAAAGTCAGTTCTGTTGGTCCATTTGACTGTCCGCATGCTCATGTTACAGAACTAGTGAAAGCAAGGAAAGTGTTAGTGACATAGAAAGAGAAATAATTTCTGATTCAATGCAGTGTGATATCTGTAGGGCAAGAATGCATTTTATTTTACAGTAAATGAATGTGAGGACCAATAAATTTTGCCAATTACTGAAGAAGAAGATGTTCAGGAAATATATGTGTATTTTGCTCTTGTTTTGAAGCACTTCAGCTGGTTTGTCAATATCTACATGAACCATTTGAAACTGTGGTAGGCTGGATCATGTCTATGTTTCTATAAAGTTTTGACAATTCTGCATCACATCTAAAGCTGCTGAGTTTCTGTGCCTTTTCCATTATATATTGTATTACTTTTATTGCTTTTAGTACATCAGACAATGGTAAATATCGATGAAGTTAATGAGTGTAGATAGATCATAATATAATGCTAAATAATGTATGTCAGCACAACTTTTATTACACAAAGTAGTTACATTGGCTACATGTTTTGACTATTAATCAGTCATCTTCAGGCCTATTTTAATCGGTTTAGTCACAAGATGCTATGACACCATTGGGATCCCAGCATGTTTACATCAATGGTATAAATAAAACTAGATCATTTGCCTCAAAAGGTGTGATGTGCAAATTGTGTAATTAAATAGTTAAAATACACATAAGAACTCTTTAAAAAATGGTATTTTGGTGTTTACCAGTTAACAAACCCAAGTCCCGTTATTATCTGGTTGTTTTTTGGAGTTAAGGGTTATTGTTTATTATTTATGTTGTTCCATAGAAGTGCATGTGTTGTCATATGACCTCTCACAATGAAAACCGTCTTGTAGAATTCTGGACGGTATTGTCTGATAAGGAGTTTTTGTATGTATTTTAACTATTTAATTACACAATTTGCACATCACACCTTTCGAGGCAAATGATCTAGTTTTACATATACCATTGATGTAAACACGCTGGGATCCCAATGCATGCATAGCATCTTTTGACTAACCGATTAAATGGCCCTGAAGATGACTGATTAATAGTCCAAACATGTAGCCCATGTAATTGCTTTGTGTATTAAAACAGTTGTGCTGACGTACACTATTTAGCATTATATTATGTTTCTAGCACATCGTGATGCCTCTGATCAAGTTCATAGATAGATCAGTTCTGTGCAGTGTGCAGCATGCATACCAATATGTCCGCTGTATTGATTTCATGTGGCCCATTAGAGTATCCTTCTATCCCGTAGAATATGTGTCGACGCTTTTCAGCCTCTTTACAGTAGTTGTCAGATTTTGTCAAGAAGAATGCAAAAAGTTCCTCTGAAATATTACTTGTAATTTTTCAAATGATTTTACTTTGCACCTGTCACACATCTTGTAGAGGGCTTTTGTTTTGTTTTGTTTTGTCAGAATCAAGTTGAATGAATTTTTTTTCTTATTTAATTTTGATGTGTAATATTTCAACATACTAAATTAAAATAAATGTTATGAGCCTTATTTATGGGGTCAGATTCTTATTCACACCCCTGTGCTTCATAGAGTTCATGATTGCGGGGCAGATATGTGAATCAGCGTATTGAAAAAGAAGTATATTTTTTGTGGTGTGGTCTGTGGGTAGTTGCCCAAGGCAGAGTGCATCCCCTCGGTGGATTCAAATTTAACATCCCTGGTTTTAAATTAAATTGTTATTGTATGGAATAAATATAGAAGAGAAAGGAGTCAAAAAAAGGTAAATTTTTCCCTGTCCACGCCATGAAGACATATAAGAAAAGTAGAGGTACAACGCCACTCATTCTTAACCTTCAGTACTAATGGAGGTGAGTGTTTAACTTCATGACCCGGCTGCTTTACCCCCAGTACAAACTGAATAGGAGGCTTGGTGGGTTCCAAAGCTAGTCGGGACAGTTTGGAGAAGAGTAAAATCTCTTGGCCTATTGGGATTCAGGCTCCAGACTGTCCATCACATAGCATAGTCACTGTACCAACTGCTCTATGCCAGTTCCTGTAAGAATTAGAAGTGATCATAATTGAAGTGAGTGTTTTGTTTGAATAAGATAAGTATGTGTATGTCAATACAGGTCAGGCGATGGAGATAGGTGCTCCAGCCATCTCCTTCCTCATTGATACTTGGGAAGGACATCTAACACCACCTGAAGCAGTGAGCATAGCAGACAGGGCTTCACGAGGTTGTGACCTCAATATCGTTCGAGCTGCAGCAGAACTGGCACTGTCATGCCTGCCTCATGCTCATGCTCTCAATCCAAATGAAATCCAGAGGGCTATACTACAGGTAACATCCTTGTGCTCATATCTGAATGTACACCAGGAGAAATATTTGGACCAAAAGGGGTGGAAGTAACAACAATGGAGAAAACTGCATAATGAGGAAGGAGCCTTGTAACTTGCACTCTGCACTGTATTTTAATTACTTACTGGCTGACTTTACACATTGGAGCAAAGTCCTTCTTGAGAAGCTAACCGGTTCTGTGCTAGTTAAGAAATTCCCTGCATTTTATGGAACCTGAAGGTTCCTACCACATTCACAAGTGCCCTCCACCTGTCCCTATCCTGAGCCAGCTTCATCCAGTCCATACCCCCACCATCCACTTCCTGAAGATCCATCCCATCTACACCTGGATCTTCCAAGTTGTCTCTTTACCTCAGGTTTCCCCACTAAAACCCTGCATACACTTCTCCTCTCTCCCATACATGCTATATGTCCCACCCATCTCATTCTCAATTTTATCACCCAAACAATATCGGGGTGAGGAGTCCAGATCATTTAGCTCTTCATTATATAGTTTTCTCCACTTCCTTATTACCTTGTCTCTCTTAGGCCTAAATATTCTCCTCAACACCCTATTCTCAAACATCCTCAGCCTACATTTCTACCTCAGTATGAATGACCAAGTTTCACACCCATAAAAAAAAAACAACAGACAAAATTATATGTACGTTACAGTTTGTGAAATTATTCTGGAACATAATTTAACCCTTTAAAGATGAAACATAATATGTTTGATACGTGGTCTCAGTGTGCACCATGCAGTAAACACTCACTACCTCACTTATAAAATAAAACCCCATCATTTAATTGTGTATTAGTTAAAAGTTGCTGTAAGTGACTGTCACAGCATTTATTTGGGGGGGGGGGGGGGGGCAAAAAAAAAAAAATGGCTTTTTTTCCAAAACCCCTCGCATATTTTAGCATTTTAGGGTTTGTGGTTTTTAGTGCCTGACAGTGCCTT
>Ga0123355_10006871_pt1 | contig 16941 bp, 15 predicted proteins | sample TergutEmb28metaG_3_FD_89872 | JGI IMG/M metagenome (GOLD analysis project Ga0123355, IMG submission 89872) | Embiratermes neotenicus P1 segment gut microbial communities from Petit-Saut dam, French Guiana - Emb289 P1 | ecosystem: Host-associated > Arthropoda: Insects > Digestive system > Gut ...
CCAATAAGCCCAAAGACATTCCAGAAGATCGAGTAAACCTGCCGTTTGCCCTGTAGCAGGCTAACTGATCAACTCATCTGAATCCGAGGTGGGTCAATTCTGCTGATCGCTATAGGCGGAGTACCGGCGTCCGTTCGCAGAGCCCGGCGAAGGGCGACGGCCGACGCTGACCTGGCCTCGGGAGATCCCTATCGACGGCGAACCCGCCGACGTGGCTGCGATCGTGGCTGCCTATGCGGAATGGCTGGCGACCAGTGATGTGCCCAAGCTGTTCATAAAGGCCAAGCCCGGAGCGCTCCTCGGCGGCGGCGCGAATCTCGATACCGTCCGCGCGTGGCCAGCGCAAACCGAAGTCACGGTCGCGGGGGTTCATTTCGTTCAGGAAGATTCGCCGGACGAGATCGGGCGGGCCATCGCCGCCTGGATGGGGACGTTGGGCTGAAGAGGCACGAATTCTGAGTCGGTGTGGGCCAAAAACCGACGAATTTCTGACTTGCGATGCTATTTCCTGAATGTGTAACTTGTCAATTCGCCGATTAAAGGTTACTTTGGTCTTGGGTTTAGTTGTTTTGAAAACTTCCGCGACAAGACGCCTCTCTGAGTCTCGCCCGCAATTCTTGGCAGGCAATCTCGCACTGGATTTTGTTAACACACGCATGAGGGTGGGAGGTGACATCATCGACCTTTTTGAGACGGACGAGGATGTGCTCGCATGGCTCGAGCAAGCCGGACTCCCCTACTCGAAGATTGGCTCGGGCGAAGGGCCTTTGTCTCTTTTACATTCTGCACGAATGCTACGGGAGAATATCGTTTCGCTTGTAGAGAAAAGAAAGGCCGGATTGCACGGAGATCCTTCGCTGCTCAACAGCTTTCTTGATCATGCACAAACTCGTCCTCGACTGGTGTGGAGAACTCCGAGCATGCTGATCGTCGAGCGAATACAGCAACCGGACACGGCTAAGGGCATCCTGGCGCCAATCGCCGAAGCCGCAGCCGTTCTGTTGGCTACGGCCGACTTTAGCCTTGTCAAGCGTTGTGAAGATCAGGCCTGCGTGCTCTGGTTCTCCGACCAGACAAAGTCCCACCGCCGCCGGTGGTGCAGCGCCCTCCGATGTGGGAACCGCCATAAGGTTGCAGCCTACAGAAAGCGACGTCGTCCGAGGGGATCTTAATACTTCCGTAGCGACGATACCTGAAGTCGCTCGTCGAGCGTCTCACCGAGCCCTATCTTCGACTCTCGCCCGCCGTTGTCGGGGCTGCCCGTTTGCGGGTTTCCATTGTGAAGCTGGGGAGGAGAACAACTGGATAAGTCCTTCTCCCATGCTGGGGTGAACCAGAATGGCGTTGTGCAGCGCCGTGTAAGGCAGCCCTCTGACCATCGCGATCTGCACGGTTGTCATCACTGCACCTGCGTCAACCCCGAACATGCTGAACCCGAGAATGCGATCGCTATCGGTTGCGACCAGGGCTTTCAAGAACCCGAGGGTCTCGAACAGGGAGCGAGCGCGCAGAACGGCTTCTCCAGGAATCTTGAAGAGGCGATACGCCAGGCCTCGGCCTTTCGCTTCGGTTTCGTTTAGTCCGATCCGGGCGAGTTCCGGATCAGTAAATATGCAGAACGGGACCAGCCTGCCCGTGGTTACGCGACTCCCACCGGTAAGGTTGTCGTGGACAACACGGAAATCATCAACGCTGACGTGGGTGAACTGCGGAGTGCCGGCGACTTCACCGATGGCCCATATTCCTTTTGCCGTCGTTTGCAACTTCTCATTGACCTTGAGGTATCCACGATCGGTCACCTCGACGCCGGCCAGGTCCAGTCCGATGGCTTCCGTATTTGGGGTGCGCCCGGTTGCAACCAGCAGATGGCTGCCCTCGAGCGCGTTCTCTATTCCTTCTTGCTCGATGATGATCCTCACGGACTCGCCTGATTTGCCCGAAATCTTTTTAATACGGGCGTTCAGCACAACTTCAATTCCTTCGTCTGCGAAGAGAGCACCAATGGCAGCACTTACATCCTCGTCTTCTCGATGCATCAAGCGGTCATTGCGCTCGATGACGGTTACTCTGCTGCCAAAGCGACGATAGGCTTGAGACAGTTCGATCCCGACGTAGCCGCCACCGATCACGACGAGATGCTCGGGAGTCTGATCGAGTTCCAAGACCTCGATGTGGGTAAGCGGCTGGGCTTCCCGAAGACCAGGAATTGGCTGCAGCGCGGCACTTGTTCCGGTACTGATAATCACGTTGGTCCCACGCAGTTGACGCCTGGTTCCATCAGCGAGGGAAACTTCCAGGGTGCGCGGACCGACGAAATGCCCGGATCCGAAGATGAGTTCCGCTCCAGTCTTTTTATAGTTATCGAGGTACATCTGATTCAGGCCGGAGACCATTTTGCGCTTACGTTCGCGGACAGCAGACATATTCACTCGAAAGCCATCGCATGCAACTCCATACTCGAGGCTCCGTCGGACATACGATGCGATCTTCGCGGTGTGGATGATATTTTTGCTGGGAAGGCAGGCAATATTTGGGCAGGACCCGCCGATGTATTTGCGGTCAACCACCGCCACGCGCTGTCCTTTGCCGGCAAACGTCCACGCGGCGAGAGTGGATCCGGTGCCACCGCCCAGAATTACCAGATCAAATTTCTCAGGCTTGTTCTTGTGAGCTGGTGTCCGTGAAGTGCCTTTGGCATCCATACGAGTTTTCCTTTTTCTCAGTTGTCCGGCTAGTTGTGCAATATCGCGTTGTCGGCTCTCAACGGAGCCGCACCGAATTGACAGAGAACCTTTTGCACCAGATCGAGACCGTCCGGTACTTCGCGAGATCCAGATCTCGCCCTAGCGCGGAATTTTGGTCGCCCACGTTCCCCTTGATCGTTCCCAAACCGATGAAATCGGCGCCGTTCTACCGTCGGGCTGTCTTTTGCATCGGCCGCGGCGACGAGATACACGTGGACATCGGGTCCGTTCGAAGTTTTGAAGTTCGTCAAACGGAGAATGCGTTGTCCGTCGGCAAGACGGTAGATGGTTGCACTGCCCCTGGTGGGATGCATGACTCCGGAGAAAGTGCCCGATTCGACGACTTGTGCGGGTGAGGCGACTTCCGCCCCCGGAAAATCTTCGTTTACTGGTCGATTGACGATCAACCGCTCTGGGCGAAACGCGTACCAGGCGGCGACGAGTACGATGGCGAGCACGAGAACGCCAAGCTTCCACTTGTTCTTCATGATGTCTCCCGGGAAACAAGAATCGTGAATCGCGGCGGCCGATATCCGTGCTGGAATATGCAGCGTTTGTCATTTTCGTGATGCAGCTTTGCACAGTAGGGGCCGATCCCCCCGCGAGCCCACAAGAAAAGCTGGGAGGCGGCGAACATGCCCGCTGCGGGCGCAATCAGATAAATCCAAAACGCTTGCCAGTAGTCGGCGCGAAATGCCGAACCGAAGGTTCGCGCCGGGTTCATGCTCATCCCTGACAGTGGGGCTTCGAATGTAATAAATGCTGCGTAGAGAGCGCCTACTAGATAGGGTGTGTAGCGGGCCAGCGCCCCGCGATTTGAGGCGAACAGGATGCTCAGCATCAAAATAAAAGAGATGACCACTTCGCCCGCGAGAGCTCCGGGCTTGCCAAATATCCCGGGCGCAGTCACTGCGTACCGCACAGAAACATTTCGCGGAGCATCGCGAAGCACGTAAGCAGCGATTCCTACCCCGGCAGCGGCACCGGCGAATTGCGCGGCCACATAAAACAACATGTCCCAAAACGGCAATTTTCCCAGCTGATAAAAGGTCAAAGTTATTGCCGGGTTGAAATGACCTCCCGATTGTTTGCCCCAAGGCGTCAGCACGATGGTGACCACCGCCGAACCAACCAAGAGTCCCATAAGAGCTCTACGGAAGAGGAGGCTGGGGATGAAGTGTGGAATTGGGGAGCCGGGATGCAGCAGCAAGGTGGCAAACGTACAAACAAGGAACATATATGACCCAGTTTCACCAGCTTCCATCAGATATTCCGGCCAGTGGCCGCGAAGGCTCTCCAAAGCGTTCAAGGGACCGGCGGCGAGAGACAATTCCATTGGTTGAACGCTGTTCGTCCCGACGGTTTTCCTTTCTGCAAGATCGTTCATGAGATTTCTATCTGAAATCCTAGGCGTCGCCCGGGGGGCATTGCTAAAGGGACTTAAGGATTTCGGCATCTGGTTCCGGCTGGGAGCACGAGAATGGCCAAAGGCAATCTCCGAATTGTGGGAGTGACATAATTCGCGGGTCAGTTCGGAAAGCGCGTACTGATTCTGGCTGATCCCCTCAGCGGTTAGAGTCGTCCCGAAGTCGCGACGTCGCGGTAGCAACGCAAGGACGTCATCGGATCTCGAAAGTGGAACTCAGTGTTGGCGCCATCTGGAGAAGTTTGGCTCTCAAGACGCCGATGTCGCGTCAAAACCCGAAGCAGGAGTGGCAAAGAGCTATCAATGAAGAAGAGGAACCTGATGACCCCGAAATGGAATCCGACATGCAGCAAAGGGCGAGGGAGTTCCATCAATGGCAACCACAGCTCTAGAATTCAATCGACAGCTAATTCCGATCGCGTGCCAACAGCGACACGTGCAGGAGTTAACGGACCTAATCACTCAGCACTCGCCTCGCTTTCGTCGAATCGCGCTAGCCCATCTGGGCAACGTAGCGGACGCGGAAGATGCCGTTCAAGACGCCGTGCTGGCAGCTTTGACGCACATGGACCAGTTCAGGGGCCAAGCGAAGATGTCTACGTGGCTCACTGCGATCGTGATCAATAGTGCGCGAATGAAGCTGCGTCGACGCTGGACACAATTACAAACCGCATCGGGCGAAACAGGCCTCGATCAGAATCTTTCCCTGGCAGATTTGGTGTCAGATACTCGACCGACTCCGGAGGAAGTTTACCGAAGGCGAGAGATTGCGGAAATACTCGCTGACGCGACCCGCCGCCTGTCACCTACTTTGCGCAGAGCCTTCCAATTGCGGGACATCCATGGTTTGAGCATTCGCGAAACCGCCAGGCTCCTTGGAGTGCCTTCCGGAACGATAAAGGCACGAACGTCACGTGCGCGCAAGCAACTGAAGGACATGATGCGCAGCGCGCTCAGACCGGTATCTCCAAATCAACCGCGTTCATCGATGCTCGGGATCTCCTAATCGGGAGACTACAATTCCATCCAAGGATCGTCGTGGCGAGCCACCTCGAGGTGTTGCTGTCACACTGTTTGCAGAACATAAGTACATAAGGCACAAAAGCTGGCGGTACCGGACGGTGGAGCAACGGATGAAGCCATTCCGCCCTACGCACCAACCTTAGACCAGCGATTTCCGATTGGGGGAGGTTGCTCGCAAGAATCAGGAGAAACCATGTGGAGTGCACTAACCGCTCTTAGCGGTTGCGGCAGCCATGTAAGACTGACAAAGGAGCACGAGATGCTCTCGTGATTTGCGGACTGTGGCGGGGGACGGCTCTGCCTCAAGCATGGAGCGAATTACGCCTGCCATCGCTGCAAGCATCATGTCAATACTGATTTTATCGGGCGGCGACTCGGCATCCGTGGCGGTTTGAAGCATCGCCTCGACCGGCTTCCGCCAACGCTGACCCACGGGTTTGATCAACGCAGGCCCTCCCACGCCGGCCGAGACCCGGTAGAGCGCGATGGAAATATCCACACGCTTCATCTTGGCGTCCACGAACGCCTCCACCACCTCCCTGATCATCTCCGCCAATGGCTTATGAGATGCGCTCTCACAAGCAGCCTCAACCTTTGCCATCACATCATTCAGATGATGTTCCAGCACGGCAGCCAGCAACGAATGCTTATTGGGATAGTACTGATACAGGGTTCCGACCGAGACGCCGGCACGCTCGGCAACGCGTGTGGTCGTCAATCGCTCCGCCCCGTGGCTTAGCAAAACCTGAATAGTCGCCTCAGAAATCGCTTCCACCGTGACCGTCGACCTCGCTTGAACAGGCGTCTTTCTTGGCTCAAATGCAGTTATCGTGTTCGTCGACATAATGCGAAGTCCAAACCTGAAGAATCCTTCATCAAAGCATTGTAACAAAAATTGGGAGGGAAATGATGAACACAGCGACGGAAACCGGTTCAGGTGCCCGTGTGCGCCACCAGTGAGAGCAGGCAGTTGATCGAATCGAAAACCCATCAATGATCGCAGCCGCAGACGGAAGGTGGTTCGGCGTTAGCCAAATTAACGCAGTGTGACGGCGTTGACCACACATCGACAGAAGAAAAGGAGACTCTTATGCAGGACAAACCCGTTGCCCTGGTCACCGGGGCCAACAAAGGAATCGGTTTTCAAATAGCGAAGGATCTCGCCGCGCGCGGTTTCACCGTGCTGGTCGGATCGCGCAACCTCGAGAGTGGGGAGAGGGCCGCGAAGAGCATCGCCGGAGATGCCTTCGCCATCCAGCTCGACGTCACGGATGAAGCTTCCATCGCCGCTGCGGCGGAGCGCATCCGGAATGAGTTTGTCCGTCTCGACGTGCTCGTGAACAACGCGGGCATCTCGCAGGTTGAAAACAAGCGGGGCAGAACGCTGGAGGAGATGGCAAAGTCGGGCCGAGCGAGCGTTGCGTCTCTGGACGAGGTGCGCGCGGTGTTCGAGACGAACGTGTTCGGCGTCATTGCCGTCACCCAGGCGATGCTTCCACTCCTTCGTAAAGCGCCGGCGGGACGCATTGTGAATGTATCGAGCGCCAGCGGCTCACTGACATTGAACTCGGACTCAAAAAACCCGCATCGTGCAATGTTCGGCGTCACCTACTCACCGTCGAAAACGACCCTGAATGCGATCACGGTCGCCTTTGCTTTGGAGCTCGAGTCTACACACATCAAGGTCAACGCTGCGTGCCCAGGTTTCACAGCTACCGACCTCAACAACTTCGAGGGCACGCGCACCATCCAGCAGGCCGCACGTGAGCCCGTGCGCCTTGCGCTCCTCGACGCGAACGGTCCGACAGGCACCTTCTCGAATGAGGATGGCCCGCTCCCGTGGTGATGTTGATCGACTTGGACAGGAGAGCACGATGAGGACCTGCCGGAAATAATCAACGACCTGCCACGCCCAATTCGCAGGAAGAACAAAAGTAGAGAAAATTCAGCTACAGCGGATGTGACGGAAGCTAGCGAACAGCAATCTGAGAAGGATCGTAAGCGACGATCTCTGGGACACCCCGGAAGTCCTTGATCTTTCCAGTCGCGCACACGTGCTTACCCATGTACGCTCGATCTGGATTGCCAAATTTCGGTCGGTCACTGCCCCAAATTAACACTGTAAACAGTTGATTCGGATAGGGCTGGTCCAGATTGACGAAAGTCGGTGATCCCTTCGATCTTGCGGCATAGTGTGTGCTGGCCACTTCGCCGCAAACCGTCGCCTTCTCGCCTATGTGGTTCTTCGCTTCTGTAACGGACAGCTTAGTCTGTGCGGCACTCACGCAGCCAGCGAAGCCAACTAAAAGGAACAGTTGGAGGGTCTTTACCAGTTTATTCATTGTCTCCTGCCTTCTTCCTACTAGCATCCGTCTATCTCTTCGCGGCAGCTCTTCGAAGAATCTATCCCACAGATTGTAGTGACTAAGGAAGTTGGCAAGACGCATGTCTTCAGTTCGAATTTCGGTTTCCGTCGCGGACAATCATTTCATACTCCCAGTCCGGCAGGACAGAGTACTTCGTTTATGGTTTTGTCGAAGAACTTCCCGAGGTATCAGAGGATGAAGCGAAGTGAAACTCGAAAGGCCCAGGGCCCCGTGGTCCCCCGTCGGACATCGGCGCTCGCTGGTACCGGCTCTGCTGCGTAGTGCTTGATCGGACTGTCTGGGTCCGGTCCCCTTTTTTATTCGATCCAGCCCCATTCCCAGGCTATGGATTGGCCTTACTTTTTTCCTGCGAAGGTCCCCTTCGAGAATTCTCTTAGCAACCACTCTCTCTGCTCGGAGGTGCTTTGCGGAGCAAGGCGCAGGAGAGATAGGTCTGCTTTTTGGGAATTCGTTAGCGTACGCGAGTTGTTAGCCGGCGGTAGTTCTAAGTGATCTGTGAGGTATCGGAACAAAAGGGTAATTTCGTCGCGACGTGGGTCAGGCGACCGGGCGAAGGCCACCTCTAGCCCCCCGACTGCTGTATGAATGAGTCCAAGCAGCCATCCCCTGGTGTGCGCTTTCAGCCTAGCGCGAAGATTGCCTTGGCCAATGTATATGAGATCGGAGGCGCCTCTCAGTCGGCCTACGGGCCTTGCGTTGGCGGTCCTTATAACGTAGACACCCGATACGGCGGGGGCGATTGCTTTCCCCAACTGGGTCCAGTTTCCAGTCGGTTGACCCAATATCACGAAAACATCCGAAGAATTCATCTCAATTCGCTGGTCGGCGGGTTTCAGCCGTGCCGGGGAGTCTATCGAACATCCATCTACCGCTGAGGTTAGCAACTCCTTGCATTTTTGTCCTTGTGCCAGAGCAGCGTGCCAGCGAGAACCAGCGCCTGTCTTTATCTCCAGCAGACCAATGATGAGAACGGGCGCTTTCGGCTGGGAGAGGATGACAAGACGATCCGGCAATCCTTCACCGCTGCAACGTCGCCGTCGCGTAGAACGTGTAGCTCAAAACCGTCTCTGCCATTCGGTCACAGCGATGCAGCGGCACGAACGTTCCGGTTAGAGCGTTCTCAGGCAAGGTTTAGGAAGCGATGATGAACGAGGCAACTCGCCGACAGGACTGGCGGAGAGGGAGGGATTCGAACCCTCGATACCCTTTCGGGTATGCCGGTTTTCAAGACCGGTGCCATCAACCACTCGGCCACCTCTCCGCGCTGAAAACAAAAGATTTATTGATATTCTCCGTGTCAGCCGGTGTCCAATTGGATGGAATTGCGTCGAAGGACATGATGGCGAGAACACCAACTTGGGACCATCATACTACGGTCGGGCAAGTTCTACGTGCGCTACCCAGATGGGAAAGAAGGTTGCCGTCTACCTGTGGGCACGCCGCCGGCGCGGTCGTCTGGAAGTTTCCGGGGGCGTGCAACGCATGCGCGACGAGCACATGCTGCGCGTCAAACGGGGACCACGGGTGCGCCGTCCGGTTGGCAAGCGGCTGACGCTCGCCGAGTTTTGGACGGAGCAGTTCGTCCCGTCGATGAAGACGCGCGCTCTCGCCCCCCGCACCATTCAAGGATACGAGGAGACGTGGGAGCTGTACCTGGAACCTTCGATGGCGCAGCGCCATCTCGACCTCTCTCGATCGCGCTGAGCACGGGGTTCGCCAGCGCTGACTAACCGACTGATCCTGTCGCGGGCGCGAAGGTGCTCGCGAAAGTGCGCGTGGCCGAACCGACGGGCGAGCTACACGCTCGAAGAGGCCAAGAAGATCTTGAAGGCGTTGGAGACGCGGATCACGGCGTACCACCCAGCATTGATGCCATAGAATTACAAGACGCTGCCGCGGTGTCTCTCAATGGAGCAGATCACTTACGAATCCGTTAGTGTCGAGGCGAATTGTGCCGGAGTCCTTTGTACGTGGACGGTAGACTCGAGATCACTGATTACATACTTCGACCCTGCAATGGTTGCGCCGAGTCCGATCACTGCCACGACTGCAACGTAATAGGCCGGGGCCAGCCGGTCGAAATGAATCAACAGCGAGACGAGAAGCGGTGTGACGCCTCCAAACAACGCGTACCCAAAGTTGTATGAAAATGAGACTCCGCTAAAACGTACTGGAGCCGGGAATGATTGAATCATCAGAATAGGTGTGACAACTATCGCGCCAGCTCCGAATCCAGCCAGTACAAACAGTGATATCAGCAAGTGAGGTGTTGTGCTGACGTGCATCATCGGCTCGAATGCTGCAATCTTAAACAACACATACGTCGAAGCAATCACCAACAAGAGCATAGGCATTGCGACTCGAACGATCCCGTACCGGTCGGTTGCAGCACCTACAACAACACAGGAAATGCAGAGGGCCAGCGTTCCGAGCAGACTTGCGAGTCGAGCTTGAGAAGGCGCCACCCCGAACAACTCAGGCAGAAGTATCGGAGTCATCAAAATCACAACGACAATTACTGCAGTCAGCATCCACGTGCTCAGGATAGACGTTATCACTGCTCGCACATGGTGTTTCACAATGACGCGGAGGGGAAGTTGTCTTGAAAGCGCTGCACGTCTGCGTAATTCCTCAAACACGGGAGTCTCCGCGAGCCACCGTCGTAGCCACATTGCGACGAATCCCAAAACACCGCCGATCACAAACGGAATTCTCCAGGCACCTGCAGCTATTTGAGCTGGGGTGAAGACGCGGTGCAGGCAAGTGGTTACCACTGATCCAAGAAAAATACCAAAGGACAATCCGCAGGTAAGTAAACCTATGGCAAACCCAACTCGCACCGGTCGCGCATGTTCTGCAACAAAAACCCAGGCCCCAGGTGCCTCGCCGCCAATGGCGACACCTTGAAGAAGGCGCATTAACAAAAGAAGCAGGGGCGCTGCCATTCCTATCGATTGATAGGTCGGGAGAAGCCCGATGAGGAGGGTGGGAATAGCCATCAGCAACACGCTCAGCATGAAAACGCGCTTCCGTCCGCGAGTATCGCCGAAGTGTGCCATGACTATGCCGCCGATCGGCCTCGCCACGTAACCGGCTGAGAAAATTCCGAAGACCTGAGCCTGGCGAACCCAATCCGCTACTGCGGCAGCAAAAAATAACGTTCCGATAACCTGCGCCAAGAATACGAAAATAATAAAGTCATAGAATTCCAGTGCTCCTCCGATTGATGCGAGCGAGAGGGCGCGAACTTCAGACATCGAGAGTTCATGATTTTTCTGCATGGCCATTGGGTTTATGAGATGTCCCTCTTCGATTCTCGCGCCTCTCGCCTGGCTCCAAAATATCTGTTGGCGACCAAGCCTTTCCGCTGAGTCCACCTGCGTGTGGCCAGAGCTCGGTTAGGCAAGGCACGGTGCTTAAAGCAAATCTGTTGCGCATGAGACCGGGCACATCGGCTATCTCAAGTATTTCCTGCGCGATGGTCCGGCCCGGTCTGGTCTACTGCGGGAAAAGCATCGAAGTTCAGTCCGTCAGTACTGAAAAGCTCTTCCGGTCGTGGAGTCGAACGTACGGCGCCAATAAGGGTTTCTGAAACAAACCCTTCGATCGATTCCACCGATCTTTTCACAACCCGAATATCGTCTGGATGCAGCCAGTCGAGGGGTTCGGCGTTCCAGCCGCTTTTGCCGATCGACAAGGGTATTCCACAGACGCCACTCAGACCCAGAGCTTCACCTCTGAGATCGACCTGCCCATGGATTCGGCGGTGGTCATTTGCCAATACGGCCGTAATGCATTGTAGAGTTGCGTTCGCCGTCGCGTGCGGCGTGGAGTGCAGGCCATCAAAGGTAATGACAGGTTCGACAAAGATTCGAGCGTCGGGCAATGCCCGTCGCGTTGCTGCATACGCCTCCGATACACGGTGCTGCGACAGAAGTCGTCTTACGCTTGAGCACAGATCAGCGACTCGGGTCTGTAAAGGCGACTGCGCACTTCGTGCGCGCAGGTCGGCGAGGCGATCTGCCGCCCGAGGATCATCTGTCATAATCTCTACGCTCCCCCATAGCGGTACCATGGCATCTCCGTGTTCCCCCATTACGGTGGCGCGTACCTCGCGCCGGCTGATACCCAGATCGGTGGCGATGGCGCGAGCGAAACGCAGCGAGTCCTGTTGTGCTCCCATTCCAATCACTTGCCTCCGGTCTCCGGCAAACGAGAGTATTTTGACTGCGAGCTCGACGGGATTGCTGACTACGATAAACAGCGCCTGTGGGAGCCGGGTCACGACTTGATCGGCAATACGTTCGAAAACGGCCAGGTTGGCGGCGCCGAGATCCCGCCGCGTCTGCCTGGGGGAAGAGGCCGTAATTCCGGCAGCTACAATCACGATGTCGGCTTCTACGTCCGTGATGTCGGGTACCACCTCCACCCGCACTCGGTCATCGTCAAATGCATCCATTAGGTCCACGCGCATGTTGAGAAGCTTCCGCTCGGTGGCGACGACGCCATGCCCAACCAGCAATAACTGGTCCGCAGGCTCAAGCAACTGAGCACGAAGAATATGAACAGCTAACGCACCGCCAACTGATCCGGAAGCACCCAAAATGGCAATTCGTTGTGACATGAAACTAACCTCGCCGGTAAGCGGCGCTCTCGCCAACGCTCATGTAGCTTCGCCGCGGCCCAGCCGTCTCGAACTCGATCTTTGTTTCAAGAGTTGGCTGCTTTGTTCTCGCGAGAAGGAGCAAAGCTTCGTCCATAAGAACTCTGACCAGCCAACTGCGAAACGCGCCTTCATATCCAAAACGCGGAGAAAGGGCAGAAGCTGAATACCAACATTTCTCGACCGCCTTGTTCGCTTGCTCGGGATCATCGAGAATACGACAAGCGAGGAAGTGCAGCAGCCGGTAGCAACGAAAGAATCTGATATTAAATAGCGCGGAGCCCGCATCGAGCCTGTTTTGCGAACTCCTAGTTGTATTCGTCACCCTCATCCATCGCCCTCTCATTTGATTGCACTCACCGGGAATGCGACTGACTAAAATCCAAACATTCGGCGCAGCTCATACATCTGTGCCCCGACATCGAGCGGCATGATAGGAGGGTGCATATCTACGGAGTTATACACGGATTCCTCAACCTTCGGCTCACGCCGGCTGGTTCACTGTTTGTTTTTGGTCTTTCCGCGCATAGGACAAGACACGCGCCCGACAGATTTATTCCCGGAACCACCGGGCAAGCCTTTAGTTGTGGTTGTGACTTAAACCAACTGGTGGAATGAATCGGCGAAACTGGCGCGGGGGCGAGGCACCAGCGTGGAACCATCTTAACTACGGCGGGCAAGCTGTACGTGCGCTACTCGGACGGTGGAAAAAGCTCGCCGTCTACCTGTGTGATGAGGATGGCGAGCATTGGGCCGCCGCCGTCGCGGGCGTCCGGAAGTTTCGAAAGGGTGAAGCGATGAAGGCCCGCACGCTCGGATCTGTCCAAAACTCGGCGAACGTCACCGGCTTGCACACATGATCCGAGAAATTTGATGCAAATGCGTTAAGTCATGCGCCGCCCAACGCCAGGTGCTGCGATAGAGTCACCGCCCCAAACGCGGGAATCTCGGCTTCAGTAGATTCACCAGAGTCGTTCTCTATCACGCCTTTCGACCCACATCCAGCCGCCTATTTACCCGCTCAAAGCTCAAAGTTTCTGGCCCTTCGCTGCGGTCGCATTTAGTGCGACGCAGCCTTCGCGCAAAGGATTCAAAAGCCGTCTGAGACCAGGCCCAGAAGGAATCGGGAAGCCATGGAAAGGCAAGTCCCCGCAGGGTTTCCGACAAAGGCATGCAGCATCAGCAGGGTGAAAGCCGAAACTTCGAACATAGCCGGGGTGTTCGATTCCTGCGGAGCCTCGTAAGAATCCCGGATTTGGGTGACCACTGAGGTCTACGGAAGGGTGTTCCGCCTTCTAGCGGCACACAATCCCCATCGAGCCAAGTTTGAGCTGGAGCCCGCCTGCGCAGTCCAATTGCTTCTCGGTGATCCTGGAGGAGACGACGATCCACCTGTCTCGGCGGTATCTCCTGGAGAAGCTTGCAATATGTGAGTGCAATCACATCAGTGTGTGATAGGGATCACAGTCCCCAGATGAAGTCAGTGCGAATCTAAGGAGACCCTTTTGTTTTGCTGGGTAGCGTGACTCTTCTCCCGCAACTTTGCCCGAATTAGGACGTACATGCCCACTGTCCGTTAGAACGATGCGCACATGTGCTACGCGTTCAGATCGCTCCAAAAACGGGAATTCAAGCTGAATGTGTGTACTTAGTCACGAGGTCGCTTTCGAAAGGTCGCTGCCCGTCTTTGGCGGACTCAAGATGGTCTGGTCTGTTTCGTTGATCATATTCGGAGCGATCTGCGAATTATCAAGCTATTCGCAAGTGCCTGAAAAAGGAAACGGTCAGCTTTCCGCGGATAGACACCTCTCCCCCTCCTCAGTCGAAAGAGCTTTGGCCGAAGCCGAGTCGGCGGCATTGGAGCGCCACTATTCAGCAGCTATCAAAATTTTGCGCACCACATTACATGAGCATCCTGGACATGCGGCATTGCAATTGGAGTTGGGCCGCATGTATTCGACGACCGGCGAAGATGGTAAAGCGCAGCGGCTCTTCATGCAAATTCTCAAGACGCAGCCCGGAAACCGGGGTGCACAATTGGAGCTTGCGCGAACACTTGCACACCAACAGCGCTATGAACGGTCGGATCAGCTTTATCAGCATCTGCTCGCAGGAAACTCGTCAGATGAGGCGGCAGCAATCGGGTTCACGAGCAATCTCGTGCATGAGAAGAAAACTGCCGAGGCCGCCGCGGTTGCCGAGGCGGCGCTCAACTACCATCCCAACAGCCTGCGCCTACTTGAATACAAAGAACGGATCGCCAAGGGGCTGCTGGGCGGCGATGGGCGAGTCCTGCCATTGGCAGCCAACGTCGTTTCGACCGCAACGGAGTACATTAACGACTCGGCGGGGAACCATTCCTGGCGAGGGACAGAGCGGCTTGAACTTAGAGTGAGCCCCGGACTTACAAGTGACCTCCATCTTGAACAGCAGTTCCTACACGGTCTCGATGACTCACGGGAGGTAGTGGAGACATTTTCTGGAGCCTTGCGATGGAGGCCGCAGGAACACTTCGCAATATCAGCACGCGGGGGAGCAATCCATTTTGATAAAGGGGATGTGCGAGCGATCTATGAAGCGACGCTCACAGGCCAGCTTGCCAGTCATCTCTTGCTGGGCGCGGCATTTTCCCGCATCCCCGTTGTGCCGGACGCTGAGGCTGCCGAGCACCAACTCACCGCCCAGGGTTGGGAAGCATTCGCTTTTTGGACGCCTGCTCATTGGCAGATCACCCTCCGTGCGACGCGAAGGCATTACACGGATGAAAATGTTGGCGAACAAGTGCGGGCCGAAGCCCTGCATCATTGGACTACGCCAAAGATGGATTACACCGTCGGCTCTCGTTTTCGCCATTACGGTTTCAGTCGTGACCTGGCGCACGGGTACTTTAGTCCGGACAACTACAAGAGCTATCAGGTTGCTTTCGGCGCCGCGCTTCATCCAAGCCGCTGGTATCGGGCAGAAATTGCGACAAGTATTGGAGTGGAGTCCATAGCAAGTGGAGCTGACTTTCATGCCGCCTGGGAGATCAGTGCCCGCAATCAGCTAATGTTCGGACATTGCGCACTTAATCTTGACTACTCGCGGTACCACATGGCTCAGGTTACGGGTGCATTCAGAGCGGATACGGCGCGTTTCGAATTCGCCTATCATTTCTGAGAATCCCGATTTGGCATGTGCCGTGCTCCTAAGACCCTCTGACAGGGAGCGAATATCAAAGAACATGCCCATACCGATCCTGATAATAGATGACGACAAGGCCACTCGTCAGTGGCTGACGTCAGTTTTGATCGCTGAGGGATTCGTTTGTTACGCCGCCCGTGATCGGAAAGAAGCCGAGGATTTCCTGCAGCAGTCGGACATTCAGCTTGCTCTTGTGGACATCTATCTGGGCAGCGACAACGGAGTGGAGTTTCTGAAGCGAATCAAGGCGTTACGGCCGGCGTGCGATTGCGTCATGATGACTGCCCACGCCAGCGTGGAAACCTTGGCGAAATCTGTTCGCGATGGAGCCGCCGAATACTTAGGAAAACCGCTTCAAATCAGTGACCTGCTTGAGTGCATCAGGCGGCTGCACCAGCGTCGCGAGGGCGTAGCGAGAAGGCTGTCCGTACCATCAGAAGAGCCGGGAGGGTTCGACGGAACAGCGATTGTTGGCCGAAGCGCCAAAATGCTGGAAGTCTACCGGACAATCGCCCGCGTGGCACCCACTGACGCGACAGTCCTGATCGTGGGCGCCAGCGGCACTGGAAAAGAACGCGTGGCACGCGCCATTCACGAACACGGCAAGCGATCGGCCAAACCGATGACGGCTATCAACTGTGGCGCGCTCGCCGAAAGCGTGCTTGAAAGCGAGCTGTTTGGGCATGAAAAGGGTGCATTCACGGGGGCCGATGTTGCCCATCGTGGCTTATTTGAGAGTTCTAACGGCGGCACGATTTTTCTAGATGAGATCTCCGAAACTACTCCGGGGTTCCAGGTAAAGCTGCTGCGTGTGCTGCAGGAGAGGCAGGTGCGAAGGCTCGGAGCGAATACAACCACTTCTGTCGATGTCCGGATTCTCGCAGCCAGCAATGCTGACTTGCAAGAGCGCATCAAAGCCAAGCAGTTCCGCGAAGACTTGTACTATCGGCTAAGCGTCATCACCATTCGTTTGCCGTCGCTTGAAGAGAGGCGAGAGGACATACCGTTATTGGTGCAGCATTTTATCGCACGTTTCAACAAGAATAATTCAAGGCAGGTATCGCTTCACGCGAGTACCATCAGCTTGCTGTCGCAAATGTCATGGCCCGGAAACGTCAGAGAACTTGAAAACCTGATCGAGCGGGCTGCGATCTTGTCCCCCACAGAGGAAATTAGTCCTGAGGACGTGCAGCGTTGCCGCGAAGTGCCGATGGCTGCAACGGCGCCTGCGATCATTGTCGGTAAAGCCACGCTCACGCTGAAAGAAGCCCAGCGTGAGCAGATCGTTCGCGTGTTGCGGGAATCAGCCGGTAATCGTTCGGAGGCTGCTCGTAGGCTCGGCATTGATCGCAAATCCCTATACAGAACAGCAAGGCGGATGGGCATAGACATCGATGCGATTGGCGAATGACATCATCATCGACTGAGAATCGCAGGCCGAATCTGGTAACTACATGGTTCGTGCTGAACCTGTTCCTGCTTACCTTGGTTGCGATTCTTGACCTGACATATCCC
>Ga0123355_10006872_pt1 | contig 16938 bp, 10 predicted proteins | sample TergutEmb28metaG_3_FD_89872 | JGI IMG/M metagenome (GOLD analysis project Ga0123355, IMG submission 89872) | Embiratermes neotenicus P1 segment gut microbial communities from Petit-Saut dam, French Guiana - Emb289 P1 | ecosystem: Host-associated > Arthropoda: Insects > Digestive system > Gut ...
CACTACTACTACTACTACTACTACTACTACTACTACTACTACTACTACTACTACTACTACTACTACTACTACTGCTGCTGCTGCTGCTACTACTACAGCTTCTCATTACTGTTCATGATGATGGTCATGATGCGCATCATAATTACTAATAAACTAAACATTGTCACGTATAATGAATATGTCATCGTGGAAAAAATAAATATGTGAATCGCAGTACAGTAGACAAAGGTGCGGATGTACTTCTGGGAAGAGGTGCTTACAAATGGAAGAGGAAGTAACGGAACAAACTCCCGTAAATTGGAGTTTGGTAAGATCATGAAGTTACGGACCGAAGCAGCATGCATTTGGGCAACTCAATGGCGTGATTGTTTAACGGGCGATATTTTTAGAGTTGTTAGCAATCAGTAAGGTGTTTGCATCATCCGTTTGTCAGCAAAAATACCAGTGACGTACAGACCGTCGTGTGCAACTGGTAATTTTGAGTGCATTTTACCACGGCTGCGTTGGTGAACTGTCGACTGCTGCCCAACCTCCTGGTGAAAGTATGGTTTGAGTGAGTGAGAGAAAGAGAGAGAGACTGGACGTTGAAGGCGCAGACCCTCGTCCTTGATTTGCCAAGTAACTTGTTGCCCTCTTCGTCTTTCACTCGCCCAAAGTTTTCTTGCTGTCTTCTTTCACCATTATTTTCTTTTTTGTGGAGCGAACCAGCGTCTGAGCACTGCTCGCTGTAAGCAGGAGCTCCTTCAATTCGTCTCAGAACATGGGTGGCATAAGAGGGCTCGTTTCCGGTGTCATCGAAATGCAGGCTCAGGAACTACAATTTCTTGCCCCATCTCAGGTCTTCCCCTCATAAAATTACCGAATAAATAGGATATCATTTTCATGCATATGAAATTTGAGATTTTACAATAGTAAGCTATATTTTGTGGTGTTCTGGATTGACGCCGTCCAGTTTGGTAGGTTGTGCTTACGTATTGCAGTATGTTCATATGAAATATAAGAAAGCCCCTACCCTTCTACACTGTGCTTTGTAACTCGGACGACGACAGGCATGTTTCAGTTACCAGAATTTTCTGTAAAAATGGTAGAAATTTTGTGGCTCTTGGATTGTTATAAAGAGTGCGGTATCATATTGGATGTTGTCTGATGCACGTTTTGTACACACTTCGCATAAGGGCGATCTGCACAATCATGTATGTCGGTGGGCCTTACTGACGATTGACTTCCTTTAGCCTTAGTACTACGATATAGAGATCGCTATAAAATGGTGACTACAGAACGTGTCAAGGTAGGCATTGTATTGTAACATGAAGACCCCACCGTCATTGGACCCTATCCTGAAATATTTCAATCCACTTATCTTTACAAATGCATTACACTGAAATTCGAGTGGAGCTCTACCTCCCCGCCCCGGTATGCCTTCATTTCGTTGGGACAACTTTATCTACCATCTGGGTGTAGATACCCCAGATATACCAGTTGTTGTTTGTCACAGGGTCGAAATTTCGCGAAGAAAGTATCCGTTACCCCTTTACTTACAATTTCATTTTCTGTAATGTGAGGTAATTCTAAGGTCTATGTGTAAAACATAAAAAGTAATCTTAAAATTTTACGTCTCAGGTGTATAACAAAACATTTTGTGTGGGTTAGTACATCCATTCTCCAGTCAGTAAACTGTGACAGCTTAAGCGTTGAACTGCCCTCTTTTACAAGCATTTTCGCGGCGTCGTAACTTGAAAGCCCATACATTAACTTGATCCGGTACCCTTATATCCGTGTCGAAAAAGGTGGGTTTAAGACGGTAAGTTACGTGTGCACGCCATGAAGGCGTGTGATGGAGTTCAGGTATAACTCCACGCATTATTTATCTCGACAATGGATGTATATGAGTGGCCAGATTCACGACCCGTACGCTGTACCCGCGGGGAAGGACTCCCCCCTGCCTACTGAATATAAAAATCTTGGTAGACCCCAGAAACAGACCGTACGTTTTGGAAAAAGAATATTTCTCTACCCTTCCTGGAATCGAACCATGATTCCTCAGTTGTCCCACCCATTGGCTAGTCCTTGTGCCGAGGCGTGCCTCTTACACCAGTCAAAATGTCGGTGGACTAAGGAACTAGATCCCGTCTTGTTACGTCTTTATCTTGTAGCCCCCTTGTATATCCTTTCTAGAAACGTAACACTATAATTTATATGTTTTTTATGGGTGTGAAATTTGGTCTGTCACTACAAGGGAAGGCATTAGATAGGGGGTGTTTCAGAATAAAATGCTGTGGAGAATATTAGAACACAAGAAAGATGAGTAACTTGTGGATGGAGAAAAGTACATAGTAAAGACCATATAATTTGTAGTTTTTACCGAATGTTTAGGGTCATCAGATCACGGAGGGTGAGATTGGCGAGACATGTGGGAAACGAGAAAGACATACAGAGACTGTAGGTAGAAGAACGTAAGGCCCCTTGTGCGTATGGGAGAACAATATTAAAACGAGCTGAGCTGAACCAGGTTGGCGTCAGTGTCTGTGTAACTCGGTAAAGATAAAGTTCCGTAAAGCAAGTGCGTTCCTTTAACGAAATGGAGAGCAGTGTGGATGAGTATTTTGTGTCACACCCGGTACTGTTCTGTTGTTGAGTTATGAGAGTGAGGTTCGTATCATGCTAACTAACCTCTCTGTATCGGCGGCCGGTAATAGGGCGCCTTCGTAAAGTAGCAATCCGCAGACGTGTGCTGTATCGTGGAAGGTGTAATTTCTTTGCAGTTTGTAGGTAATAGTCGAGTTCAGGTTTGTGAGGGCAGCAGCAGTAAAGTTCCATGTATTGTGGCTGTTTCCTTCTGTCCGGTTCATACATGTATTCATGTGAGTTTTATTCGAGACTCCAGCAATACACTTCTGTCAATTTCATACAGATTTCTCTGAATGTAAGCCGTGAGGTCTTGTCAGACTGCTGCAGGCGTTTCGTTCGATTTGTTGTATAAGGGGTTTGGTTGAGAAGCTGATTGCGTAAATCATCTGTGGGAACATCAGTACTAGAGGTCTATGTGCCTCTCCCTTTTTTATTGCTTTGTGTGAAGCTAGCATAAATAAAAACGTAAGCTATTGAGTTTCTGTTTATTATTTGGTAGCAAGAAATGCGGTGGCTTCATGTGAAAGTTCTGTTAACCGCTGTAATAGGAATTTCTGTTTTGCTGTAAACAAGGAACTGCGCTGACTGTACGGATTCCGTTGTAGTGATTTTGAAACATCGATTATGAACGGTATTACCAGAGGGTTGTTTGGTTGATTGGTTGGTAGGGCTAGGTTTATAGCTACGCATTTGCCGTTCTCCCATGTCCATTTGTAAAAGTTCTGTACAAGCGTCTGAAAAATGCTGTAACATTGTAATCTTGCAATTCTCTTTCTGTGATACTCTTTCTGAATTTTGGTTACTTCCTGACCTGTGGCTTGCACGTTCATAACAATATCACACCAACGGGCCGTTAATATGAACATACTGTACTGTTATGTAAGACATCCTGTTATGATGAGAACTATACCGCTGTCACTGCTGATCTTCCCCGTTGTACGAATTAGCCCATCTCTAAGCTTCTTCTATTTCCACGCGAGTTTTTCTTTGTCGCCTACAGCGTGCACTAAATATTGCAGAGAAAATTCCCTGTACTTTCAGACGTTTAATTAAAAGGCTGAGCTGCCTCTAAGTTTTAATTACTGCTAGAATATCGGCCTATACCGGGCAGCCATTTTGAAGACAGCGCCAGTGAGCACCTTTTTCGCATTGTTCCTTCTAACTAAACCCCTCGACTGCCTGCGGCCCCACTTGAGTGCGCAAGCATTGACAACTTGTACCACCGAGAGAGTCGACTTTCCGAAACTCGCTGCGAAGTCCGTTCCGCAACCTCTGCGAGACCTACAAGTCCTGTGTGCCGTCTGTACTTTGGTAATATGAAGTGATTTGCATTCACCCCCTTACCCAGCTTGGCCTAGCACCTCTTATCCTCAATCAGCAGCTGATTGTTGAACGTATTGGTTGCTGCAGCACATATCTTGGACCCTTTGCTTTGGGCCGACCTAAGGATCTGCCATGGATTGAATCCAAGAGACCCATTATCGGTGTGATACAGTGATTGGATTCTTCTGGCTGGCTATATGTTCCAGTAACAGTGTGCTGTGAGCATGGTAATGAACGTATTCATAGTTTACGGACTGTATACCATCAGGAATATTAAAAACAACCATTGCCATATTGCCATTTGTATACATATGAACCTTGACAAGTTTGTGTTTATTTACATATTCTGCCGAAATATATCGAAAAGACTGTGTAACGAAATTCAAGCTTATAAAGGCTTATATGCAATACTATTGATATTGATGGTTTGTAGCATTATTCACGATGCTATTGAACTTTCAGATTCCATTAAAGGCACGGAATATTTTCACTACTTAAGAGACTGACAGAGTTACTGTGATTTGTGGAGCATTGAACCACAGAACTTAACATAACACTTAGGAAAAGTGACCCCCCCCCCCCACTCTCCGATCCCTTACAATTGATGCTTTTTACTAGAGAATGTAAAAGAGGAACTTCCGCGGTGCTTTCTACGCATATGGGGAAAATGCTACCTTAAACCAAGCCGTGTTTTGTGTGGAGCTCCTCGACTTTGACCCAACTTTGTGCAGAGAACAGCTGAATTGCGTAGTATCTGCGTTACAGTTACTGCAGAGATGCGTGAAATTTCTGACCATACCAATTTTCAGTTACTGGGATGATTCCAGATTTTTCCGAACCCCTCTATATTTTGAGTTTACCTACAGAAAATATAGTCTCCAGAACTTGGACGTGGAGAGTTTTTGTCTTTCTTGAGTGATAGCACAGGTACCGTTTTGGTAGGACTGTGTCCTCGAAAATTTCCTGATATAAAACTGAACAGAACGATATACCAGATAATTACGGCAGACTTTCCTGCAGCGTTTTCTGAAACCTCTGTTTAGATAAACATCATGTTGTTCAGTCCGGAACGTCGCAATAGCGTCTGTCTATTTCTGTACGAACAGGTACACCACGACTATGTCCTGAACTTTCATCACACATCCGCTTACTTCCTTTTTCTTTCATCCTGTCTGAGAATTCGGTAAAGTGCACGTAGTTGAGGTAACACCAATAGAACTGTTTTCTTTGTAACAACAGAACAATCGAAAGAATTGTAGTGTTTTTACAAGGGAAGGTTTCTGCTCTTTCGTATTTTATGTCATCCTCGCACAGGGTTCAAAGCAGCAGCTTATATATAACACCAAATTCCTGGTAAAGTTGTAACTTGTATGGGATACTGCTTCAGTTATGTTCACTGATAAGGTTTCAAGTATTAGCTGAAGAATGGAAAGTCCTGCTTACTACACCGTTTATAATAATCGGACGACAAAGCTTGCCCAGTTGGCGGTGTCAGGAATATGTTACCTCTTTCATAGTTCGCTCTCTTGTAAAGGCAGATTTCCTTTGTCGTTTCGAATTATCATGAATTCTTTTCAGATTTCTATTGTCGAATTGCACATAATCGAGAGCTGAGACTGTCGGAAGAAGAACAATATCCGGAAGCAAGAAATCGCATACGGCATTCATCGGTTCACCTTCCACTGAGTTCACCGCGGCTTCTTTCACCATCAAGTCCTGGGTTTGATTCCAGCTCATTGGCACGTGGACGCTGTGGCACTGGGACAGGTGTTCTTCCGTTGGTATCCTTCCTGCGGTGCTCCATTCTGGAATTTCTTGCATATACCACAGACGCCAAGCTGTCTTGGCCGTTGAAGCCATCGTTAATTAAAACATCTCTCTCCCTCTCTTTGTCTCTTTAATCCCCAAAAATCTTACACAGAATGTGTTTTGGTAAAGAGGTAAAGTTGCCCATGTATCCAAGCACTGGAAAATAAAGGGACGCGGGTAAGTGGAGGTAACGGCTTTTCGTATTATTAACCTTGAGCAGGCGAGTCATCAAGCTCGCGGTCCTGCCACCTTCACACCCACAGTTTGGAAGGAGATTGGTTCAACTCTCAAGGGACAGTTGGCGAAGAATGTGGTCTTTTATTAACCACAGTCGTATGGAATATGACGCCGTGTGATTTGGTGGATAGGTACCATCTTTTCGGAGGAATCTCCCGTCTGCACCTTCAGAACGAAATTGTAGGATAGACATATTCTGCCACATTTTGGGATTTTCACGGTGGTATGAAGGCTACAGTCTTCCGAGTTGTGACGTCGTGTATTCTGATGGAATATAATTTACGGTTTGGAGAAACGTCGGTAAACTTTTACGAGACTAAACCCGCTCATCCCAGGTGCTGGTAATTGTAGGGACTCTTACGGCTCAAATTTCGACATGCAGAGTATCCCAGCGGTCACAACCCACACCTAGCACCTAGAGATTCACAGTAAGACTTCTACCACATAGAAAAGAGCTACTGCAAACGTTACACGAGGGACCGCCCGGCCGTGGTAGTGAAGAGAAATTTTTGACTTCTTGGTCATCGACTTAGTGAGTCTTACTACATGGATCCGGTCGATTTACATGTCGGAATGAGGTGTTATTTTTTAATTTACTTGATGTAATTTGAGAAGGCTGTTGAATGTTGAAGTTACCACCACGTCCGACTGTTTCCGATGTTAAGTATGCGTGAAGCTTTATGCCGTCTGCTCCGATGGATAGTGTGTAAACTTGTTAACCTTTTCTGTATTATGTTCATGTACTTCAGATTTTGGTCAATCGGGGTTCTGATGGGTTATAAATAGTGCTTGGTTTTGCATAGCGACTGTACCAGCAGTCGTCTTATATTGCGTCATTTGCAGGATGATTTGGTGTAGGAATGCAGAAGGAAGCACTTTTGGCCAAATTTGTGATGCTATTCTTGCATTTCTATAAAAGGAATTGCGGACACCACGAGGAATTTATTTATAGACGTTCGCATGCCCGAGATTTGTACCCGGGACCTCCTGAATGTAAAGCAAGAGTGCAGCCCGTAGACTGACTTTGGGTCTATAGATTTCTGTCCTGAAATACAATAGCTTTATGATCTGGGAAGGACACGATGAAGGGCGTTCGTGTTGTCTTTTCAATAACGTTCCCTTTTCGTTGGCTTGTAGGAACTTGGGAAAATGTCTTGTCCGAGTTTGGAATTTTACGCATCACGAAGATAGTTCGCTTAGTTGCATTGTTTTAAGGTATAGAAACAGACGTTAACATTCGTTTTGAAGTTGCTTGTTTCACACACGACGACTCTGAAGAAAGTATGTGCTGGGTGACCGAAGTTTGAGTCCCGGCTGTAGGAGGAATGTATGAGAGTCTTTTAACGTCATCTACTGCGTGGCTGGGCCCACTCGCTGCTCTCTGTAATGGATTCAGGCGGCTGTTTGCCATGACAAAAAGCAGTCTGAGCCAAGCTGATCACATACGTGTTCCATTCCGTCACATGATATCCCATAGTCATCTCTGCCGGTCTACGCTGCGTGTTGCACAGAAACAAGCAACTTTCTTTGTCGTAACAAAGAATTAAGATATTCCAAGCGATAAGACATTCTTGTGCTTAATTAAGCATGCAGTAACACTCCTGGTACCCTTTGCATAGAAGCTTTTGTGAGCTTACTGGTCACTGCTGCGTAGAGAAGAAACGTTGCCTCCGTTGGTATTCCAGCCCAGAGCTGACGGAACTGTCTCGTTTGTTACTGCGTACCTGAGGTATAACAGTGTAAACGTTTTGTATGTTCAATAGCTGTGCTCTTCTGGGTTATTACGCAGCGAGTAGTGGTAATTTTTACCGACGTTTCGGGACAACCTATCGGTCCAATCAAGCGTCAGAAGGTCGGACCGATAGGTTGTCCTGGAACTTCGGTAAGGAATTACTACGAATGGCTGCGTAATAACCCAGAAGAGCCCGACGAGGAAGGAAAGAAGCTCGGAAGCATGTCAGGGAAGCGCGCGATTTCAACAACATAGAGACGCGAGTTGTCATCAAGTTCTTTTTCCTGCATGACAAGGTGCCGAAGGAGATTCACGCCATTCTGACAGAAACATTAGCTTGTGTCCTTCCTGGTGGGGCTAAGGACTTATCGGCACCAGTGTACTTCGTGGCGGAAACCTGAAATGACGTTTTATATTAGGGAGGGCCTACTAAATGTACCTGTATGTCACATTCCTGTGGCGTCGTTGCGCCGTCAATCGACACGAGTTGTCGAAGCGGGGCGCGTCCCACTGGTTGTATAGGCATTTGTAGACATAGGTCACTTTGACTGTGAATCACATGAACTTCTAGGGAAGAGAAAAACTCGACCACAGGGTTGGCCCAACAGGTTTCAAGGTTAACACTCAACTTTTGAACCTTAACAAGAAGAACGTGTTACACGAGGCGAATTCCAGTGACTTACAAAGTAGTTGCACATTTTTTCCACATATGTTCTTTGCGATCTTCCATGCCTGTGCTGTGTTGGTGTTTGGATATTGCTCATTTAGACCTGTTTTTACGGAACCAGATAGGCACAGTGTGTGCACATAAACATATTTTGTGTTCGAGTTTTGAGGTGCTCACCGCGGTCTTATGGTGTGTTACGGTGTGGTGTTGAGTGAATTGTTCCGTTTTCTTCTGTATTACAATCAACTCTCTTGCAAGTCGAAACGCTTTTAGGTTGCAGTTTAAATTTACATTATTCAAGCACAGGTATGTACTGCACTTTATTGGTGAATTGAAATTATGTAAGAAGGTTTGATTTTGTAACTCGGGCGGGGTAAATGCTGGCAACAGTTTGTTGGGGAATTCGAAGAACGAATAGTAGAAGGGAGGTTGATGTTAAGACGGATCTTAGGACAACCGGCGGTTGGAACTGGATCAGGATCTTGTCCGTTGCTGGGCTTCGGTATTAACAGTAAAATTGCACCCTTGTACAGGCACTGAGGCACTGTACAGGCTGTACGGCCCATAGGGGGATTAGAGGTATAGCTCTATTCTTTTCTTGACCACGGCACTAGAAGGGGGATGATGGGCTAGCGTCACGCTCCGGCCGCTCTTTACCCCCAGGAAAGACCCGGTACCAATCGTACAGGAGGCTGGGTGGGCCCCAGGGCCGCTCTGGACAGTTGCGGATCGGTATTAACAGTGCTTAATAATAATTCTAGTTGTGAAATCGGATTCAGAAGCGTTCGATGTTGGCTGTTTGGGTGCCGTTTTTTGTGCAGGAAACCTGTTCTCTGTGCACGCCGCGTCCCTCGAACATGAAACCTACGATGAAAGCAGGTACGTGTACCTGAAACGAAATAAGCTGTATTTTTTATGGTATGATTCGTACGCGCCCATATCATTACATTATGTTACATTGCATTACAGCAACAAGTTCTGTGAAGATCGTCATATTTTAGTAGAGCCCTGCTCAGTGTTTTGTGTGGCGCGGGAAGCGTAGGTAAAATTTTATCTGCGTGCGGTCAACGTGAAATAGTACTCAGGGTGAAGAATGGTTACGTGTTCATATAATTATTTGTATAATATTACCCTGTATTTCTTGGTACATCTTGTGCAATAAAATGTATACTGGATACGCCGGATTATTAATCATTTATTTAAAAACTTGTTCCCCATCTAGACTACACTATCGCTGTTATTGGCACGTCTTTGCTAAAGACATTGGTGATGTATGTCTTTATAAATAAACAGCTCAAAAGTTTTCAAAATTGCTTCGGCCTTCTGTCTCGGCGTTGTCAAGGAAAGAGTTAAAAGTGGTTTTCTCATTTCATATGCCTCCAAGGGTAACAGAACACCATGTTGTCCGCGAGCTGCGGGTGGCGCTGGCCATTTCTAGCAGTTTGGTAGCTGCACAGTGTTTCTTTAACACTCGCTGGATTATTCTGTAAATTTTCGGCGTTGGTTTCAGAAGCCTTCCGTTGTTGTTTCTCCTTAGTCAGTGCCAGTTGAGCCTAGCCTAGCGGTTATTGAACCCTCTCTCTGCCTGAGATTACTTATTATTTTACTCTCCCATTTACTGTCGGTTATTCCTTATTCAACTGTCGAAGATAGATGCTGAAGGGAGAAAGTAAGTTGAGGGTCTGATACCGCATTGATTCGGAAGTGCAGGTAGTCTCCTGTAACGTAATGTTCGCAGCGAAAACAGTTTAGTTCGCGTGGAGTGACATCAGTGTATTTGCGTTGTTATATCCCGATCTTTCTATTATTTATTCACTTGCTTATGTATAGGCGTCAGCCTTACAGTGGCGTCACGTGGCTGTCATACGTCAGAGGACAGGACATACGATTTTTATACCGTCTGCTGCGTGTACTTATTACCTAAATTTTAGTTGAGCGTGCCTTTCACAGTGATGTTTTCTGTATTTCCTCATCTCAGTATCGTGTTTTACACGCCCTGCCAATTCCAACCATCTTTCTTTAAGTACCGTCGTTACCTGAAGAGTACACAGTACGATTCTCCTCTTTATGTGATTGGCTCCATTACCTTATCACGTTCTTTCTCTTAGGTCCAGGTGTTACCTTCACCCTTTGTTAGGAAACATCCTCAGTGTGTCCTGGCAATCGTGAGAGCAGTATCACACCTATCCATTGCAAAGAATGAAATAAGAGTTTCTGCATGTTTTAATCTGAAGGCTTTAGTATGCAAATCTCTCTGTGGCAGGAACTGTATACGGACATCGTGGTGACAAAGAGTTGCTCTTCTCTTGTTATTTTGTCACACACATCTCATAGTCGGGCTTATAGTAATGTAGTCACAGGATAATTGCATACTTTTAAAAATGCATATGCAATCCGACTCGCTAATTCTCATTTTCCTAGCTTGATTGCGTATCCCCATCGAAGGAATAAACCTGCGTGGTAGGTAAGTGTATTGTGGCAACCATGTTGGTATGGGGACCTCGTTGTATCTGTAGCGTCGCTGAAACACTTCCTGTCGGTTCGCGTAACTTGCAAAACCCAGCTTAGCATTTGACTAAGCGGGAGAGTGGGAGGTTTAAAGTTTACACAGCGGTTTTGTTGAGGATCACACCTTTTGGTATATGACACTGTTGTTGGAATAGATTCTCGACGTTTCGGAGCTACGTGTTTGAAACGTCTGTAATCACTAAAGCCCAACGATACTGCGTCACGCCCCGGAAGAAAAGGATCGTCATCGAACAACGCGTAAGATATGACGCGTGTCTGCGAGCCGACGGCAAATGTTACCGCAGTTTTCTTTAAATATGGTGATAATCTAAATCGTTTGGATCGAGACTCAAGGTCGGATGGAACAGCGGTGAGTAACGGTCTGAAGGCATAGTGTTGTGCGTTGTCAGATAAAGTAATGTTGCTGTATTTCGATATTTTCAGAAAGGCGCGTGGTATTAAAAACTGCCTAATTTTAAAAGATAAACCAGGGAAGGTTGAGGCCACATATTTTACTGTGATGTGCCCTGTCCGACTGTTGGCGAAGACTAGCTGTTACATCACCATTGCTATGTATAGCGGAATAACACAGTCTACACGCACAGTACATTTTCGAGTGTAAGATAAGCGTACCGCCGATACACAATCACGTTTTGAAACAGGCCTGTCTTATCTTATCGTAAACATTAGGTGGTAGATTTAGTGTTTCGCCAAGAAATGCAGGTAGATAACTCCATGTACAGTTTATTGCAGCAGCATTGCCACTTCTGTACCAACTAGAACCCTCTACATGCCTGCAGCTTCATCTTTTTCCCTCGCTGTATAGCATACGGGTGTGTTCAGTTTTTATTTTGTTACAATTAAACACGTTCCGAACAGTTCACTTTCTGAGACCTGTCCAGTTACACGTATGGTTTACGGAACCGCCATTTTCTCACTGTTTTTTATCAACGCGATAGCACAGTGAAACTAAGTTGTTAACATTTTCTGGAGTGTGCTAGATTGATAGTGTCAAACGGTGTTGCAACAAAGGGAGCGCTGTTACGTTTAGCGAGCAGCGTAATGGTAGTCTTGAAATGTTTGTTTAACAGTAAGCCTAACGTACCGGTACGTTAAACCTGTAAAATACGGCAAGCGTTTACTGCCATGCTATAGATCAGTGTAAGAAAACAGAAAAGGAAGATTCGGTTTGGTATAGTTTGGGCAGTTGACCCGAAAAAATAGTCTTTTGCACCAAGTAGGCCTTCGTGGGGAGAGCATACAGTCTGTCCATTTTATCGTGGGTGTGCGTGTAGGAAGCCTGCATCAGCAGTGAATTTTGAGCCTGTTCTTCTCTTGCCGTTAGGCTGCTTAATTTCGTCGGAGCCTGTCGAAATGCCGTAAATTCCAAATTGAGAAAGGCATCCTGTGCGATATGCTGCCATCTTCAGGGACACGATAAAATGGACAGCATATATTAAAACGGATCCTAAAGGAATGCGGCGTGAAGGCGTGGCACAAGGCAGCGAGAGAGGATGCGCTGCTCTGAACCCTGTCATGTACCTTCGAGTTCCATGAATGTCCTGAACATCTTAACTACCTGAGCAACGGTTAGTTTTTGGAGGTGAACTCTTCTGCATGCCGGTTGTTACGTGTTGCGTTGTCGTGGTGTGTAAACTTACTAATGCTTCACAATAGGGTAGGGGTACACAGATTTTCCAAACATTTGGGAGACACCTCATAAATTATAGACGGGTGACATAAAGCAAGTTTCGTACTGAGGACGTACAAATGTTAGTGTCCACCGTACTGAATTTACCACCCCCCACCCCCACCCCCCACCCGTGCGACCTGGTGCTTGGGATATGTTCGCCCCTGTAACAGTTGATTGGCAGGAGTGATACTTTGTAATCGGAAAGGCCTTGTATTATTCAGCATGAAAATAACATTTGATTTGAGAAAAAAGTATTGGTTGCGTAAGTCTGCCAAAACATATGTGACACAGCTATAACTGTGGGTCAATATAATTGCAATCACTTGTTTTCTTACATCAGTACTGTTGTCAGTTTCTTTGATAAAAGCAAAGGTAGTGTTATACTTCTTCCTAGTAATTTGTATTATGCGCTGTGTACTTTTGTACGTTTTAGTGGTAAGTAAAGATTCTGGTAGAACATTGATTGCAAGAAAGTCGTAGTGGGCTGTTTAATATTGCAGTTGCGGGGGATATATTGATTTTCGCCTATACTCTGCTATTTGCCTGTGAAAAAAAAGTGGAAACATTTTTGTTTCATAACAAGGCGACACGAAGTTGATTAAATATTTAGTAGGTTTTATTGAGGGTGGAGGGGAGGGGTTGCAGTTATAAGTGGCTTATGTCTTGTAGCTTGCTTTGTGCGAGGCAGGCTTATATTGGCTACCCCACTTCTGAGAATCCCTGTCAGATGCATGTGATCACTACAATTAGCCCGTAATTAAGATCTCGTTCTCCAAGAACCGGAAGTTGCGTAGTTTGGCCAGTTCATGATCTCAGAAACGACAGTGTGTAACTACCACATTCACGGTGACTGGAGTGTACGTCGGTGGCTGTGGTTGAGAATGTCCAATAAACAGCTATCATATTGACCGCCAGCCGGAGAAGTTCCCATAAGCGCGGTTCACGAGATGTCTCTTCTTTCCTACAGATGAAGAGCAGACAGTGTAGTTGAAGTAATCATTACAGTAAAATAGTACGAACACACTGATTCATTTTGTGTTCACTGTCATTAGTACAGTGGTGTTCATTTTTTCTAAGTCCTTCCTGCCCACTCCGTGAAGGCTTTTGCAGGAGCAGTAATGTTTCTTACCCAAGAGAATGCAATTTACCTTATCTAGAGTAGTAACTGTGTAATAACAGTAGACACCACTAAGCGTGTGTTTAATTGTGCAACATGTTTCAACCTTGTAATAGGTCATTATCAGGCTATACACATTTTGTATAATACAGAAAAAGGAATACATAAAATGCTCTTCTTTTTAGAGCTGAGATCTGAATTTTACAAAACCGCGTTTTACGTGTTTCATTACAAGTATGGATTAAAACGATATTTCAAATAGTAGTTATAAAAACTGTTCGTTTTGAAGTGGTGTCGACGGTGGAGATGTAGACGGTTCCGTCCGTCTGTCTGTGTTTCTTTACTCATTCTTATCTTGACGCAGAATGGAAGTGAGTTGTCAAATTTACGTCCCGGCCGCTTTACCCCGGGGAAGGAACCCGCTACCCATTGACTATGAGGCTGGGTGGGCCCCATAGCCAGCCGAGACGATTTGGAAAAGGGAAGTCTGCCTCTGCCGGGATTCGACCTCGGATCGTTCAGCCTCTTTGTTATAACTCGGCTGTTGTGACTTGAGCATTCAGTTTGTGTGTGTATGACCACTGCATTGACATGGTACTGAGCTGTAGCTGTAGCTACTGTAGCGATACCAATCTGTGTACTTCAGCTCAAGAGTGAGGCGAATCGAATTCTAACCCCAGTTATTGATTTGCTTCAGTCACACTTGGTGAGCCCCGCTTTCGAACATGTAGTTTAGACACACAACGGGGATGGCACACCTCAAAATTATGAACGCTAGTGAGCCCCTTCCACAGATTTGAAAGCTTAAAGAGAAAGTTATATAATTGCAACGCTAGCATCTATTTCAATAGACAATGCCTCAAGAGGAAACTAACCACTACCTATGCAAAAATTAAGATTCCCAACACATCACCAGCATGTAAACACACGCAACACAAAGTGACCATTATGAGAATCAAAGATGAGATAAAATACTTACACACCAAAAAACAGAAATGAGATCTGAACATCACCACGCGGTTTAGGCATATTATATAAAACTTTTTTAGCAAGAAAGTTGTCAAAACCTGAAGATGGCCGATATAGGCTGAAACATGTAGTTTTGCATTGCTAATAAACACCGTCATTTAGCCATATATTTATAGTTGTTTTTGACTGAATTTACCTCACCATATAGTGACTTCCTCTTTCCGACTATCTACTTATGTTTACCATTTACGATCATTATATCTTAACTTTGTCTGACTTCAGTTGTCACAGTGTTGTTAAATCCCTGGAACCGAATCGTTCTATTGACCTAGTGAATCGTAGTTGTAATATATAATAAAAAGAGGTACAGGGTTTGCTGGCAGTCTCCACTTCTTCATTTCTGTCTCTTTCCCCATAGGTTAAGTTGCCATCTGCCCGGAGCCTTGCCTGCATCCCAAAATATTCGATTGATGTTGGCTGCGAACACATGGTTTGCTGGAGCGAGAGTTACTATTATCACAAAAGGCAGCAACAGAGCCTTTGATCGATTGATGGTCGTTCCGACTCATACGGAACTCTGAAAGGTCAATGTGTTTTTTAGCGGAAGAAAGGTGTGAACATACAGCGCAGTGACTGGCCGTCCTGAAATCAGCAGGTGGCAAAGAAGGATTGATATCGTTGAGCAGTTACCGTGATACAAACATCACTTACCATATTCAAACCGCCCTCTCTTACCCCCCAGCGTACATATTTAATGCGTAACTTAATATGTGAAACGTATAGTGCAGTGTATTGACATTTTAACCTAGTTACTTGCGCCATTCTGCAAACTGCATTTGTAACTTAAGTAACGAACTGACCCTGCAGCCGCGTGACGCAAGCTTGCTTCCAGCTCTTGTAGTTAGTTACTTGCAGTTAGTTTCTTCTTTTTGTGCGACGAATGTGTTTGTCGTCTTCACGGTAGTCCGCCATTGGACCTTCAGGCACAGGTGATTGAAACCCACACATTTCACCCCCACTTCTGAAAACTGATTATATCGCACCATAATGGACAGCCCGCCTTGAGTAATCTGTAGTTACACCAGTAGTGAAGAAATGCTCCACATTTTCATGAGATGTTAGAGACTGAATTCTTTATCTGTGATGTCCACTTTAATACTGTTCAAACCATGTATTAAACATAGAAACACACGAGGATTTTACTTCCGAAAATATCAGCAAGAATTTTTTCGATTGTTCCTTCTGAAGAGAAGAAATCAAATAGGTAATTTTTTGAGGACTCATCTCTTCTGGAATTTGACGCCGAGTTACACAGTAATCGGTTCCCGACCTTTCGAAAGAACATAGTGCTTTCACCTTCAGAATTCCTTGAAGGGGATATTGCTTACAGTTGAGATTGTTAGCTGCGTCACCTGCTGAAGCTGTGTGCAGCGTCGAATAAGGTGACAGAGCGACTGTAAATGACGAATCGGGAAGATCGTGTTACTTGACGTAACACTTTTGGGTAAGTTACTAGCCGTTGCTAGCCTGTCGTCTTGTAATAAATGATCCATAAGCTACTAGTGTCTCAAGCGACGAACTTCGTACTGGTTGGCGACAAGCTGCGAGTAGGCTGCTTTTTTGCCGTGCATGAGTTTCGGTCGGGAAACCTGAGAGGAATGAACCACTTTGAATAGCGGATGCTCAGGCTCTGTTGCATGGAACCGGACTGTTTAAGATGATAATTAAAATGACTAAAATGTTTGCAGCGCCGAGTTTAGGCCGTAGGGTAACATATTGGCCTTGCAAAAATTTGGAGAGGTGTGGTATTTTAACTGAGTTCAAGTGGTTTACTTTAGGGAACAGTGTCGGGCTGTTGTGGACACGGCAATGAAACTCCCAGTTGCGTAATAGACGGGGTATTTCTTGACTAGCTGAGAAACTGATCTCTTAAAAATTACTGCTGCTTGAGGTCAGTTATACAGGGTGCGGCATAAAGAACTCCCCTATTTGAGAAGCGAATAAATTCAAAACCAAATAAGTTACGGCAAATATTTTTCTATTTTTGGAAAGCACACAGAATGCCGTTTTACATCAACGTGTTTTGAACAAAACATCACTCAAGTGGCGGCCTTAAATATTGATACACTGACGTAGCCTCTCTCGGTAGTTGTCCATGACCTTGAGAATCATTTCAGGTGTAATGGCAGCAACTTCCTGTCGTATCGCCTCCTTCAGAGCTTCCAAAGTTTGTCATGTTTGTCTAAAGTTTGATA
>Ga0123355_10006873_pt1 | contig 16938 bp, 8 predicted proteins | sample TergutEmb28metaG_3_FD_89872 | JGI IMG/M metagenome (GOLD analysis project Ga0123355, IMG submission 89872) | Embiratermes neotenicus P1 segment gut microbial communities from Petit-Saut dam, French Guiana - Emb289 P1 | ecosystem: Host-associated > Arthropoda: Insects > Digestive system > Gut ...
CACCTCTCCTCCTACCACCCCACTGTATACAACCCATATTAAGTCTCATATAACTACTTACTAAGTATTTCATGTACAACCTGAAGATGGCCATTGTCAAGCGCCGAAACATGTAGTTGTACCTTATGTAGTAAATACTAGATATACCTCTACCATCAAATAAAGCTGTTAGACAAGTACATACACTCCACTCTAATTATGCTTTTTTTTTTTTTGTTTGTTTGATCACATCCACAATACTGCTGTCCTCAGTTCATTCTTGTACATTACAAATCTTAAATAATATTTAATGTTTTCTATAAATGCTAATTTACAAAGTAAATTTTAGTTAACATGCGTGATGCAACATCCTTGTAATATTGAAACCCACATAAATAAAATTAATAAGGCATTTGACACAGTTACAGTCATCACTAATGTATGCTCTTTTCTTTATACTGTGTAACTTAAGATATAATTAATGTAATCCTTTTCACATTCAGTTGAACTATATTTAAAGTTACAGCACTTCAGAGTATTATTATTCAAACAGCCTCTCTCATAATCAAATTTTCTGAAAAAGGAAGTGGATGTAAAGTTATCCTTGTACAGGCCACAAAGAGGTGTAGAATGGAGGTATAGCTCCACTCCTTCTTAACTTCGGCACTAGCTGGAGGTGAAAGTTCAACACTTGCCCCATCCATTTTACTCCCAGGGAGACAGTCCCTGGCACTCATTACATAGGAAATGGGTGGGCCTCAAAGCTGGTCTGGACATTTTTGAGAACAGATTAATCTCTTGCCCTGCTAGTTTCTAACCCTGGACTGCCTAGCGACTATACTATGCTATCCCATCTCCTACCCGTTGACAGCATATCTACAAACCCCTCTCACAGTTTCATGTATACACTTATTTTTTACATGTGAATACTGCAGGTATAAATATTTAATGCATAAGAAATGTTTCTTTGGCTGTTACTTGTAGCAAACTGCCTGCTTACTTGAGACTCACTCTGGAATTAACGCAAGACTTATAAAAGTCTACACACATTATCCTTTACATTTTGGGGAAAATTCTGATGGGCCATCATCTAGTCAAGGAATTCCCTACACTTTATGGAACCTGAACGTTCTTTTACTGTATTCACCATAGCTTGTTGTATCCTGAGCCAGATGATTGCAATCCACATCCTCCTTTCTATTTATTTAGAGCTTTGAATTCTGATACATTCAGATATGCAAACTTTGTATGACATGGTTTAAACTTACAATATTATGCCTGATTATGTAGCAATTACATTTGTACAGAGCTTACTACATGGTAAAATCTTGCATATAGTTTTGGAAAATATTACAAAGTTATGTAACTGATGGAGGAAGTGTAGTTCTTTGATTTCAAAGTTGCAGACTTGTGCAAAAACACATGCATTTATACTTCTATCCAAGATACAAAATTAGCACTTTTGTACACAGCCCACACATAGGACAGCCAGGACTGCACAGGCAATATAGCAAGTGGACTGAAGAAAAAATTGTTCAATTCCCAGCAAGGAAAACAGATTCTTATTTTCTCTCTTTTCCAAAATGTCCCAATAAGTACTGGGACTTACCCAGCCTCCTATTCAGTGGGGATAGATGGCTCCTTCTCTAGTGGTAAAGTGGCCGGGGCATGCAGCTGCCCATTCACCGCCATCTAGTGCCAAAGTTAGCAATGCATGCAGTTATACCACAACTCCTCCATCAGCCTTCACAGCATGCACAGCGACAACTTTACCTTTTTTCCATGTGTAGCTTCCACCATACAACACATAACGATGAAAGAAATACTGTATTATATCAATTCATCACTCTAGTTCACAGAACCAATAATCATCACTGCAGATAAGATACAACATTCTGAGATCTTTTCAGCAAAGTTAACTGAAAGTTCATAAAGATATTCAGTTTATTCCTTATGAGCAGGGGTGTTGTCTTTTATTCCTCTTGATTGGTTGATGTTCTTAGCCTGGTTTAAAAATATGGTATCATATTCTGTATCTAATATTTGAATATGAATTTGGTTACTCATCTTTATTCAAAGTTAACACATACTTTTATATGGTCTTGAAAAGTTTCTGATTTCCACTTCTAAAGCCATTAACTTTCTAAAAGGTACATCACAGTTAATATAGTCTTCAAACATACACAATTTCAAATCAATTAACATGCAGCTCAGAACTGCTGCAAGTAGTACACTAAAATGTTACAAAATAGTCACATTAAGATGACCTTGGTTTTATCTCATTTTGGTGCAGTATTGTTGGAGGTTTGTGTAGTTGATGGAACTAGAAAACCAGCAGGAGGTCGGGGCGTAACACCTGATCTAACACGGTGGACATTCTGGGGCTGCTGCGCAACTTTAAATGGCAATAAGGATCCAAACAGAACATGTTGAATCACGGGAAATTTTGCCAGCACCTGAAAGTCAACAAAATTACAAAATCTGTGCTCTCTCCAGGATAACTACACATAAAAGATGCATTCACAGCATAAAAATGTTACTTTCATAACAAATTAATACAGATTAAATATATAATAAAGCAGATGTATTTCTGCTCGGATGTGCACAAAAAGATCAGCTTTGAGATTGTAATGTTGAGGTGCAGATTGAGAATTAAAATGGGGAAATGTAAATGGCATGCAAACAGCAAGTGACACTGTGCTGTATACTAATCTGTCCAAGTGGAATATGTCCATTTGAGGCTGCAGTGTCCAGCCTCATCCCACCCACAATGTCGGTAATCAAGTCTCTGGGGAGAAGAAATCAAAATTGGCAGCAATAATGAATGCATCCTCTCAATATGTCAAATTTCAAACATAGATGTTTAATAATACATGGATCAGAGATTTGGGGTGGTTCATAAGGTTCAATGGGGTTCTCAGAACGATATACAGAGTGAAATGTGGTAGCAGGAAATTGGCCAGTCCACATAAAGAATATATGTGAAATTATAAATAGACCAGAGGACAGAAGTGCATTCATTCCTCAGTAAAAGCGCGGATCACAAAACTATTTAGAATTTGTGCTTGCACTATCAATGAACAGGCTATAAATAGTTACAATACTAATTATGTAAAACTGTGTGAGGAATTGCAGCTTATAAATTATTTTTCTACTGTCAGACATCTTTTTCACCTCCACTTTGCATAATGTATGCTTACTCCTGGCTAGATTTAAGGGAATGATTATCAGGGGACCACACAAGAACAGATCATAGCATCATTATCAGGGGACCATACACGAATAGATCATAATGTAACACTGTTATCTGGAACTCTGTGAAATGAAAACACTTACTTCTGCTTTATACATTTTGATCAAGCCACCATTAACTTTCGACCAGGAAGGAACAGCACTGATGTTCCAAAGTTGGTTTGAGTGTTCAGCAAACAGGCCAGTTTTTACCTGCAACAGAAATTCAGTATTTTAAATACAGCTATTTTATGCATAAAGGATCAAAAAAGTGCTGTTAGCATAGAAACAGTCAACAGCAATGAGCCACACAGTGTGCAGGGACCAATGCATGGCAGCACCTTCACCTGATAAGCACAAGGAACACTTTAAAGGTGTGTCGAATCCTTAATCCACAAGAGCTGGCAACTGCTGCCTAGCTGACAAATTCTGACCTCACATTTCTGACCCAATATCCATCTAATTCTTCTGATCTTTGCAACATATTCTTTAAACTTTAGGATTTTTATTAGTTACATATTTTTGTATTCTTGTGCCAAGCTTCTTTACCTACAGCTGCATGATGAAAGGCTGTATCACAACAAATTTAAAATATTTTGAAATTAAATACTTCACTAACCTAACTTGAAATGTGTTGTATTTATATACAAAGAATGGTCAGCAAAATTAAACATACCTGCTAATAATATCTTTTGTTTCATGTTGTGCTAAATAATTTACAGAACTCTTGTAAACATGTAAAGCACCAATAGATCTAATATGATGATAAACAATGGTAATAGTCAATACGACACTTTTACTGCCAAGAACTGCAGAGGCCACATTAAGTAAATGCATGCATCTGACTTGTATGCAAGTAGCACAATTTGTGGCTGTGAATCGTAGATATAATTCGCATTCTTATGTCATTTCTTGAGTCACTTAGAATTTAAAATTGGTCACAACCATTTCATGGACCCTAACATTAGTTATGTCCTGTTGTATGGTCTTCAGTGTCACCAGACAAACTTTCTTCAGTCATGCTCAAGTATAAACAAAAGGCAACACACATGTTGCACATCTGCTGTACAATGTGAGTTAAGACTTGCAAGTTGTGTGGTCACTGAGAGCACTAAAATAATCTCAGGCATCCAGCTACATCAGTGATGAGAAGGTCTCTGATAAGTTGAAATTCTGTTCTGAACTGACAAAGCTGGTCACCCAAGAAAATTTTATCAATAAAAGGATTGCTGAAGCATCAGTTCTTCTGGGATATTATGCTGTATAGCTGGTTAAATAGTTCCTGACATTCTGAAGGTTAATGATACCTTCATCTTGAGGGTCAGGCAGACCAAGACACAGCATTAACATCCCAGTAGTCTTGAATCTTCATCAACACTGCTGTGAGAACCTCAAATATTGCAACAGGAGTGTCTGATAGACTCTGTGTTCCATTTGTGATAGCAAATCAATACAAAGCAGTGGCAACTTGACTAGGAAAGTTGTGAGAAACCCAGTTTATGAGGGATATCTTAGATTAAAAAATCTCCTGTTCTTCATCAGTACCTGCCATACATATGACCACGACTATGTTTTGGTATAGATATCTTCTGGGATCTGAAACTGTGCTATTTGTTGCAACTTCTGTGATGGCATTCTACTCTTTCTTCTGACATTTGTTACATCATCTCCTCTGTTTAATCAGCTGTCACCAACAGCTTTCACTTTAAATGACCACAGTAAGAAATACAGCACTAATGAACTTGGGGGCTTCACCTGTACATAACTTTTAACATTTACACAGCCTCGCCGTAACTCAGCCACATAAACCAGAAGTTTTCTGCCACTAAAATTCCTCCCAGTTCTTAAATTCATCGAAATTCATCACAAATTCTCAAAGTTCAGGCTACATGCATCCATCCACAAATTTTTCATTGCTTGGTGCTAGCCTTAGAGGGTTTCTCCACTTATGATCCTGAATACTGCCTCGTGATCAAATCATGATATTTACAATAAACAGACTGCTTAGTGTAGCCATAATGTACAGTAATTACACTGAAGATTGTAAATTACAGTGATACAAATTCTTTACCTTATTAATGAACTGAATGCAGCTGATGAATATGTAATCTTTGGCATAAGATTCAACAATATCAGGCTGCAGAAATGACTTCGGTTCAATTCGTGGATGCGCTGAAATTTATATAAAGTGCACAATGTGAATATGACAGCATGGTATAAGTCAAAATATAATATCAGACTGCAGTACAGAGGATTATGTAAGGTAGAAGGAAGGCATTTTCAATAGGGCAGATTCCCAGAATATAATGTTACAGTTTTCACAGAATACAGCTAGTCAGTGGATATCTAAAGAGTTCATTTGAATTAGGCAGTTTTAGAATGCATGAGACTGTTTACATTAAGACATGACTATCTCCATGATACAAGATATTGCAATAGACATACAATTAGGTGGTAAAAAAATTTCACACCTTTTGTGGTACACATCAGCTCATCACTGATGCTTGCCACGACATCGTTATCCTGAGCCACTGCAATACAGTTCATGTCGTGTCTTTTAACATTACACTAAAATATTTTAGTGAGGAGGCAGTGGATGACAGAAGGCCACCATAACCTGTGTGGATCACTCCATTACAAAATGTCACGACTTTACTTAAAACATGACATTTTGTGTAAAGAAAGGATGCTTAAACAGATAAGGTGTCTCATTATTCAGGAGTTTCGTTACGTTTACAACATAAAGTGCAACAAAACATATTTAATATGCTGCTCATGAAGAATGTTTTATACGGGTGACAGTAGTGGCAAAAAAGGCAACGAACACAAAAAATGTACAAACCAACAAGCTGTGAACTTCCCCAAATGAAAGGAATGAACTGGTAGTCATCCAGACTCCATACACCATGACTTCCAGCTGGCTCCATTCTATAAGTTAGCTGCAATTTACGAACAAGGAGAAGGTACCTGCAACATAAAATGAATAACTACTAAAACAATAACAGAAGCAACACAAGTTACAAGTAACAAGCACACCGACTACATGATAATCATAATTTGGTTACATGAGGAATGTTCATTTCTGTCCAATTTAGACAAGAGGTAGTTGTACTTAACATTACATGTATGAGAAAATATTGACAAAATTTAAACTCATTCAACACCAAGAATCTTTCCTTGGAATAAATGCTACAAAGCAACACATTTACCAAGACTTTATGGGGAGTGTGAGCAAGAGAATTTTAACTGCAGCATACATTGTTACAAGGATGTATAATGAACACCCCAGACTACTTTATTATTGATCTTTATGAAGTATAAATTCCAAGAGAGAAGTGAGCACAGAAACACAGGGCCAAGAGGTGTCATGAAACACTGAAGACAATGCATGGACCAGATGGCCTGTCCTGTATCATGTACACTGTGCGCAATTAACCTCAGCATTTGAGGGAGATGAATGGTCAGCTTTGTGCCCTGGCTACTTTAGCCCTGGGGAAAAAGCTCCTGGTACCCAATGAACAGAAGATTGGGCAGGACCCACAGCTAGTATGGATGTTTCAGAGATAAGAAAAACCTCCTGCTGCAACCAGAAATTGAACTATGATTTCCTGGTCCTGTCAATCAGTCAAGCAACCAACTGATCAATCAATATTGATAAAAGCACCACATTTAACTCTAAGCTATGTGACAGTATGTCAGGGCAATTATGTAATTAGCCTGCAAAGATATGTGATGGTACTTCACCTGTTGAATATTCGAGTAACAGCAGCCACCTTGTCTTCCTCAAGCAATGCTCCAATTTTAAAAAGGCAACACATGAGCGTAATGAATGACATCTCATGACCTGTGCCATAATCAATTCGTGTTGGGTTACCAAATCCTTCTGCCAGGTACAGCATTATCTCTGGGATTGCCCGATGAAATTGTTCTGGGAGTGCTTCTTGAAGAAGTTGTGTTGCACCCTGTTGTGATAATATGAATCTGATATCATTTCTGAAAAACCTTGCACAATAAGAATTCCAAATTATTTGGAAAAAACAATGAAACAGTACCTCCTTTACTTTCTTGTACCAAGTCCTGAAAGCCTGATTGCCAAACCTCTGCGGCTGCTCTATAGGTGGTGTTTCTTCTATCCAGACATCCAACTTATCAAGGAGACTGACCATTCCTTTGGTCACATCACTCTCCGGACATTCAGCTGATAATGACTTCCCTTTTACAGCCTCATTAAGTGCCATGATGAAGCCCAAGTATTCCTGTGTGGAAAGCAAACTGTTCAGTGGTCATTTACATGCCACTGTAATTATAACTGATACAGCTGTACTAATTAAAAACAAGCAACAGAATGTAGATGAATTTTGCTCAACAAAAATTACATCTTCACACTGATGTGTATTATATTAAGTCATGAGAAACATATTGTAATAATTTAATATTTTTGATCTTACTCTGCTTGTTTGTATACAGAATGAAAAAGAAAACAGCGTGAAATAGGCAGTTTGAAATTAAATGGTAGAAGTACCTACGAGTGATTGAGATATGATTACTGAACTTGTCAGCTGCCATCTGTGGGCAACAGAGATATATCTTAAGCAGCTATTCAGTGTATTTCACTGTAGTTCAAGAATTACCTTAATGTGAAGCTCAGCAATCATCTATTTTTCTGTTGGGAAAACTGACAAAGTTGATATGACAGTGTTGAGTAACCTTGTATTATCGACTGCATATGGACAAAGTAGAGAAACATGCAATGCATAGTCAAAAATGTACATAAACACTGGGTAATGTCTCGTAGCATCATTCATTTCCATTATGCCATGCTGGTACTTTCTGAACCAAATAATGCTCAATAATGGTAAAAGATGCAGAAACTTAGCTTGTAGGTGAAATGGCTCATATTTTGTATAACAGCAAACTCAGGAGTCTCGCCTTAACTATTTTGGTCTAAGTTACAAATAACAGTTAAAATAATTTTTACAACATACATAGTAGGCTTCAGACTTCTCCCAAATTTGCATGTCCGCAACAGTTGTAACGGCTCTCTTTGGTACCAAATATTCATGATCTGCCGATACTGAAAGACATACACAATAACCGTAACACAGAAGAGGCTTCCTTTGGGTTCGAAAACAAGAAATTGACAGTTACAACTTATTAGTTCCACAATTATATGAATGTTTGTAAATTCCCTTTAACTTACCAGCAGAATCCATGTTTGAGAATTACAAGAAATATTCTACAACATCAAAGAACCATATCATAAGAACTATTTTGAATCCTGCCTTTCTGTCAGCTGTACGGCTAACACAATACAACAGCGCCGTATTGCGGGCCTAAACCGGACTTCTGCGTATCTATTTATCTTTGCTAATGGTGCGTGCTGCCATCACGGATGTCTGATCCATGGTGGGCATGGACTACAAAATGTTGGAGGCGGGGTGGTTATATATGATCTGTGGTTGCTGGCAGGTGGGTAGGTGAAGTTGAGCGGCCAGCAGATGCAAGTGGGAAGGGTGGGTTTATGTTATCGTTAGTGGCGTTTCGATGTGTTTTAGATTTTGCCGTAAGATATGTATATGAATTATTACATTGCTCAACTTGCATTATCAGTTCAGCACCACACGGAGGGCCCCAAACTTATTTTTGAGCTGGTCCTGTGTGGTAATTGCATTGGCAAAAGTGAGTAATTTCCATTAACAGGCCAGATAAGCACCCCATTCCGGCAGTACCGTTAAAGTGAAGGCAAAATATGTCCGATGCTTGTCTAGAAAAGTGTGCTACGGAAATTGATGCTGATTGAAAGTGGCACAGCTCCTATTCGTAGTGGTGGGTGGTAACACTGAGGCTACTGATTCTTTCGTCTTGGCAGACAGTTATACATTTGTTTGATAGTTATGAGCCACTGCGGTAGAAGTAAGTTAGCGTTTTTGGGAGGGGCTGTGTCGGCAGTTTTCCCAAACCTTTCGTGCACGCACACAAATGTATGGGCTTCACCAAACTAAAGCACCTGTGGGACTGAAACCAGTCTCTGGAATTTAATGTGCAAGAAACTCTTCTGACTTATAAACCTGTGAACATTACCAAACATAAGATACACTAAGTCCTAGGACTGTCTTCATCCATCAGGCAAAATTGTGTACATGACTTTTATACATTAATAATTAGTTTAATATGAGTAGTAAATTAATGTGGGAGATAAGTAGCAGTTAAATGTAATTAGGTTAACACTACTGTCTTCCTTGTTGGAATTGTAGTCCTTGAAGAACCGCTTTAATGGTCTTGCATTATTGACTAGTAGTACTGAGATCTGTATTCTATGTAGTAATCCATGGTAACAAGTGAGAAGAAACATCCAGACCATTTTGTTTCTAGATCAAATCATTTTTCTCTTGGTGGTTGTGTCACTGGATTTGAGGTCTGCTGCACATAAAATTCTTTGCTGTGTAGTTTGAGTACACAGACAAGGTATGAAAAATGTCTTCAAATAGTGACTGATGTTACTGTAAATGTACTTATTTCTAGCTTCAAGATATTCATGTAATACATTTTAAGAAAATTGGACATAAATGTGTTTTCAACAGAATGAAAGACAAAATCACAAAGATAGCTACTACATCCTTTGAAAATTATGTCAGAGATCAAATAGTTAGGAATGACATTTGCATGCATGAAAAAATCATAAGCAGATTAATTTGGGGAATGTCTGCTGTCATTCAGACCAGAATCTTTTATCTTTCTGTTTGCCTTCTAGAAATGTGGGATTAAAGTGAACAGAAATTTGCCTTTTGCTTTACATGGGTGTGAAACATTGTCTCTCACAAAAGGCATTCAAGAACAGGTTGGTGAGGAAGATTCATGGGTCTAAGAGGACAGAAGTAACAGAAGACTGGAGAAAGTTGCCTAATGAAAGCTTCACGGTTTGGAACTGCTCGCCAGATATATGGGTCATCAAATCTAGGATGAGTTGGGCAGGGTGTGTGGCATGCATGTTGGAAGACACATACAGATTTTTGGTGGGGAAACATAAGTGATACAAACTACTTGGAAGACCCAAGTATGGATGAGAATAAATAAAATGGATTAAAAAAAACAGGCTAGTAGGGCATGGCATGGATTCAGCTGCCTCGGGACATGGACAGTGACATGCTTGTGTGAACACACTAGTGAGCATTTGGGTTCCATAATATTTGGGGAAATGCTTGATTAGCTAAGGAAGTGTTAACTTTCTCAAAGATTTGGTTCCAGGTAGTCATGCATAGGATCTATTGATGACAATTTCATAACAATGAAGCACTTCCATGGAAGTCAGCTGCATAAAAGACAGCCAAAAAAAAGCATTTTTATTACCATCAATTGAATTAACAATAAAATTTCGACAACAAAATGTCTAAGTGCAAAAAATAAGTGCGCATGCTAAACCATTATTTCTCATGTCTTAACTTGGATCACAAATTAAGCTTTCCTTTCTAAGTTGTAATATGATCATCTGCTGTTTGTAACTGGAAGCACACTTATTATAAAAATACATCTGATGTTCAAACTCTCAAGTATGTAATTAAAGTTGCACTGACATTATAGTAATAAAATTAACCTGCGTGAATTTTGCGGAATGATTACTTTTCTGTTAACTTCCTTCACACTACTAAATTAACGATACTTTTTAGTTAAGTGCTGTTAATTCAGCGTGAAGGCAGTTAACAGAAATGTAATCCTTGCACAAAATTCACACAGGTAAATTAATTGTATTACCATAATGTCAATGCAGTTTTATTGAAATATTTCTGGTTTGGAACATCAGGTATATTTTTACAACTTATTAACTTCCTTAACATTAATTAACAATACTTTTTAATTTTAACTGTTTAATTACACAAATGACAGCATGCAAAGGACATTCAAAAGTCTGTGGCTGACATGCACCCGATAAACTCCAGTCAGGTTTGGTAGCTGGAAGAACACGCTTTGGACACTTGGACTTCACCTTTGATGGACCTTTCTTTGAGGTTTGGGCTCGTTCTTCCTTTTGTTTCAACTGTTTGTGATAGTGAAACAGTCGTCGCAACTGTGGAACCTGTAAAATTCTCTACAGAAAAATAGGAATAAAGTTGATATTGGATTATTAAAATGTCTCTGATACTTTTTATTATATATATTTCTTTATCAATTCAAATACTGTCAGTAATGGGGAACCACTGGTCTAGGAGTCACTTATCTCACCATGCAGAAAGCCTAAGGTATAGGACCAGACACATTTTTTAATATTCTCTGCCTTCTGGAACTCAGTGAGGCATGCTAGGCCTCCAGCATACTTCAAGTCCAAAATTAAATTGTACCTTCCCAGTACCAGCCATCATCACCATTATAATACGTATGATTAGGAGCTAAATGCATTGCTACCTTTGCCCTGGGCAGGCAGGTGTTACAAGAACATGCAGGAGTACAGGAAACATAAAACACTCATAGGAATTTACATTTCTAACATTTTTATGTCAAATTTTAATTCAAGCTGCTACCTGTTCCCCGGTCTTTTGTCTGAAATGGATAATTCTTTGTTCTTATATTCTAATAGAGCATCTGTATTAAATGTTCCAATTAATTACAACCATTAGACTAGCTTGCATTTAATGTGATACATTTGATGGTTCAGTAGATTTGGCACCTGCTGCTTTCACTGTGCATATGCTTTCGGTAATTTGTGACTTACCACAGACTTTGCTGGATCTTGTGCAAACAGCCATAGTAGGGTGCAGCAGTTGCAAAACAAAGGATCATACTTTCCATACCAGACAGACATCAGATTCAGTAGTAGGCCCACATTTCCAGACACCTAAAATTAATAGATGCATTATTTTCTGTACAGAGCGATTTGATACCCTGTTCAGTTTGATGCTGAACACAAACATGGATTCTCCATGAACAGTTCAGCAATAACAATTCCTGAGCTTCACGCTGAGCCAACGTTTTTGACGTTCAGGTGACCATGCATCGTGATAAATTCTTATAATAAAACCAACTAGATGCACTAATTTCTGAAATTTATTTTTGGAATAAAACTCTACATGTTTCAGATAGTTCCCCTGTCCATCATCAGGAGATTTTCACTGTACACACAGCAATGGTATATGTCATACAGGTTTGCTGACAGCTTGGGAGCAGGATCAGGATGGAACTGGTTCTGTCCTGATCCTGTTCGCAAGCTGTCAGCAAACCTGTATGACATATACCATTGCTGTGTGTACAGTGAAAAACTCCTGATGATGGACAGAGGAACTGTCTGAAACATGTAGTTTTATTCCAAAAATAAATTTCAAAAATTAGTGCATCTAGTTGGTTTTATTATAAGAACTGAGCCAACTGTTGGTAGTTGTGCTGTCAGTGAACAGGATCAAGAAGACTGTTGGAAACCAACACAGTAATAGCACACATGGAACTGAATGTTGTTCAATCACAAAGTGGTCAAGATAATAGAGTATGCATGCTCTGCCTTTTCTTTGTCATGCAAACTAAACTAGAAAGTAAATTACAATTTTAGGCCCCACATCTGTACTAATCCTGTTCAAAATATGTGTTGAATGTTAAGTTTTGTACTTTTACATGATCAAGATACAGTAAAGCCTAAAATTTACATGAATGGTACATATATTTTCCCATAATTTACATCATTTTTCATTCCCATTAGTTTTCCTACCATTTCAATAATTTTAGTTCCCACAGAATGCATGTAATTTCATTTGGATTTCCAAGATTTTGGGACTGGTTCAATTTCCTTTTCGACCATTGGCTATTATGACAATTTATTCACCATGCAGCCTGCTGAAGTGTGAATGCTTTCAAGGTGCCTGTTGTTATTACTATGGCAGTACAGCCTGTTATTGAGTTTGCTGTGTACACTGTAGTTGCTGTAATTGAATTCATGCATTTGAAAAGGGCATGATGTGAACACAAAAAGAAAGAAACCTCATTTCCTTAGAAGACAAGCTTAACATTATACTGGACACTGACAAATCTATGTGTAAATGTATTTCCTTGGTGAAACAACTTGGATTTTGAGTAACTCTGAATATTGTAGTAAAAAGACTGTCATGTCTTGAAGACAATAGCAATAAATGTGGACAGCCTCCTGCCCAGTGGTTACTGAGGCTGTTTCCTTTGGGGCAAAGCAGCTGAATCATGAAGCAGACTACTCACATACATCTACAGCCAAGGCACAAAATGCAGGGAACTACTCTTTCCACTCCCGCTTGTGCTTAATTAAGCACAGTCACAATTCTACTTTTGCCTTTATTCTACAAACTAGTTATTGCAAAAATTATGCTGATTTATGTGAGATAAATGATAACTGCATGTATCAAGATAGAAGTGATTTCTAAGAAAGGAGTATGGCTTATTTCAAGGCTCTCTCATCATCTCCGTGTAGTAACTGAGGTAAACCATTATAAGGAATGCATTACTGTTAGTTGTGTTTCACATACTGAATGACTGAATTAAAATGTACACTGAAAGACAGATAGTTTAACCATAGCATTGGCACTAACTGTGTTACCTGCCAAACACTTTCAGTAGTATTTTCATATTTGGCTAAATTAATGAGGACCTTGGTTGCCATCATGCTCATCTCCTTATCAACTTCAGAACGATTTGCATTACTAAGGCACTTGTAGATCACCTTCACAATGTCACTATTTGCAATGTCCACACAGAGTTTTGGAGACAGTTGTGTAATTGTATCTGAAATTTGAGAAAAATTACTAAGTGAATCAACTTACAGCACTTTAACGGAGACAACAGAATGCACACTAAGGTAAAGGTAAAAGAGGTATGGTAAAGCAATCCCATTACAGGCTTAAACAGGCCCTGAGGGTTCCAGGAGGTTGAGGCTCCCAGATTTCAAGACAGTCGGCACATGAAGGTGGCAAAGTTGTCAGCCCTATGCACCGGCCGCCTTTACCCCCCAGGAAATATTCGTGGTATTCATTTCTGTTATGGGCTGAGCCAACTGCAAGGCCATAGTGCGGCTGGAAGGATTATGCCAATGAAAAATTCCAATGACACTATCAGGAATTGAATCCGCGACCTTCCAGCTTGTAGCGCGGTGCCTCAACCAACTGTGCCACCACTATCCCCATACAACACACACTTCAGCCAAATAAGTTACACAATGAAAATCTGAGTCATAGCCTGTGTTAAAATATCTGTTCAAGCTAAGAAAGATTTTGTGCAGGGATCACCTACTTAAATCTGAAATTGGTTGATAGAGTCACACAAAGAATTTGTTGGCCATTTGGCTGATGAGGAATTAAATAAGGTAGTGAAATTCTCTCTGAGTTATAAAGAATATAAACTAAAAACAATACCCAGTAATTTGTACAGGTCCAAATGTATCATACGTTTTGTAAAATGACAACAATATACTACACATAAGGCTCTCTTTTGCTGCTGCTAAAGTATAATTTACCAAGTTCAGTGAAGGCCCATATGAGGTGGCCTGAGCAAACTTTCTTAACCATGAACAAAGCAGCTGTGTATCGAGTCTGGAGAGTTGTCCCAGGAAGTGCATTGTGTATGCTACTCAGGGCACGTTCCCTGACAGCAACCATCTGTTGAGTCCCAGTTTTACGTTCCCTGTATCCTCTCCACACAGCCTGCAAAGGGAATCAACAATACTAATGAATATGTATGTGTGAATTAATGTAAAGTTAAGATGCATCAGTATATACCATGTGAAATAAAAGCAACTCACGTGCCAACTAGTTATCAGCTACTCTACACTGGGGTTATATATTATGCTGAGATTTCCATTACAGTTTCACTGAAAGACCCTGGCACCAACTGGAATTCTACTTAGGTATTTTCCTAAGAACTGAATGTGAAGGGGGGGGGGGTCATTTTATATTTGGGTAAATACCATAAATGTGTGACCATTACACTGAATCCCAAACTAGTGTGAAACGGAATGCTGAATTTATTAAATATGACCGGGACTGATTTGTGTGTAAATCTGGTGACATCAGTCCCGGTCATATTTGAACCATCTTGTACATACATACTTGAATTCTTATGGCAGCTGCAGTACGTTTCCTGTGTTCCTTCTGTTGCAAATTTAAAAGTATGAATTGTTCCTTTTCTTTCTTTTGCAAGCAAGCTCGAAACCACTGCTGAATGACAAATGCTGCTAACTTCTTTTCCAAGAAGTAACGTCTTTCTTTTTGTCCCAGAATTCTGGCTCTAAATTTTTTCTGGATGGTGATTGCTGCAGACTTCATTTTCAAGAAGTTTTCCCTTTCAGACCGCATCAGGATTGTTGCTCTAAATTTCACCTGAATGATGACTGCAGCAGATCGTTGCATCTGGTACCACTGTGCTTGCTTCTTCATCAGTTTAGTGGCTTGGAACCTCCTCTGCATCAGTGTTACTGCCCACTTTGTTTCCAGGAAGTGTTGCTGTTCAGATCTCATCAGCAATGTTGCTCTAAATTTCTGTTGAATAGTTACAGCTGCATGTCTTTGTTGCTGGTACCATTCAACCTGTTTCTTCATAAGTAACGTGGCCCGGAATCTTTTTTGGATGATGGCTGCTGCAAACTTCTGTTGCAGGAAGTGTTGCCTTTCAGATCTCAACAGCATTGTAGCTCTGAATTTGTTCTGAATGATTATTGCAGCATGTCTTTGTTGCTGGTACCATTCAACTCGTTTCTTCATAAGTAATGTGGCTCGGAATCTCCTTTGGATGACAGCTGCTGCAAACTTCTGTTCAAGGAAGTGTTGCCTGTCAGATTTCATCAGCATTGTTGCTCTGAATTTGTTCTGAATGATTATTGCAGCATGTCTTTGTTGATGGTACCATTCAACCTGTTTCTTCATAAGTAATGTGGCTCGGAATCTTCTTTGGATGACAGTTGCTGCACACTTCTGTTCAAGGAAGTGTTGCCTGTCAGATCTCATCAGCATTGTTGCTCTGAATTTGTTCTGAATGATTACTGTGGCATGTCTTTGTTGATGGTACCATTCAACCTGGTTCTTCATAAGTAATGTGGCTCGGAATCTTCTTTGGATGACAGTTGCTGCACACTTCTGTTCAAGGAAGTGTTGCCTGTCAGATTTCATCAGCATTGTTGCTCTGAATTTGTTCTGAATGATTATTGTGGCATGTCTTTGTTGCTGGTACCATTCAACCTGTTTCTTCATAAGTAATGTGGCTCGGAATCTTCTTTGGATGACAGCTGCTGCAAATTTCTGTTCAAGGAAGTGTTGCCTATCAGATCTCATCAGCACTGTTGCTCTGAATTTGTTCTGAATGATTATTGTGGCAAGTCTTTGTTGCTGGTACCATTCAACCTGTTTCTTCATAAGTAATGTGGCTCGGAATCTTCTTTGGATGACAGCTGCTGTAAACTTCTGTTCAAGGAAGTGTTGCCTGTCAGATCTCATCAGTATTGTTGCTCTGAATTTGTTCTGAATGATTATTGTGGCATGTCTTTGTTGCTGGTACCATGCAACCTGTTTCTTCATAAGTAATGTGGCTCGGAATCTTCTTTGGATGACAGCTGCTGCAAACTTCTGTTCAAGGAAGTGTTGCCTATCAGATCTCATCAGCACTGTTGCTCTGAATTTGTTCTGAATGATTATTGCGGCATGTCTTTGTTGCTGGTACCATTCAACCTGTTTCTTCATAAGTAATGTGGCTTGGAATCTTCTTTGGATGACAGTTGCTGCAAACTTCTGTTCAAGG
>Ga0123355_10006874_pt1 | contig 16938 bp, 6 predicted proteins | sample TergutEmb28metaG_3_FD_89872 | JGI IMG/M metagenome (GOLD analysis project Ga0123355, IMG submission 89872) | Embiratermes neotenicus P1 segment gut microbial communities from Petit-Saut dam, French Guiana - Emb289 P1 | ecosystem: Host-associated > Arthropoda: Insects > Digestive system > Gut ...
CACACACAAAAACACGACATGCTGCCACAGCACCAAAGTTAACATAACGAAGTAATTCACTGAATGTTTTAAATTATAACTTTAGCAAGGAACAATGTATGCTCCTTGAGGATGATCGTGTGATCGAAACATGTAGGAGCGTTTTAAATGTTTTAATATAAATTTTGGACTTCTTAAATAATATATACATGCATGTGTTGGTGTGTTTAATTAAATAATCGCTGCAAAATTTGTGCTGGTGTCTACTTTATCTAGGACACTGTATGTTGTTGAATATATGAATCAGATGATAAACTTCAAAGTTCTGAGATTATTTGAATTCTTTAATAAAGCGAGGAACTACAAAAGAATGCGAAGGCAAGAATGCCTACTTTAATTCTGCATCCAAAGATATTTCGATTCAATGTTATTAAATTGTCCATTATGTGGTACAGTTTATTATTTCCAATGATCGCACGGTGGCTATGATTTTTCTCAGTAACTCTAGGATAGACATGAATAAATATGTTAAATATTGACTACAGTACTTCTACTCGTATAAACAACGTTTTAACTTAATTTCTATGACCACTGCTTGCAGCTGATTTCTGGTTAAATATGCGATGTTAGAGTTTCTGGTTTTACTTTGACCAATCTGCTTGGCTTACCAGAGCTTTTTAACTCCTTATGGTTAAGTAACCTGACTTATCTGCATGAGAGTTCAGGGCACAAGAGAAGCCGCAAATTGGTAAAGGGAAGGAGATGATGTGGCGATTCAGATACCCAAGCAATCGCACTTTGACTCTCGTCACGTTTGGAGAGCAGATGCAATTTCTACGAGTTTTAGAATATGTCTTTAGGCATAAATAATTTATCTTACTATAAACAGAATGGATTATTGTATAGTTGCGGTTTTCCCGCAAGATTAGTTTTGATCGACGACTTTCATTGAAAAGGTTTGAAAATTTACTTTTAGAGCTAACATGGTAACCTAACACCTTGCACAGGTTCCACAGCTCGGTAAGTCACTGCGACTAGATCTTTGTCAATGTTGCAGTCATATCTAAATGCAAAATTTTTGTTGGTCTACCGTTGCGCGGTGTGTATAAAATCTTTATGAAAGTTCACCGAACAGAGATAAACCAAAATTATACCACGTGACTGTGTTGCTTATAAAAGAGGAAAACTTCACTATAAGTAAAACTGATAAGAAATTACGTTCAAATTAAATATAAATAAGATGGAAGAGTGTTAGAAAAATATTAAAATATTTGTCAAATTACAGCATGTAAAACACCAATTGTGATCTTTTGGCTCTAGTTATGATATTAACCCTCAGTAGGCCAGTGGTTACTATATGTACCACGTGCTGTGGTGTTCGTAACGTCTGTATTTTGGCACACAATATTTTGTTTGATTCTCACAAAAAAAAACCGACTGTGTCTTTAAAGATCTTTCGGCGGTTAGGCTTCGTAATGCACACAGGTAGTGTTTCTGTCAGCAGTACATTGTGGTTTTCTGTATAATTTAGATGAACTCTGAGACGGTTACACAGATTAAATTGATTATATGTATTCACCTTATTAGATGAAAACAGTGCTTTCTATCGATACCATTCCCTTTATTATAACAGATATTAAGTTCAACTATGAATGTATTTAAGCCGTCACTACATGAAGTCGTAACGATGACAAGGTAATTTGGGACTTGTGGGAACTCAGACTGCAGTTAGAATCCGTCTGCATTCTTGGCAGAGGCGAAGTGCGTGTAGAATATGATAAGGGGCTTTCCGTCTCTTTCTGCTGACCCTGTAGCGCATGACGGATAAATTATAGCCTGGGCAATTCCGTCATTCGTGTGAGACGTGCACTAAATTTTGTAGCTTATATTTCACAGCATATCTGTGGTCCTGCGGTGTCAACATTTAAAACTCCTTTGTCTTGCAACTAAACTTCGTTTCGTAAACGAGTTCGTCACCAACAAATTGCACTAATTTCCGAATGTATAAGTACTCCTACATGCTTCGGCCACTGTTCATAGCCATCTTCAGGGAGTATCAATATTTAAAGATATATAAAGCATTATTATACGGCATGTCAAGTATAAACGGTAAAATATATAATGCCAATATGCTATTAAAATAGCAATGTTATGTTAAAATTATTATAACCTACGAAAGGTTAAAATTTGTTGCAGTATGACATCTTGAAAGTGAAATCGCTGCCAGTTTAATCGAGGGTTATATATGGATATTTAGAGTGAATTTGTATTACGTTACATTGTATAGTCAAAGTTTATTTGAGAGAAAATATCCTATTATATTTCATTGTAATTTCATTTAATTCTTTAAAGCATTTTGTTTGTAAGTTTTAAATAGTACGCACACAATTACGGGATTAATTTTATTGTATTTGTTTGTTCATAGCATAGAGAATCTGAAACTATTTGGCATTGCGATCCTTATATACTTAAAACTTCAGTACTCTGTCCGTTCACACGTTTCATGCAAAGTAACAGTGTCACATTAAAATATTTCTGGGTAATTAGAGCTATTGCAATGAACTATTTTATCCGCCTAGTAGTCTGAGTTAAACACAGGATAGTTAAATAAGCCACTAAGAGTGTATACATTAAAAGAGTTCCATCTTTTCGTTGATTGGGTCTTCTAGAACTCTTAAACCATTAGATTACCCGGGGTTCAAGTCAGAATGTGTCAGCCAGGAAGATAACGAGAAGAAGGACAGAAACACGAAAACTTTAAAAAGTTTATAGGTTGGATATGTGTAAAGTGTCACCAAATTTGAAAAGAATTCATGGTTATAAAATATGTTGATGGTTTATTATTATTATTATTATTATTATTATTATTATTATTATTATCCGTTGGGTCAACTAGTAGCCCGTGTTTAGGACAACAGGTTGTTCTTTCAGGCCCTGTCCACTTTAATTGGGACTAAATCGTTACAAGCGTATTGTGATGCAGGGGTTTAACTGTTGTACTGGAATGAATGTTACAAGTACAGAATACGTAGTGTTCGGGGAGCGTTGAAGAATATAGTCTTTATTAATATGAATAAGAGCAGCGTTAAAGTTTATTTTATGCTTGTTTCATAGATTTAACGAAACATTATAAACTACGACGTTTAAACAACGCCAAATAGTGGCGTTCCTGTATAATATATTGAGTAGGTAAGGGAAGGTAGTGTTTAAATTAATTCGTTATCCATACTTTGCCTGGAGGACTGGCAAGAGACCTCCAACATGATACGCAAGAATGAAAACCTCTCGACCAGCACTGTTGATGGCTCAGCTATCCGGGATCACATGAATGAAGTGTAGGGTCACAGTTCTTCCTTCAAATTACGCACCTTCTCATAGTGATGACCGTCGAATATGTAAGTTCCTATCTCACAGTGTTCATATCGAAAAGGGAGATGGATGGATATTTGGATTGATTGATGAAGTCTCTCACTGCTGTTTTAGGAACTGCAGAGGGTCTGTTAAGAGCAAGCAATAAACTCCGCAGCGTTAGAAAAGATGAGTGATACACTGTCGCGTACTGAATACTAAAACTGGACTGCCCGTGCGTAAGGGCATACTATGCTCACAGTGGCGCAAGACGGCGTTCGTCCTATCACCCCATCTGCTTCCACTGCATCTCCAAGCCACCCATCAATTCAAACGCCATAGTAAAACTTTCAAAGATTACCGTACGTACGGATAGCACAGTCATGTTTTGACGTATGGGTTTAATCACCTAAAAGGTACGTGCAATATGTTGTCGTGAAAGAATTTTATATTCTCTGAGACGGGGTGTGCAAAAAAAAAGTGATTGCCCTTTGGTGGAGGTTTACTGGTAAAGCAGGCAGGGGGTTGAGGAAATAGTGGGTTAGGAGGGTGACCTTCCAGCTCAAGATGGAGCTAAGAGTGAGGCAGTAGAGTGAACCAAGGGCGCTACCAATTCAAGAATCTATATCAAACCAAGGGTCATTTCGGGGGTTAAATCCAAGCCATTTGTCACGACTTTTGATGCGGCTCTCGGACCAGCCGAGAAGAGAGACAGAGAGAGATAAATACGGCTAGGAGGAAGGAGGAGGTTTCTTTTATTTTTTATCGGTCAACGACCATAAAAGTATAGAAGGGATATAGAAAAGTATCATAAAGTTATTACGCATTTTGTAGAAGAAGACGTGGATGCTGCGACAAACAGCGAGCCCGAAAGGAGGATTCCGGCACGACAAATGAAAAGAAAAGCATTTATACTGATGATATAGCTTGTGTTCCTCGTCTGAGACTTATATGTGATCTACTGCTTCCCATTTCTCTTTACTCCCACGTCTTTTATTCTCTGTATATAAAAGAAGAGATAAATTGCCATATTAAAGAGATATAGAACAAGAAAGATGGAGTCAGCAAAGCGATTGCGAGGCACGAAGGGTTACACGAAGACTTGTTCTAAGACGCAAGGAGATACTACACACATGAGCACTATTGAATTGCCGCCGGAGGCGGTCATAGTCTCGTGGCCTGATAGACTCTGACTGTGATATGACTGCTGTTAACTACACGTTTTGTGAAGTTGTAACTTGGAAGACACGTAAAAGGGACGTACAGTTAGGTCTAATTAATTTCAGGCTATTCGGAGACAGTGAAATATTAAACGTCAAATTTCAGTGAGCTGTGAAATAGCGCAGACACAATTGATAAACTGTATCTGTGTGGCGACTGTAATCGGCAATTGAATTCTGACGCTGGAAATCTTGAAATGTTCCAGATTTCTCTCTACGTACATTTAAAGTATTCATAGACGGTAATAATAAAGGTCGGGACATTTAAATGTGTGATAACATTGGCAGCTTTCTTAGAAAATGGTTAACCATCGACGCACTTAAAGCAGGGGAAGTCCTAAAATTTTAATGATAAAAAACACTTAAAAAGCGAAGAAAGGAGAAGAAGGAAACAACACGACAGAGAGAATAGAGCATAAAAGATAATGAAAACGAATATAGAACAGGAATAAAGGAGAGAGTTAGAAATGGAAGAAGGAAAGAAAGAAGGAGAAACGTCTCCTCTAATAGAGTTCGTTTTCTAACGCAATTGATTCGCGTAGTTCGGCAGTGAGTTAGAACAGAACGAAGTTATTAGTTAAATGTAATTATTAATTTAGTGAAGTTTCATAAGCAAAAATGTGATTTTTGCCTTTATGGTTGTGTGTTGATATCGACACCGGTTTGATCCAGAGCAGATTCATCCTCACAGGTTCTCCTTTTTCGCACATCTATTAAAGCACTCTTACGAAGCGTCACAAGAGTAGGTGTTACTGTATTTCGGATCCCGTATTAGAGTGTAGTGTCTGTCAGTCTTCTGTCCATCATTCACATCTTCATAATCATCATCGGTGACCGGAAAATGCTCTGCCCACTGCAGGTTTCACCGAAATGTGAATTAGGATTGTCAAAGTGTTTACTGGAAGCACAGTCAAGATAGTCTAAGTGCCACAGTCCATGGCTTTCAAACTTGTAGTCAAGTCATGGGGATAGGAAAACTCGAACCGCTTCGTAACTTAGTGTAGATGATGGTACATTAATTTTTCTGTTTCCGTAACACGAATTTTAACAACATTTGCGAGTTGTTATATCTGTCTGGTAGTTGAGTGAGATACTGCAAGTTCTACAGTAAACTGCGTAGTTCCTGAAAACAATCTGCGTTGTTAAAAAAAAGAGGAGTATAACTTTTCCTTGCGCGTCCCACTTTTGTTATAAATGTGACTCAATATCCTGAAGTAACACGAAATCGTACTTTCTTTAAACAGTTAAAGCAATCAGCGGAACAAACCATAGTGCATATCACGTAATTACCTTAAACATCATTAATGCATTATTTCTTCCTGTTGTTGTGTAAGTAAACTACCTTTATAATATCACAAAGCCTATTTTCTGAAACGTTCTCAAGACAAGCGCGGAAGTTAGACCGGAGATGTTTACAAGACGGAATCAAAATGACGATGTCATATCGGTTGCTCATGACAATTTGCACTCAACGACGAACATGAAAACTGCTCTTTCTAATGAGGAACTGCACAAAGCAGCGGGCGAGAGGGATAGAGGACACTTCCGGTGCCACAAGTCCGTGGGGGATTCAATGTAGTTGACCTCATGTCTCACGCCAGTCAGCTGTGATGAATGTGGTAATTACACTGGGAAGTCATAAAAATTGTTTGTTTATGCTGGCTTAGTGTATTATACGAAAATACAGAATGTTGTGAGCAAGGAAATATTTACTGTATAAGTAGCACGTAGAAGCTCGGAATGTACGCAAAAATCTAAACAGAGTATTCAGAGAGAATTCAGTACACTGACAAATTAAAATTTTATTTGCGCAAAATTAAATAGCTAAAAACTCGTATATATGAGAAATGCACGCTGACGTTAAGCAAAAATTCAATCAAAAACCTTTGTCTAATATTAAAATGTACAAATTTATTATTTAATAGTTCGGCGTGAAAATTGATTTCTTGAGTTGAGTGAATAAAAGTATTAGAGCCGAAGAGAGTTGAGGCTAAAGGAAAGTGGAGAAGATTCAGAGGCAAAGAGTTTCATACTGTGTGCTTTTATTTAAATATATTAAGCTGATAAAAATAAGCGGTGATGTAGGACATTTACTTCGAATGTGCAGAACAGTCGAAACCCTTGAGAGGAAGATGCTACCTGCGAGCTCTAGACACACATAGAAAGATAATAGTAAAATTGGTACTAAGAAAGTAAGCCTATAGACTTAAATGCTTCAGTATATGGTCCAATTTCGACCTGATTTGAAAACAGTAATGGAACATCGGTTCCTCCATTAGTTGAGTGACGGTCCGTTCCCAGAAAAGACTCTGCGTTTTAGGACTGTTTGTTTGTTTGTTTCTTTTATTGGTTGGTTGGTTAGTTGGTTGATTGGTTGTTTGGTTAATTCGTTGGCTGGTCGGTCGGTCGATCGGTTGGCTGGTTTAGTTACACAGACGAAGAATATAATGCGTTGCGTTCATGTACAGTATACAAATAATTAAATTTGGTCATAATGGATAAATATAAAAGGTGTTTTGCTCTAGTAGAAATTGCAAAAATAACATTCTAGAAGAAACTCCTATGCGTAAAGTAATTTGTAATGCTTTATATCTGGCATTATTTGCTCGTCTGAACGCAGCGAGCCTTCGGAAGCCTTCTGCGCAGTCTAACTGGACTTGTTTGGCGATACAGTATACATATAATGTACCCGAACGTCATGTCTGTGTGCTTATAAACACTGATATGTGGGAGGTAAATAATCGCGTGACTCTGGGAAGAATTTAATACCCGCATCATCGTCGTTGTCATCATCATCAACACCATCGTTCCTTTGGGCACCGTCAGAGTATGAAGCTGTAGTGCCGCATGTTCAGCTGCACCGGCCTGAGTTGTCTAGCAGTAAAGCTGCACCGGCCTGAGTTGTCTAGCGGTAAATCTGCACCGGCCTGAGTCGTCTAGCAGTCTCTTCAGCTGTCGTCCTTATATCAGCTGGTTTATGCGATAAGAAGCCTGTCTCCTTGCACAAGGTGGGTGCGGCGATTTTGTTTGTCTCTGCAATCCAAAATTTTGATCAGGGCTAATGCGAACTATTGCACAGTCATATATCTTATTATTTTGAGTAGTTCACGTGATAACACATGTCGTGGTATGGGAATTGTCACTCCTGCTTTTTATTTGTGTTTGTGGGGTGGGGTGGCAAAGGGTGGGGAAGTGTTTTAAAATATAAAATAGACCTTACAAACAAGATGGAAGATGTGAACTGAATTAATGTGACTCATCATAGGGACCAGTGACGTGCTTTTGTGAACACGGTCATGAAGCTTTGGGTTATGGGGAATTCATTGTCTAACTGAAGAACGCTTGCGTTACATGGAATTATATCGACATGTATGTATGTATGTACGTGTATAGTATATATATATATATATATAAATATAATAAATTATATTAAGCTGGTGAAACGCAAAGTGTTTCTTTGTGGGACGAAAGGAAAAATGTATAATCTTCAGAAACCCATATCATTTCAGCAGCACTTCATGTATTGATTTGTGTTGTTTGGATGTGTCATTTCGTGCTGTTAAAAACAAAATCATTCGTAAGAGTGTTCCTAAACGGGGGACATGCTGGTTCATTTTGTCTGTTTTTGCGCTGGATTGACTCTGAATCGATCCCAGAACGACAGGGACGGAATACAGTAACCAGCTACACTAAATTGCTTCTACGTGTATATTCTCTGATGGTATTCAAATTATTTTGAGTGCCCCAGAAAGCCAGTAACAAGTAAAAACTTTTCAGCCTGTCAGCTATTTAACAGGCACCATTACGGTATGGACAACACCGGGATATTAATTTTGTCAAAACCTAAGATTTAAATGTGTTTCAACTCTCAGATTACTAACCATTATCAGATCGTATATCAGTTTTAGATCAAAATAATTTTAATGCGAATTATCACAACTCTCGTCGTTTTAATGTTGTCCTCCTAAATAATTAACAATTTAAACTGTTTTTCATTTCACACACAACATTCCTTAACTCAATTCCCATGCAGATTGCAACTAACTGATATCCCATAGAAGGTATTCTTAAGAAGTTGAAGTTCTGTCAACGAGTTGTGGTGTTTTCCGCCCTAAATAGAACCGAAGACCATTATTTTTGCAAGATTTTTTCTTCTGGTACCTATCCTTAATCACAGAATTCCAGTCCACATTCTACCACCCTCTTTATTTATTAACTAGTTCTTCCAAATGGACTCTTCCGCTCGTTTCCAGGGTGACATCTCTCAAACATTTTTCTTGTCCCTACCCACAATACACAATACACAAGTACCTCGTCCATTTCATCCTCCCTTAGTCGATTACACAAATAACATTTAGTGCGGAGTACAAATTGTGATGTCCCTCATTACAAAATTTTGTATATCCCCTCGTTGAGTCTTCTGTGTTGGTTCTAAACACTCTTTACAGCACTGTCGTGTAAAATTCTCTAAACCTTTGCGTGATTTCAGCTTCCGCCTCGAAGTAGAGGAGAACTGCGCTCTTCTGGGTTATTGTGCAGAAAGTAGTAATAATTTTTGCCGACATTTGGCACAACCTATCGGTCCCATTTCAAGTGTCTTGAATTCTTGACCTTTGAATTCTTGAAAAGTCGGTAAGGAATTGCCACTTCTCGCTGCGTAGTAACTCAGAAAAGCGCAGTTTTTCACTGAATTTAGGTTCTTTTCTTGGTGAAAGTGATGTAACAGAGATACGAATTACATACAATGTTGTGTATCTTGCAGACTAAAATTGATATTAATTAAGTTAATAAAAATTAAAGCAAATATTGCCAAAATAATTTCGTACAGTTTAAAATATCTGTCGGTATATTTAGTGAGAGACAAGTCGCTGATACGTAATGTTACGCAACCTGGCTGAGGGAAACGTTTTGTTGTTTCTTGCTTCCGGTTCGGCTCTTGTGTTCTGCATTTGGTTGGAGCAGTTTTGTAACTAAGTATATGAAAGGCCCGTCCCTGCTTGCAGTAGTCTCTACTGACCAGCGGAATGATTGTACATCGACCCTCATGTTAATAACATGGAGGAATGCGGTATGCGTTTGTAAAATTTTTAAGATAGACTTGGTAATAAAAGGTAAAGTAAATCCCTTCCGCCAAAGCAACGTCCTAAAATGTATTTGGATTTTCAAGGGTAGGTGTAATCACTTTTACCCTTCGATGGCTCTTACCCCCAGTATGTATCGTGTAGGAGGTAACGAATAAGAGATCGGACTGGTAGTGATATCGGAGTAACTGTAGCACCGGTGGACCTACCAACAGCCACTATGTTTTGCATCTCTTTTGGAGAATGCCTGCAACAAAGAGATCAGCTATTCTACACGCGAGTGGTATTTTTATGGTAGAAGAGACCACTTTCACAAACATCATGTCGACTTAAACTACGGAGCCCAACGGTTGTAAAGTCTCTATTAAAACCTGTTTTCTTCAATGCATCATGTTCTTTGTTGTCTAACATTTAGTCATTCGTCTTCCAGCATAATTAAGAACTATTTTTTATAGTGGATGCTCCATTCTGTAGTATATTCCCTGTTTATGGTTTTGCTCATAATGTTATTCATCTGTCATTAATATTTGAATACCTTCTCTGGAAGTGGAAGTTTAGTTCAAGACACTGGTCGATTCCTGTTAAGGGCAAGAATTTTTATCTTCACTGTCTTCTTCGAGTAGGTTTTTGAATTTCTGTCATCATCCATTCCAATATGTTTCAGGAATTTTCTCAGGAGCTAAACTTTTCCGTCCGGTAAAGTGGCCTGTGCGTAAAGCTCACCTTTTACATCTATCTAGTTACAGCATTAAGAATGCATGTAGATATAATTCTGATCCTTCAAGCATTTTTTGTGCGATACGTCATTCAGCACGCATCTCTTCATGGTGTGGTATTCATTAAAGCTTAACCACAATTTTACCCTTTAAATTAAGGACGTTCCTCGGAAAGTTCTCTGGTATGTGTACATGCATGATAAAACATGTCAGTACATACAACGTTAAGCCAAAACTTAAATTGACAAGTAGGAATACAGGCTTTAAGTTTCCATTACTTTCGAGTGACAGTAAAACTTGGACTAAGAAAAGCAATGAGAAAAGAAGGAACTCCAAGTGATATACTAGATTAGACACAACTAAAAAAAAGAAAATTTCGGTAAAAAACAAACATTCCTAACTTCATAAACCAAGTGGTAAATATGTGTACCATTTTCTGTAACATTAACGAAGTCAATATTTTGCCACGCTGTTTTTATACAGTACATATTTTTCTAACGGTATATTATTTTCCTGAAGTCTATTAACTTTCTGGTTCTTATAATGGGCACCGACGTTTTTGCTTGAGAACTACGATCTGAAATTTGTATATAATTTACATGAACGTCAGTCCTCAAAGGGTAGCAAATGTAACACTAGATTGATAAAGAGACCGTCCGGAACTAAACGAATAGTTACAACGTCTCAGAACTTCCATTATCTACAAATGTGAGGACACCACTCGAAAGGTGTGCATGACGTGCGAACACACACGTGTAATCGTGCGGGGCGTAATAATAAAAAAATAATAAAAAGCCTAACACCCCCACCCCGACAGCAAAAGAAGAATGGGATCTGTGTGTATGCTTTTACTGCTGCAGTATCACACGGGAAAGCATTAAAAATTATAATTTGTCTACAAACATTTATGCTAATCAAGCAGTCCGCCACCAGTGCTCCATAGGCTCGTTTGTTCCCCCCACACCAGTCTATATTATACCTATCATGCTTTAATGCTTCAGCTCTGTATATCGCGTTGTAAACGCATACGTTCTTCAGAGGTCAAACGTGAAAACAAAACACATAAACAGCCCGTAGCAAAATTGTAAATGCTTGTATCATTAAAATTACCGAGGTTGGTTGTGGCTTTGCAGAGTTGGAAAATTAACGTGTATCTATTATTCCACAGCGTTCATACCGGAAGCAAACTCAGCGGGTGGGGGTAATTACGTCATCAACATGGCAGTGATCCCTATCGCGGAAAAAGCATAACGATGTTCTACTAGTTTGTTGCGTTCTCTGCATGTAGGAGTTCTATGATATTTTATGAAAGTGTTGTTATTCAGACTGATCCGGCAGACCATCTTCTGCACCTGGCCACTGCGCTTTTGCGACGAGGTGTCGAACACGCTGAAAGGGTGACAGGTTATGCTGCTGTTTTTTTTTTGGGGGGGGGAGGCGAGGGGTTGCGGGAAGACTTCTGAGCTCGAAAACTTTTGTCACAATTGTATCTACGTAAAAGCCAAGATTCTACATGCCATTATAAACACAGCAAGCAGTAATCTCTCCTTCTTTATTTTCATGTGGCTAGTAAAATGCACAGGGAAAGATGAAGAGTGAACTGGGGGCGAAATATAGAGAATAAAAGCAGATCTTATGAATCTGATGACTTCTTTCCTCCATTTTTCTCTACAGGTATAGTTCAGAAATGCATCATTCCACACATACGTAACTTAGGGCTTATTCTTTATTGTGTCTGAAAGGAATTATTTATCACATCCTTTGAGATAAGTTCGGATAAAAACAGGCAGTGCAGAATTTTAATTGGTGGCCAGTAGATGAACATGTTTAGAAGCGCCCTTTGTTGCTAATAATTCATCTTGACGTGGAAATGCACGACAGACTATTTCAATTTTTCATGAACCCCATGTGAATTAATCTATTCGGGGCTTGCTGATTAGATCTACGGAAATACATCTTACATGGTGGGTGGGAGCAGGCAGGGAAAGAGTGACTCGCTTTGATTGGTTGGCGAGATAATCTCGCGATATTATACGCAATTCACTCTGTCGAGTGAGTACACCCTCTCTCAGTATTTAATTTCATCTCCATCCCATCATCATCTTTACACCAAGCTTGCTCTTCACACATAGAAAATTCAAGAGCCTACCATTTCCCCCTTCGCCATTTCATTTTCTAAAATCTGCCCCTACAATTTTGTGTTAATGTGTTTTCTAGGGGATGTAAACTGGGTATCGGGGGAGAACTTTAAAGAGGTATGGGGCAGATGGAATCATATGTGCATGTGTATTAAAAACTGCCTTACTTTGTACCCTCAGCCCTCTAATCTATCACAACCCCTTGTATTGCCTGTTCAGTGTCTCATACTGGTAACTATCCGGGGTTCTCTTCACTTTAACGCGTACTTATGCTTCTACCGAGCAAGGGCTGTAACGGTAACGCTTCTGAATTGCAGCTGGGATGTGCCCGATATGAATGCCCACCGGGGCATCTATTTAACTTACCGTACTGTGGCTAAGGTGGATAATGTCGGCCTCTCAGGAGGACTGCGATGGATCCCAAGTCGGTCTTTGTAGGTCAGATCAGTTTCTTGTTTCAGGTCATACAGAAGAGGAAACATATCGGATAAATGTTGGTCTATTCAGAAATTACTAGAGGTTACAGTTAAACACAATTAATTAACCTAACTAGGTTCATGGCTATACCCAAATCAGTGGCTGTAAGAATATTGCGTCATGAAGACGTCTGGAGGAGATGGCATAGATCCACTAATTCTTAACGTAGACACTGGAAAGAGGGCAGCGGTAAGCTTCACATTCCTGCCGTTTTATGCCCGGAGAAATTGCCTGCGGCGATTGTCCAATAGGCTGCCACGGTTGCAAGGCGTCTATGCCTGGCTGTAGGGAAACTGATGCTCAGATTTCAGCACTTGGTCGGCCTCTGTGCAGAACCTGTGTTAGTGAACACACGCAATATTCAAGGTCGCACTACAAGCGCATGCCACCATACAGCCAAGCAGTCAAATGTTCAGACGCCCACCTGCCGTTAATAAGCGTATGGGGCGGTTGTCTAATAGTTTATTTCCTCATTCCACTTCTAATTCGCATGTAATCATACATTTTTATTTTCAACTCTTCTCGTTTTATATCCTGTTTTACTATACATCTTACATTTTCATGTTTACCGCTGTTTCTGAACCTACGTCTTTCGTCTCTTTGACACACACACACACACACACACACACGCCAATGTGTCAGTCAAATAGAGGGCGGCTAGTAAACACACCAGCGTCGTAAGTGGCCCGAATGTACAGAACCGTAGTAAGAAAAGCTTTTGTATTTAATTTAATGTGAAGACGGTCATTATAACAACCAAACACCTTTTTTAGTCGTGAATTCCTGTTGATGAGAGAAGAATCAGCTTAATGGCCATTTTAAAACCCGTTGAGTTCATTTGAGTTTTGTCTGGGCAATTTTGTGCTGGTTCAAGATTACAAAGCGTACTTTCTCCCTTACCCTCTAACTTTTTCTGCATTCTTCTCTCATAATCCGCGACATTAAGCTGTAAGGACGAACACAGCATTGCTAAGTACGCTGCCAGTACGCTGCCAGTACACCATCACTTACAACTTACTCAATTAATCTCATAAAGTAATTCTAAAGCATAATTTAACGCTGGTAACTTTAGACTATTCTCACACAATGAAGCAAAATTGTGATTCTGTCCCTTCGTTCTTTTAAGCCCCTAACTTTCACAATCCCAGTCACCCTATGTCCGGGTGTTACAACAGGAAAACCATCAGTTCCCCATCTTGTCATTTTACTCACTGAGTCACGAATGTCAACTCAACTTTAATAAATTTTAATCGGCTTAATTGCTTATACACCTTATAATGCAAAGACCTCCCTAGTCATGGATGAAAGGGGGAGTAGAAGATGGAATTCTGACTCCCTTTTTTCCCCCACAGAGAGCAAGGCGGGATAATCCGGGAGCGCAGGGACAGAGTGTTCGGATTCCCGCCGCCACTTGACAGCTCGGCCCGGCGCGTGGCCGTCGGAACAGGCAGATTTCTTAAACCTGTGCTCGGATACTGTCACCGTCACCTTGCTGAGGATTGTTTTACTACGGAAATGGGGGGGGGAGTGTGATTTTACAATCACACCAAGTTTACAGAAATTACGTGGAAAACACCTATTTAATTTAAATTAATGAGCAGCGAATCACCAAGCCTTATGTGTTGTGGGTAATATTTCTGTGGTGTCGTTTCCCAAAATATCGCATTATTGATTGGGAGCCTTGCTACCCTGACCAATATTTCATAATTTTTCGAACCGCCCTCACGCTGAGGAAATACCGTAAACTGAAGGTATTCACGAACAAGATGCTTAGGGGAGTGGTTGAACCTACGACGAAGGGCGAAATGGACGCACCGTGTGACATGCAGCACTCTGGTATGAAAACTGTAAAGGGCAAATTGTAAGACCTAGAAATGGATGGGATATATTTTTAAAATATATATTAACGAAATAAGTTAAGAGCATGTGGGCTGGATTTATATGCTAGGGATAGGAACCAGTCGGCATCCCTTTTAGATAAGAAATAAACTTCCAAGTTTAATAAAACAAGGGAAAAAATTTACAAGCTGAGGACTTTATTAGCTTTTCATGAAGAATTCTGCCGCATGAAGTTAGTTGGGATGTATAAAAATTAAAGAAGTAATGCAGATACTTGGTGGAGAAAAATATAAACTTGAAGGAACTAATCACAAAAGGAAAACTTGTGCAAATATGTGTCATGTACTGTCACTGTTGGTCCATGTGAGAGGGATCGTACTGTTTTCCGTTAAAAATGGTACAGAGTATTACACTCTCCTGGGTCTGTATGTTTACGCATTTAGCTCTTCAACTTACCAAGAATTTCACATTATGTTTTCCATAAGCTACCAAAGTATCTGCAATTTCATTTTCTTTGTGTTCAGAGACGAAGGGAATGAGCAGATGATTCTGTATGAAATTGGGCTGGTGAGTAATCAATATGTAAGAGGAAATCAGTAGTTGTATACGTATCAGGCGACCTGCTACAGTTGTATTGTCAGGCATATTGACATTCTGAAGTGCAAATTCCCAACTCTGAAGCTGTCCACACACACACATAGAACCACACACTTACACAGACACACAGAGGTTTTTTTTTTTTTAGGAGATGTGTTCGTGGGAGCCGAGGGATATTTGCCAACTGACAGCTTCTCCCCTCGCCAGACTACAGAAATGGATTTGTTTGAGAGAGGGGACAGAATATGATAGCTGTAACATGTATAACTGTGGGCAAATATCTTCATATCATAAGTCCGCCATATGACATGAAATCCAACAAGTGCACTGGTAGCAGCTGCCGTCTCCTGTAAGTCAGAACAGCACGTTACGAAATATGTTTCTTAAAATTAATTTGTTATTCTGTTGAAAGACAGTTTGCGAACTTCAACGTAAATTTGAGGTGCTTCAGAGCATGATACTGAGAACATTTGGACCCAAAAGGGCTGTAGGCCGGACAAGAGGAAACAGAAAACTGCAAACGAGAAATTTTGTAGGGTATAGTAGACTATTTTCACAATATTGTTTGCGTGATTATGTCAATAAAGATAGAGGGGATGGACCAATAATTACACATTGGATAAGTTATGCATACAGATTTTTAGTCTGAGAATCTGAAAGGAAAATTTGTTTTGATTAAAAAATTCAGGAATTCAGGCTTTCGGAAAAATTATGTTCATAGCAAAACGTTTGAAGATGTTTTGTTTCATCTGGATGATGATAGGGTTCAGAAGCATGCTAATAACACATTAATGAACAGCCGAAAGAGAAGAGGTAAGTTGAAGGTGTCTAAATTTAGACATCAGAGAGTGTAACGTTTTCAAATAAGATTGTCGCATATCCTACACCTCAGATATCGGGAATTAATCCATTATCAGTGTGACATAAAAAATAAATGTATCGTCAATGCATTTACATAAGGTCGAATGGGGCAGTATGTCCACCAACACCATTATAAGCAGCGGGGTTGACGGATTTTGAAAACCGATCACCAGAGCACCGCAGAATAAGCATATGAAGCAGAGTATTGATTTTTCTTGCAGGCCGGGTAAGAATAAGGGTGTCGCTAAACTGTAATGGAAAATCAATGTGAAGAGGTATTGGGGTCATAATGTGGGGAATTTCACTTAGTACCAACTTGTGGTTCGGTAACTATGTCCCTCTAATCCAGCATAACTCAGTATTCACAAATAATGCGCATTTCGACGCTGTAAACCAAGTAGATCTGCATAGGTCGTGAAGTAACTCATAAACAATCATTCTGCTAACTGAAGAACAAAACCAACTAGATGCCACTTAATATTTAATTTACTTCTTATAGGCTCAACATGTTTCGGGCACTACTATGCCCATCATCAGGAGTTCGCGGCTATAATGTTGATTACCACATTGGTCGTTTCGTTCTTGGTTTGCTGTAGGTTGGAGGTTAGGTGCGGGTAGGCTGGAGTAGTGTCAGGGCTGCAACCTGCAGTTCGGACACTACTCCAGCCTACCCGCACCTACC
>Ga0123355_10006875_pt1 | contig 16938 bp, 18 predicted proteins | sample TergutEmb28metaG_3_FD_89872 | JGI IMG/M metagenome (GOLD analysis project Ga0123355, IMG submission 89872) | Embiratermes neotenicus P1 segment gut microbial communities from Petit-Saut dam, French Guiana - Emb289 P1 | ecosystem: Host-associated > Arthropoda: Insects > Digestive system > Gut ...
CTTATAGTCATCAATAGGAACGATGAATTGCACTGTAGTTTGAAAATGCCTTGCCAATATTAACGCAACACTTACCTCATGCGACTCTGGTGGGTTTGGATGATTTCCGGGAATTATGACATCACCAGAGTGAAGTTGCTTTCTTTTTCTTTTATTCATGACGCACATTATATCAGAATTAAATATTAATGAAAAGGCGTTTTTAGAATTTGATTGTGTGTACTTTTTTATGAGGTAGACTCTGGTTAGTCGTGTTTTATTGGAATCTGTGTTATTTTACAATTATGTGGAATACAATATGGGTTTATAAACACTAGTGACCCTTGTTCACCAATTCTTGTTTCCGCAAATCAGCATCGTTGTAAATGCGCCTTCCACCTTCGGTTAAATCAGATGGATGTAAAATGCCTTTTGTATCATAAAATTGCACCGTCCGCACCGAAACATTGCATAATTTAGCCATTTCTCCGGTCGTGTAGTTTGACATAGAAACCTCCCTTCGAGGGTTACAATACTACATAACGTAAGGTCACGAGCAATAGGTTACGTAAGGGGATTTTTATAAAATTACGCAAAAAGTCATATGACAACATATGGCACCACAGGCTACACTTCAAACTCCACAAAGTCGGCATGTATATCCTCGTCGGTTATGCCGCCTTTTGCCATTTCAAAGCTGTTGCTTCCAAGGATTGCTTCTACACTCGTTTGCGGGTTTTGGTGGATGATTCCTACGAGTTCTATAAAGTCACGGATTATCTCGCGTGGAGTAATATGCGTTTCTGCACCAACACGATTATACTCAACAGTTAGAAAATATAGCAAATCCTCATGCTTTAGTGTGGGTGTGTAGCTATATAGTTGAGCGTGGATATCACGGAGTTTTTCCACTAGAACGTACATTTCTTCTTGTGTCAGCATTTGAAGTTTGATAATTGGCGCTGATAAATCTTTAAGATCGTCTGTCGCAAAGTGTCCCTCTGCCAATCTTGACCTTAGTGCTTCGTAGCTGTAAATGCCTTTGTATCTGTCCTCTATGCATTGCGGTGTGCCACCCATCAGAAAGCCTATATGTTTTGCTTTTCCTTGTAATATATCATTATATATTGTGAGGATTTTTTCGTAATTGTTTTGCCTTGTGATAGAGTTTGGGATTTTGAATATGTTGACAAGTTCGTCAATCAGTACTAGTAGCCCCTTGTATCCTGTGCTGACGAGAAATACAGCCATGATTTTTAGAAAATCATACCAGTTATCATCTGTAACTATGAAGTTTATGCCCAAGTCGGCTTTCGCATCTCTGCGGGTTACATATTCACCACGAAACCATCTGAGCACATTGCTCTTCTTTGCAGAGTCATCTTCTTTATATGCTTGCCAATATGTAGCAATCGCTTTTGCAAACTCGAAGCCGTTGACCATCCCTTCAAGTGCTGCTGCTGTCGCGTATATTTGCTTTTCAACTTCACTGTCAAACTCGTCACCCTCAAGGTTTGTCTGAGCTTTTACATTAGCTTGTATTCCTGATATCCATTTTTCAAGAATGAGCGGGAGTGCTCCACCGTCGGGTTTTGATTTTGTAGAGAGATTTTGCATAAGCTCTTTATATGTTGCAAGGCCCTGCCCTTTTGTTCCTGCAAAGCGACGCTCCGGTGACAGGTCCGCATCCACTACTGCAAAGCCTTTGGCTGTTGCATAGTTGCGGATTGTTTGGAGCAGAAAGCTCTTTCCGCTTCCATATTTGCCCACGATAAAGCGGAACGATGCTCCACCGTCCTCTATCATGTCAATATCGTGCAGGATTGCTGCAATTTCTTGAGCACGCCCTACTGTAATGTATTCTAAGCCCACTCTTGGCACAACGCCACCTTTAAGGGCATTAATAAGTATGTTAGCAATACGCGCTGGAACACGGTTGGTCATGATTGTGGTACTCCTTGTATGGTTTTGTTGTGTCAGAAAAGTACATACAAAAGCCTATCATAATGAGTGTGCTAAAGCAACGATTAATTAGACATTTCAAACCAGGGTTTCTATGTTGTCTATGTACTCATCATATAGTATCAGTTCATCATCTACTTCAAGAATGCTGTCACCTATACAGTCGGCGGCTTTTTCGTTTATGCTGTCTGCCAGTACTTCGAGCATTATTCCGTTTTCATCCGCATACGTTTTTGTACTTTCGGTGCTGCCGTCTCTTGAAGCTCGTAGTGCAATTGACAAGGCGTTTTTCTCAACATTTGACAAGACGCTTTTAAGAGCTTTCCACCCATCAGAGAAGCTCATAGTGACGGGCTGGTCTTGCGAGAAATAACTTTCAGCGTCAACCAGCGTTTGGATTGCTTGCGCTTGAGCCACATCCTCTTCAGGCACTATTAGTTGCCCTTGTGTTTCCAGTGCTTCCTCACGTATTCTCGCTAAATTGCTATGGTCAATCTTTACTTCTGTGCGAGTCATATTTCGATGAAAATCTGTCACTGCTTTTTCTATGAGCTTGTCCAGCTCTGCGCGTTTTGCTGCAGGTCTTTGTAGTTCTCTAAATGGCTTGCTGCCTGATTTCATATCTGCTATGAGCTTATACTTATAGTTCATGACTTGGCGCAAACATGCCTCAGTTTTCTTGATTATGTATCCGACAAAGTCTTTTTGAGTCGAATAGTATATTGGCAGTTTCGCTGTCCATTGTTCATTTTTGCAAAAATACTGTTCAAAGTCAGATATTATAATTTCACGGTCATTTTGCTTTGCTCGACTTTGAAATAATGCTTGCTTAAAGGGTTGCCAAAAAGTACGCCTGCTAACACTATATACCAATAAATCTTCAAATCGGGTGTTTCGTTTCTTGCAGAATTCTTGAACCGCGTCAAAAACAGCATTAAAGCAATCGCTCATGAGCTGCTCATTTCCGTCTTTATAAAATTTGGAGTTTGTCACGTTGTATCCCGACACATTGTTCCAGAGCTCAAGCTTGTTCTCGACATTTTCATCAAATAAAAGTGTCAGAGAATAATACTTTTGCATATTGCGCTTCTCGACAAAGTTTGTAAAGCTCTCTGGTAGCTCGTAGAATATACAATAGTCTTTCAACCAGCTAGCTAGGTACTTTTCCAGTGTTGGATTCTCTGCAGCAAAAGCATCCCATAATGCCAACAGCTTGTTTAACCCATCTCTTGCATCAGTCACGCCTATGCCTGAAAGCACTTCGTAAATATACAGGAAAATATACGACAAGGACGTATGGGTTATCTCACCATTACGAACTTTTGTGCGCCATGTGAAATATGTGCGAAGATACTCATAGCCCATATTTTGATAATATGGGTAGTACATGTTAAATTTCGCATTTCCCTCATAGTCGTCCGTAAAGTCCTCCATGAATCGTGCTTGCTTATAGAAGAGCTCGGAATCATTTCGAGCAAATGGTCTTGACGACGCAAGCCTGCGCATTTCGTAGAACTTCTCTCTGATTGGGTCTGCTACTCGTGGCTTGATTGCTTGCGGAGGTGCAACAGATGAAAAAAACCGCAGAGCTGCTTCAGCAGATGTACTGCGGTTTTGTGCTGGTTCTATTTCAATTTCAACAAACTTATCGTCCATTTTGTTTCCTATAGTTATAGTAACATGTTTGATGTTTTCTTGTCGCAATATCCACATCTGTCAGGACCACTTCTTGATACCAGTCTTGGTAAATATCTGTCTGATTGAGTGATACATGCAGGGTTCACACATTCACCCGGAGCTGCTGCCGGATCGTCGTGAACAACTGGTGGAACCACTCTTGGTAGATGCATAAAGTCTAAGAGCAATGCCATACGTATAAACATACCATATCTCGCTTGATCAAAGTATGCAGCACGTGGGTCTGTGTCAATCTCTGTTGATATTTCATCAACTCTTGGCAGAGGATGCATGACTTGCATGTCTGACTTTGCGCTTTCCATCATTTTCTTTGTTAAGATATACACATCTTTAAGACGTCTGTATTCACCTGCATCGCTGAACCTTTCACGCTGTATACGTGTCATATATAGTATGTCAAGTTCCGGAATACAATCGGCAAGGGTTTCTGATTCTTCAAACTCTTGCCCTTGCGCTTTCATGCGATCAATGACATAGTCGGGGAATCTGAGTTCTTTTGGCGATATGAGGTAGAAGCTTACTCCGGGAAACATTTCCATTGCTTCAACCAATGAGTGAACTGTACGTCCGTGCTTTAGATCTCCACATAAACCAATACGGATATTTCCGATATCGCCACGCTTTTGTGCGATCGTCGTCAAATCCGTAAGTGTTTGTGTTGGATGTGAGTGTCCTCCATCACCTGCATTTATAACCGGAACTTCCGAAAACATTGCAGATGCTGTTGCAGAGCCTTCCTGCGGACTACGTATAACAATTGTGGATGAGTATGCTGCGGTCATTCTGATTGTGTCTGCTAAGGTTTCACCCTTTGATGATGATGTCCCTACGGGATCGGAAAATCCAAAAACACCTGCTCCGAGTCTTTGTGCTGCTGCTTGGAATGAGAAATTTGTACGTGTACTTGGTTCATAAAACATAGAAGCTAAAATTTTTCCACTACACGAATTGGCATAAACATCAGGTCTGGCGATGATATCACAACATCTCGAATACATCGCGTCCCACCATTCTCTTGACAAATCAGATACTTTTACAAGTTTTCGCACCGGCACCATACTACAATGTCCTCCAATCAAATATTAAGTTTTATTATTTATGTGCGTTTGTTTTCGCACATTTCGCACATTCGGATAATTCTACCACAACATGTTGTGTTCTGCAATGTTATTATGCACAAAAAATTGATAATATTTTCTGTTGATATTATCAGTCACACCCATCTTTCAGCAATCGCTGTTTTCGGGTGTGACTTTAGCTCATTTACTCACATAAATCGATAAGGTCAATACTCACAAGTGGCCACCATTCAACTTTGAATCCAGAGATGTGCGCTTTGTTGAAATTGTCCAGATCTTTAAGGTCACGATAACGGTATTTATCACTTTCAAAATGTGGTTTGAAATCATATTCATGCTTTTCGCCATTGTCAAACTCTATTAGCAATTTATAGTCAGGCTGTGGTGTTACATTTACGGGTTTTGGACGGCTCATGAAGCCTTGCATCATTTTAATAGTTTCTCCAAGTGCTTCAAGCTTATACTTTTTATTCCAGCGATTAACTGCAATGTAGTCGAATATTCCGGAGCTTTCCTTTGGCCATGCATCGCCGGCCACCTGAGAAATCACACGCTCAAGCTCTACAAAGCAACTTGGAGCTCCACCACCACCACCGCCTGCAACAGCGACAACAATACTGGGTTTATCCTTGTGGAATGATTCTTCTGTAATTTGACTGTTCCATTGCTTGGTTGCTTGGCAACGTCTGAGCTTGTTCGTAAATATTTTCAGCTCTTCACTCATTTCACCCCAATAGACAGGGGTTATATAGATGTATGCATCAGCCTCCTGTACTTTCTTTTGAAGTTCGTTGAAGCCATCTTTATCACCGAATGCACAGCGGTGTTGATTGAAGCATATTCCCCAACCATCGGCACACATCTTACACTTTGTTAAATTTATGTCTGAAAACGTGACTAACTCTGCATTGATATTTAGTTCCTTTGCTGTTTCCACAGCTTTCTCCACAAAAGAGTACGTAAGGCCGTCTTTCTTTGGCGTGCCGGATAAAATCAATAATTTCATACTGCTCTCCTTTTTGTTACATAATATATACAGTTTAAATGAAAGAGTGCGTTGACGTCAACACACTCTTTCATTTTTTTGCTTTATTTTTACTTCATCAATAAGTACATAATGCCTTTTTGTACGTGTAAGCGGTTTTCTGCTTCGTCGAAGATTTCTTGTGCATGCTCTTCGAAAACTTTTTCAGAAATCTCTTCACCCTTATGTGCAGGCAGACAGTGTTGCACCATAGCATCGGGTTTTGCAAGTGCCATTATTTCGTCATTTACTTGATAGCCTTCGAAAGCCTTTTCACGAGCATTTGCTTCGCCTTCCTGCCCCATTGATGCCCAAACATCTGTAAACACTACATCAGCGTCTTTTGCAGCTACTTTAGGATCAGTAACTAGTTCAAACTTGCAGCCTTTAACTGTTGCAGCAAAGTCTAGAACTTCTTGATCCGGCTCATATCCTTCAGGACAAGCAACAGAAATATCCATTCCTGATTTTAGGCAACCAACAATTAGTGAATTAGCTACGTTGTTTCCGTCACCCATCCAGCATACTTTCAGCCCTTCAAGCTTACCTTTGTGCTCGCGGATTGTCATAAGGTCTGCAAGGATTTGGCAAGGATGTGCAAAGTCTGTCAAACCGTTAATTACAGGAATTGTTGAGTGTGCTGCTAGTTCTTCAACTTCGTCTTGGTCGAATGTACGTATCATTATGCAATCTACATAGCGACTGAGAGTACGTGCCGTATCCGCTATTGCTTCGCCACGTTTCATTTGGCTATCTGATGTTGTCATGAATATTGCGTGACCATCAAGATGTGTCATTCCAACTTCAAATGAAACACGTGTTCTTGTTGAGTTTTTCGCAAAAATCATTGCTAATGTTTTTCCGGCAGGGAAATCATGTTTCTTGCCGGCTTTTTTCTCGGCTTTGAGTTTGTCTGATGTATCGAGAATTAGTTTAATGTCCTCAGGGGTTAGGTCCAAAAGTTTTAGTAGATCTTTTTTCATGTTCTTTCTCCTTTGTTTTCTTCGTCATTCTTAGCACATTGCACATTCAGATTCTGCACGACTCGCAGAATGACGTTAGTTTTTTCAAATATTATCAAATACAGCCTTTAAAATATCCAGCCCTTTGTCAAGCTCTTTATACGAAATTGTCAGCGGTGGTAACATTCTAAGCGCGTCCGCTCCTGCTGTCAGGATAAGTAATCCATTTTCTACACATGCTTGTGCAACTTCTCTTGGCACAGCATCTCTAACAGATATTCCCAGCATGAGACCCTTGCCTCTTATTTCCGCTATATATGGACTGTTCCAGCTTGCTATTTTCTCTCGTATATACTCGCCCTTCTTTTCAACTTCTTCCAGAGTCTTGTCGTCAAGTTGATTCAATACTTCCAGCGCTCCTGCAGCTGCTACGGGATTTCCGCCAAATGTTGTTGCATGTGTTCCTGCGGTTAAAACAGTTGAGCATTTCTCATTTGCCATAAATCCACCGAGAGGTAGCCCTCCTGCTATGCCTTTTGCGAAGCTTATAACATCAGGCGTGACACCGTATTGTTGAAATGCGAATAATTTTCCTGTTCTTCCCACACCTGTCTGCACTTCGTCAGCGAGTAGCAGTAGGTCGTTAGCCTTACATAGCTCTGATACTTCTTTTACATATGTCGGGTCAAGTGGTATGACACCGCCCTCACCTTGAACAAACTCTATGAGCACTGCACATACATCATCCGTGAGTTCTTTCTTCAATGCGTCTATGTCGTTTGCTTGCACATGCTTAAAGCCCTCTGTGAATGGGAAGAAGAAGTTATGAAACGAATCTTGTCCTGTTGCAGCAAGTGTCGTTATTGTTCTTCCATGAAAACTCTGATTGAGAGTTATAATTGTACTTTTGCCTTTACCATGCTTGTCGAATGAGTATTTTCTTGCCAGCTTTATCATACCTTCGTTGGCATCCGCTCCTGCATTTGCGAAAAATACGTTTTTCATTCCTGTGCGCATTGTAAGTGTTTCAGCCAGCTTTGCATATGGCTCACTATAATACAGGTTGGAAATATGCTGTAGCTTCATTGCTTGAGCATATACTGCGTCCGCCCATTTTTTGTTAGCATATCCGATAGCATTAACACCGATTCCGCTTGTGAAGTCAACATACTCTTTACCCTCAGGACTATACAAGGTCGAGCCCACACCACTCTCGATAGCAACATCGAAGCGAGCGTATGTTTGCATCACACTTTGCGAATCCAGCTTCTTTATTTCATTACTTGTCATAATAATGACCATACCTTTCTTCAATCATTTGGCACAAAATCACCTAGCAAATCATTGTGCCCGCGCCCTCGTCAGTCAACATTTCAATTAATATTGAGTGAGGAATACGTCCATCAAGAATGTGTGTTCGCTTAACTCCACCTGAGATTGCAGCAGCACAACAATCTATCTTCGGTATCATGCCACCTTCGATTATTCCTTGATTCTTCAGCTCGTCTATTTCATTTACATCTATTTTGTTAATTAGAGAATTTTCATCGTTTTTCTCACGAAGAACCCCTTGTGTGTTTGTCAGCAAAATAAGTTTTTCCGCACCTAGTGCAACTGCAAGTTCTGCTGCTGCTGTGTCGGCGTTTATGTTGTATGCCGTGTCGCTGTCCACCCCATAAGCAACTGTTGCCACAACCGGGATATGTCCGTCTTCTATGGCTTGTTGCACGACTTCGGGATTTACGTTTACAATATCACCTACATAACCATAATCTACACCCTCATCTTCACCTAGCTTCTTGGCTTCTAGAAGTTTGCCGTCAAGACCACAAAGACCAATTGCACTACCGCCTTTGCGAACTATTGTAGAAACTAAGTCTTTATTAACCTTTCCGCAGAGAATGCTTTGAACGACATCCATTGTTTCCTTGTCTGTATAGCGCAAGCCGTTTACGAACTTGGATTCCAGACCAAGTCTGTTCAGCATTTCGTTAATCTCAGGACCGCCACCATGTACAAGCACTGCGTGAATGCCAACAAGTTGCAGTAGAATCATGTCCTCGATAACTGCATCGAACAGCTCCTCGCTTATCATGGCATTTCCGCCATACTTTATAACGACGACTTTTCCTGTGAATCTCTGAATATATGGAAGGGCTTCAACCAGTGTTTGAGCTCTTAATTGGTTGTCATTTATCATGATCTGTAATCTCCATTGATTTTAATGTAATCGTATGTAATATCGCACCCCCAGCATATGCATTCAGCACTTCCTGCGTTTAGGTCGATGTCTATGGTTATGTCATGCTCGGAAAGTATTTTTTTTGCGAGATCTTCATCAAACTTCAATCCGCAACCATTTTCACATACTGCAATTCTGCCTGTATTTGATTCAAAGGAAACGTTAACCTTGTTAGGGTCAAACTCTACGCCAGAGTATCCCATTGCACATAATACGCGTCCCCAGTTTGCATCTGAACCGAATATTGCAGCTTTTGTGAGTGTTGATGAAATGACGGACTTTGAGATTGCTTCTGCTTCTTCTTCGCTCTTTGCAGTTTTGACGTGACAGATAATGAGATGTGTTGCACCTTCGCCGTCGGCAGCAATCATTTTTGCAAGCTCAACGCATACGAAGTTTAGAGCTTCGGAGAATGCATGGTAATCACCGCATTGTTCTACGATTTCTTCATTGCCTGCAAGACCGTTTGCCATAAGTGAAGCCATGTCGTTTGTTGATGAATCTCCATCAACAGAAACTCTGTTGAAACTCACATTTGTTGCACTGAGGAGTGCTTTCTGAATCATCTCTGAGCTAATGGCACAGTCTGTTGTTAAAAATGCAAGCATTGTTCCCATATTCGGATGAATCATTCCGCTACCTTTTGCAATACCGCCGATTTTGCATACCTTACCACCGACTGTAAATTCAACAGCTACCTCTTTCATCGCAAGGTCAGTGGTCATTATTGCATCAGAGGCATCATTTGAACCATCATAAGATAACTTTGAAACAAGCTCCTCTACACCGCTTTCGATTTTACTAATAGGAAGCGTCTGACCTATTACACCGGTTGATGCAACGATAACATCAGTTTCGCAAACGTCTAGTTCTTTTGCAACTGCTGTACACATACGGCGCGCGTTTTCCTCGCCTTGAGGCGCACAAGCATTTGCGTTTCCACTATTAACAAAAACAGCTTTTGCCTTGCCGTTTTGAAGATTTTCTTTTGTAACAAGAAGCGGAGCAGCCTTTACTACATTCTTCGTATATACCGCTGCTGCTGTACAATCATTATCTGAAACTATAAGTGCAAGATCTTTTTTGTTTTTATTTTTTGTTTTTACACCAACGTGTAAACCTGAAGCTTTAAATCCTTTTGCGGCACACACGCCACCATCAATTATTTTCATGATACTAATACTCCTTAGCCTAGTCCTAGCATTATATCCATATTCTGAACTGCTGCTCCTGCTGCGCCTTTGCCCAAGTTGTCGAAGCGTGCAGTTATTATTGTTTGATCATCGTTTCCGCTCACGGTTATTTCCATATTGTCTGTGTCTGCGCCCCAGTTACACTCAAGCATTCCGCTACCAAGCTTCGGCGCTACTGTTACGTACTTCTGACCTTTGTAATGCTCGGTGAGTACTTTCAGTATACTTTCAGCAGTCGGTCTTCCGGTGAGTGAATCGTTATGTAGTGTCACCGTCGTTGCCAGCCCATTATAATAGTCGTCTACAATGGGGCAAAACAGTGGCTTCGCCGTGAGTCCTGTAACATGCGTTATCTCCGGTAGATGCTTATGGTTTAACTCAAGAGCATACATTCTTGGTGCATACATGTCTGGAGTCTTTTCATTTTCGTATGCATTTATCATAGATTTTCCGCCACCCGAGTAACCTGTAATCGATATACATGTGACCGGATAATCATTCGGCATTATGCTTTGCGCTATTAGAGGATAAACAGATGCAATAATACCTGTTGAGTGGCAGCCGGGATTGGCAACTCTCTTTGCATTTTTGATTTTATCACATTGCTCAGCTGATAACTCCGCAAATCCATAAACCCATCCGTCTGCCGTTCTGTGCGCTGTTGATGCATCTATGACTTTGGTACTCTCGTTTTCTATGAGGGACACAGATTCTCGTGCTGCTGCGTCGGGTAGGCACAAAATAACGAGATCAGCTTGATTTATCAGGGTTTTTCTCTCGTTAACATCCTTGCGTAAGGATTCATCTATACTGAGTAATTCTATATCATCACGGTCAACAAGTCTACTATGTATCTGCAATCCTGTTGTCCCTTCTTGACCATCAATGAAGATTATCGGTTTCATTTCGCTGTGTTCTCCGTTCTAATTTTATGGGAATAGTGCATACTATACCATATGTTGAATATTTATGCAAGAATTATTCGATAAATTTTCAATTTTGTGAATAATATGCCGTTTGTGTTGCGTTTTTGCGATTTAATATGCGACTTTTCCACTCTCGTTAGCTCTATGCCAACGTGATCCTCTTGCAACGTTCTTCAAGGGGACAACCAGTGCATACGGACTTCTTTTTGCAGTGCTCCTTGCCATTAATTACAATCAAAGCATGAAAGTTATTGTAAAGATACACATCTCGTGGCAGGTTGTCCTCACAGTATGCTTTGACTGCATCATAGTTTTTTGCAACGTTAACTGAATAGCGCTCAAAGAGCCTTATAGTATATGCGTCCACCACAAAGGTTGGAAATCCGAAAGCATATAGCAGAATTGAGTCTGCAGTTTCTTTGCCGATACCTTTAACTGCAAGTAGCTCACGACGCATTTTGTCTAGTGTAAACTTCTGTACAGTCGTCACATCAAAGTCATATTGGGCAAACCACTCTGTCATGGTTTTCAAATATACAGCTTTTTGGTTAAAGAATCCAGCGGGATGAATTATGCGACTCAACTCTGCGATGTCAGCGCTTAGCACAAACTCCGGCGTGAGATTATCGCTGCCATAGGGGCTCTTTGTGAAGTTGGCGATGGCTTTTTCTACATTTGTCCATGCTGTGTTCTGTGTCAAAACAGCGCCAACCATGACTTCATAGGGCGTTTTTGCAGGCCACCACTGTAGATCACCGTATCGAGCATATAGTGTTTCGTATATGGATAAAGCAGTGTTGTTCATTTTTATGGTCCTCATTAGTTTAGCAACAGGCTGCCGCAAAATTTCTAGTACTTCAAATTTAGCGCATAGTACGCATGTCTATCTATCCACTCCGATTAATTCTGCATCAACGTTTTCTTCCATAAAGCGGATGATTGTGTCTAGGGACTGCTCTGCGTGAGAAGCTTCGCCAGATACAACGGCAATGCCGATGGTCAATGTTTGGTGCAAATCTTGCGAACCCACTTCTGCAACTGACACGTTGAAGCGCTGCCGTGTCTTATCCACAAGACTCCGACAGACCTTGCGTTTATCTTTTAGAGAAGTTGCATGCGGGATATAAAAGGTAAGTTTTGCGGATATGGTATACATGTTAATGATAGTTCCTTTTCCTTTTTGATATTTAAAAGTCATTCTGCAGTAATTAAGCGTCATTCTACGCATAGTCGCAGAATCTATAGTTTTGCGTCATTCACATATTCAACAATATCTTACTATTTGCAATTATGCAAAGTCAAGGCAATCTGTACATTCTGGCGGTGTATTGTCTAAACACGCTATTTTTCTTGATAGTTAGCACTCTTTAAGCTACAATACTACAATTAACTTAACAATATAATCAAGATAATAAGGAATGGTCACAAATATGAACAATCAAGACATTCGCTGGATGCAGCGATTTGATAACTTTTCAAAAGCATATACTCTCCTATGCTCAGCTTTAGAGGGAAAAGAAATTGACAACTTTGATGACTTGCAAAAAGAAGGCCTAATCCGAAAGTTCAAATATACCTTTGAGTTGCTTTGGAAAACCATGAAAGACTTTTTGCAAAACGAAAAGGTTGATATCGAAATTATTTCGCCAAAAAATGTTATTAAAGCGGCTGCAAGCTCCAACTTGCTTGAACAAATGAACGTAGTTGGTGAAACGTTACTCGATATGCTTGAAAAACGAAACCTCATGTCACATACATACGACATCGAAAAGTTTACAGAAACATTGGTGAAGTTAAAAGCCGTGTATTTACCGGAAATAAACAAGATTTATGACTATTTTGTTGAAAAGAGATCAGAGCATGAGTAATTTTGGATTGTCCGATAATAGTTTCACGCAAATAGTTAACACAATAAGCTCTTTTAGCTTTGTGTCAAAGGCTGTTATATTTGGCTCACGCGCTAAAGGTACACAGAAAAAATATTCCGATGTTGATATTTGCATATTCGGCAAAATTGACGCTTTCGACGCAGAACGAGTTAAAAGCGCACTTGAGGAGCTCAATGTCATCTACGAGTATGATGTCGTGGCATATGACAGCATTACCAGTACCGCATTGCGTGAACATATCGAAAGAGTGGGAATAACTTTTTTTGAACGTTAAACGATAGTTTGCTTTCTCGTTATAAAATAAACCTATTGTGAACTAACGGATCGTTTGTCATTGGATTTAGCAACGATATTCTGTTTTGATAAAATCTAAAGACTTCAAGAGTGGTGAGTGCACTTTTTGTACACACCACTCTTTCACGTTTTCAGCAAGTTGCGTCATTCACATATTCAACAACATATAATATATCATCCAACAATGGAGCACCGCATGACTCTAGCACCGCTCTGCTCTGGTGTCCGTTGGGTATAAGGACGCAATCCGCTCCAAGAGCTTGCGCTACTTCATAGTCATGCTTTGTGTCGCCAACTAAGAGCGCCTTGTCAACATTCTTGCGTGATATATAATCTTTGCCGACATCTAGCTTGCTCTTAGCAAAAATATCTGTAAGACCCAGCACCTCATCAAAGTAACCATCAATATTAAACTCACTCATCTGCGATAAAAGGTTGCTCTTTTTTGAAGCGGACAAAACCGCCTGCGTGATTCCTGTACTATTAATTGAATCTAAAGTGCTCTCAGCATTTGTAAAAAGCTCGCAATTCCCGCTTTTATCAAAATGGTAGAGCTCAATAAATTCTTCTGCCAGTACGTCAAATGGCTCGACATCAAAGTCGAACCCAACATCTTTATAATACTCTATGACTGGAAAGCGAAATACATTACGATATTCCGATACGCTTAACGTCTCTAAACTTCGCTTTGACAACATTGAGTTAACAACATCAATGCACCAGTTAACATCATTGAACAATGTGCCATTCCAATCCCATATAATATGTGTGTATTTTGAAGATGGTTTCAAGTAGGTTCTCCTTCGGATGTTATATATAAGTTGTACTGCACTATTTTATACTGACAACTCTGCCTGTTTGCCATATGCAAGCGATGTTTTAATTTCTTCAATTTTGTTATTATTTTCGTTGAAGTAAATATAGTCCAACTGGATTTCATCACAGCCAACCTGTACTCTTTGTCCGGCAAATGCGATGTCCGCATTTGCAATATATGGCATTGCACACACAGCATGAATGGTTAATTTATCTGGTATAGAACCACCAAGACCAAAAAGCTTCCACCAACCAGCTCCTGCTTCACTTCGCAACAACTCTCGCACAAAGACAGCATACTTGAGCGCTTGTTGAATAGCGTGAGATGCTGGTTCTGACGGTTTGTTCTCATCCTTTAGCTCTATAACACATAAGTATGTAGCTCTACCACCCGTTCCTATTCTTGCTAAAATGTCAATGCCACCACTACCTTGTTTTGCAAATATCGTTTTATTAAGCTTACTTGCACCAATCGGTGTTGGCATTGGAAAACGTAACCCTTCAATCGTTATTGGTTTGATGTTGGGCAGAGTTTTGTCATTACTTTTCGAAAACTCCGACAACAAAAGGCTCTCTACTCGGTGCTCTTCGTTTCCCTTGTTCGTTTCTGTGTTGTTTCGCATGGCACTTCTATTCTTAAAAAATGCTCTAAAGGCAGTCGCCTCTTTCCCCGCCCATGATACCCTGTTTAATTGTATATCACAATCAAAATCTCTAAGATTGGTTTTCTCATAGTCTCTCGTACCTTTTGTCGATAACGTAACACCATCAACACTGCTTGTCAGTTCTGCTATAGTTTGACCAAGATAGCGCACATCAAATCGCATAGTGCGCTTTGCCTTTTTTGCGTTAGTTACATTCAAGTAAAACTTTAATGGATCCCACTCACGTAAGCGTCGACGATTTCCCTTGATTGAGTCAAGGTTAGCTAAAATTGTTTCAGCATAGCTATTATACCGACTAATCCAGTCGGCTTTATTCTCGTCTGCCAGCAACAAGCTCTGCACTTCGTTGACTATTGCTTGATAGTGTTGGTTCATGGGTGGAGTCCCTCTCAGCATTCACCTTAAACTAAATATTGCTCAAAAATTCAATTTGTACTCGTCCTTCAAGCAAAAGTTTATGCAACAAATTGCGACCCTTATCTTCATTGTCGAGTGAAGTACCGTAGGTAGTTATCAGCCTATAAACACTGTCTGTAGCATTACGAATTATCTCTGCTCTCGCACTTTCATCATATATACTGAAGTAAAACTGCAACTCCACTTGTGGGGAACCATAAGTAAGGTCGCCACCATATAGATTGTAGTTGTCAAAAATACTTTGAAAATATGAATAATCAGCTTCCCCCAGAGAGTGTCCATAGAATTTGATTTTCTGTATATGAATAGACAATATTTCCTTGTGAGAGCTTTGCACCATTTTTCTATGTGTCTTAGTGAATATGCGCATATTTTGGGGTAGCGACTTTTCAGCAAAGTCAACACCAAGAATAACATTATTCATCTCGTATACGCCATGAACATTTGATTTTTGAGAAACTGAATCCATATACTTTCTATTTCGATCAACACGAGAGTAGTCTAATTCAAAAGGGTCTGTATAGTTAAAGTTAAGTATACTTAGTGCATCTCCGCCATCAACCATCATGCTCATTAGCTGTGCAACTTTTCTCGTGTATTTTTCCTCATTACCAGCAACTTCAATTCTTAAATACTCAGAAAATTGACGTTCAAATTTAAATAACTCTTCAAGAAACCAGTATGGATTATACGATAGTGTTGCCTTGCCTTTTTCAAACAGATTCTGCTTCTTCTAAGCTACTAGGATGTGTGCCTCCAAACCGATTTAACTTTGAATAATAATCTATTACATCTCGCACACATTGTTCTAGAAATAATCTTCCTCTCGGACTACTTTTAGTTAAAGTATTAAGTAACTTTGCCTCAACATCAACCCAGCCACTTCCTGTTGGAATATTGTTTAAAAAATGAACTGCCCAAAAATTATCGTTGGCACGTTTTGAGTCCTTACGCAACCAATCAAAAAAATCTGCATAGCTCGTTCTTAATCCGCATTGTAAATCGAAACCGTTACCTATTATTAAGAGTGTTGTTATGTTAGTGCTTGCCATTTGCGGTCCCCTTGTTCAGTATAAATCAGTACAATTTTGCACTAATATCAGATAAACTTTTTTAACTCTTCAAGCTCTTTCTCTTTCTTCGCAATCAAAAAATCACAATCCATATCCTTTTCAGTTTGCAGAGCAAATTTGTTTAAAATCAGCATTTCTTCACTATCGCAAATTTCTCCATAAGATAGTTTGCCCTCGGAAATATGTTTTTCCATTTCAGCTTTTGGCAGTAGCCAGATTGCAGTTTTTGGAGAAATTGGCATTATGAACCCGTGCTCATCGCTCTGTCCACGTTCATAAGTATAAAAACAATTTCTGGGAGCAACAAATCCCCTCGATGTTCGGTTTACCAGTAGATTGATTTCGTGAGTTTTGCTTAGATGATCAGAAAAGAAATTAGGAACATTTGATTCTAGTAGTAAGCCTATAAATCCACTTTTACTACATTGCATAATATCCCTAAAAACACTTCCCGAGTTATACCATTTCACATAGCTGTCACTTCGATTAAGCATATTGTCCATAAATGAAAATATGGCTTGCCGTACTTCTTCCGTGATGACATAAGACCAGTACTTTTCTTTTCCTTCTCCAAACATATACATTTTTTTGCGTTCCTCTCCGAACTTCGTTTCAATCGTAGCAAAAAAATCTTCTAAATACGTTGGATAATAACCAGCCGCCCCTGTTCCCAGTTTTCTAATTTTTTCTGCGGAAATATTTTTGTTTTTGAGGTCAAG
>Ga0123355_10006876_pt1 | contig 16935 bp, 12 predicted proteins | sample TergutEmb28metaG_3_FD_89872 | JGI IMG/M metagenome (GOLD analysis project Ga0123355, IMG submission 89872) | Embiratermes neotenicus P1 segment gut microbial communities from Petit-Saut dam, French Guiana - Emb289 P1 | ecosystem: Host-associated > Arthropoda: Insects > Digestive system > Gut ...
AACGTTGGAACCAATGTGTAACTTCCCAAGGGTCATACTTTGAAGGAGACAACTTGTAATTTCATGTGAGTCCAATAGACATTTAAATAAAAAATCAGTACACTTACTTTTGAGACAAACCACATATCTCATGAGTGGGAGAAACATGCTGCAATCCAATGTAAATACTTCTATATCCCTTAAGTATATACCATATACAGGGTGATACGTCACTTGATACTTGGCGTTTGACATGTTGCCTCCAGTGCCCATGACTTTTGCAGAAGCCTGCATACTTAAAAAGACAAACCTTCAAACCTAAAACATAACAGAGTTTCATGCAAACCACAAACCAGACAGATTTCCATTCTGTATAGAAAATGTCAACAACAGCGCTGGAGTGGAAACCATAAAAAACTACACTTCAACCAAAGGAATGTGACTGAAAGATGGAGTTTGTCGAAATCAAGCTTGGAGGGCTGAAATGGCCATACCTCCCAAAGAACAATATTTTGTCACATAAAAGCCATTTTTTATGATGGAAAATCTGTTAACAGACACAACACACAGTAATTGAATACAATTCATCCTGCTGTGTTCTTTACTACAGCCATTTAGGGGGGCTACACAATCCACAAGAAACAGTGGACAGGAGCCAAAACTGTCCTACAGTGAAAGTGTGATGACAGTATGACACATCACAGAATTTTCAGTCCATATATTTTATGAGATAACAATTCATAATGATACTTCCCTATGTTTCAAAATTTTGTTTTCCTGAATTATGCACTGCCCACACTTACTTTGGGGACTGCAATAGCACAGTGGTTAAGGCGCTATGCTAAAAATCGGAAGGTCGCTGGTTCAATTCCAGATGGTGTCAATGGAATTTTTCATTGACATAATCATTACAATCGCACTACGGCCCTGGGGTTGACTCAGCCTCTAACAGAAATGAGTACCAGGAGTATTTCCTGGGGGTAAAAGGGGCCGGAGCGTAAGGCTGACAACCTTACCACCATCCTGGGCCACTGTCATGTAATCTGGGAACCTTAACTTCCTGGAACCCTCTGGGCACCTCAGGCCTGTAATGGGACTGATTTACCTTTTACCATACTTACTTACTAACTTACTCAATGGAGCAGAGTCCTTCTTGAGAAGCCAACCAATGTTCATCTAGTAAAGAATTTCCCCGCATTTTATGGAACCTGAAGGTTCATTACCGAATTTACAAGTAACTACCATCTGTCCCTATCCTGAGCCAGCTCGATCCAGTCCATTCCCCCACATCCCACTTCCTGAAGATCCATCTTAATATTATCCTCCCATCTATGCCTGGGTCTCCCCAGTGGTCTCTTTCCCTCAGGTTTCCCCACCAAAACCCTGCACACACCTCCCCCATACATGCCACAAGCCCCGCCCATATCATTCTTCTTGATTTTATCACTCCCACTATATTGGGTGAGCAGTACATATCATTAAGTTCCTCATTATGTAGTTTTCTCCACTCCCTTGTTACCTCATACCTCTTATTCCCAAATATTCTCCTCAACACCCTATTCTCAAATACCATAAGCCTATGTTCCTCCCCCAATGTGAGCGACCAACTCTCACACCCATACAAAACAACAGGCAAAATTATAGTTCTGTATATCTTAATCTTTAAAATTTTGGATAGCAAAAGATTCTGCATCGAATGATAGAAAGCATTCCCTGAATGCAATCTTCTCTTAATTTCTTCCTGAATAGGATTTTTATTGTTAAGGTTGTTCCCAAATATTTGAACTCTTCCACTGTCTCCAAGGAACTATATCTATATGTATACTGTGACTTCATCCTGCATTCTGGTCTCGAGATACGACTAGGTACTTAGTTTTATCAGCATTTACTTCTAGTCCATCCTCCTTACTAGCCACTAACAAAGCTTCTGCATTTTCCTTTATAGCAGGTACGCTTCCTCCTAACATATTAACATTATCGGCAGAAACCAGAAGCTGATGTGTACCATTTAATTTCAAGCCATCCTGGTTTACCTTAAACCTCCTAATAGCATACTCTAAAGCAAAGCTAAAGAGCAATGGTGAAAGAGCATCTCCTTGTTGTAAACAATTCCTAATAGGAAACATGTCAGACAAATTCTTGCCTATGCGGACTGTGCTATATGTTTCAGTCAGACACATTTTTATTAGCATAACCAGTTTCATGGGGATACTAAACTGAATGAAAATGTTATACAAGACCTCCCTCCCAACTGAATCATAAGCTTTCCTGAAGTACATTAAGAGCTGATGCACTGCATCACTGTATTCCCATTTTCTCTCAAGTATTGACGAATACAAAATATATGATCAGTTAACCTGTTTTGTCAAAATCCACACTTCTGATCCCCAGCAATATCCTCTGCATATTGAGTTAACCTGGACAGCAGGATGTTGAATAAAATTTTGTACGTAGCGGGCAAAAGTAATATGCCCCTATAGTTACTACAATCTGTTTTATCGTCCTTCTCATAAATAGGTACGATTGACTTCTTCCACTCCTCAGGCAATTCCTCCTTATTCTAAATAGAAATAATAAGTTTATGGATCTCATAGCAAACTGTTCTACCCCCTGCCTTTATCAATTCTGCTGGGATTTTATCAAAACCCGGTGATCTGTGACTTTTTAGCTCTTCTATAGCTAACTCAACCTCAAAGGCACTTGGCTCAGGTACCAGTGGTTCTTGTGTGTGTATTTCTGTCTGGCTAACATCATTAACCCCATGTTTGTTCAACAGCTGCGAGAAATGGTTCTTCCACCTAGCCAAAATACTGTGGGAATCTGCAACCAAATCACCCTTCTCATCCTTTACAATATGTTCTAGGCTGGTAACCTACCTTGAAGTCACTGATGCCCCAAGTCCCTAATATTTTTGATGTTACTCTCAGTTTCAAGGTCCTCAATTCTAGCTTTAAGATATTCCTTCTTTTTGTTCCTGCAATGTCTGCTAGCTTCATGTCTTATATTGTTCAGATTATCTACAATGCTTTGCCTTGGATCCTGCACCCACTGCATTTTTGCCTGCTTCCTTTGGTCTAAAAAATGTAAACATTCATCATCAAACCTTGGTTTATACTGCTTCAATTCATACAAACCTAGACTCTCTTTAGCTGAGATTTTTATATTCTCTTTAATGCTCTCCCAAGCCCTATTTATGTCCACCCCATCGCCTAAGTTCTATAAAGCTGCAAACCTGTTTGTAATCTCAGTTTTATACTGTTTCCTAACTTCCAGCTCATTTAGCTATCCCATCACACTTCTGTGCTGCTTGTTTACATCCTGTGAATCTTTCACTAACTTCTGCAACCACCAGACAGTGATCAGTATCACAGTCAGCTCCCTGAAACTTTGTACATCTAGTATACTCGAATGCCATCTCCTATCTATCAATATATGATCATCCTGGCTCTACATCTTCCCATCAGGAGACATCCAGGTGTACTTATGAATGTTTCAGTGTGGGAACATTGTGCTCTTAACAACCAGATTTTTTGATGTGGCAAAGTTGACTATTCTAACACCATTATCATTACTATCCAGATGTAGACTCTCATTCCCAATTGTCAGATTGAAAATATTTTCTCTCCCCACTCTTGCATTAAAATCTCCTAATAGAATTTTCAATAGAATGATCGAAAACCTGCTCTAATTCCTTATAAAAACTGTCTTTTGAACCATCACTTTTCTCCTTACATGGTGCATGCACATTCACAATGATATTACACCAGTGATCTCTCAGAACTATATATGACATCCTATTGCTAACAAACTCTACTCTCTTAACTGCTGATAGTACTCTGCGGTGTACATAAAATACTGTTCCCAAATGATGATTTTTGTTTCCTTTTCCATAGAAAAAGTTATAATTCCCTGCTCTTACTATGCCCCCTTTATCCCACCCAACCTCCTGCACACCCACCAAATACAATTTATTCTTGCTAATTTCCTGGCTGCTGCTATAAGTGAACCTGCCCTCTACAGGCTCCAAACATTCCATGTACCAAACCTCATGTCCCATTTTCGTTGTTTAGGTTGCATCAAGTATCAGTCCAGGCCAGAGGAAGTGTTCGTGTTTCATAGCAAAGCCAGTTTTTATGGTGAGGTGTTGTTTGCAAAAGGCTGGAGCACCACCCCTTGTCAACTGTCTGTGACTGCTTATTCAATATATTCGCAGCTACTCTCCCTATTGGAGGTTTTTCCTCCATCTGCAACCTGAGGATGCGCAGCGCCATGGTGACAGGGACTCACTCATCACAGATGCAATGCCCACACGTGCATGAAATCCTCTTTATACAGTTCAAGGTTCCACAACACTTCAGTATTTTTCCGCAAAACTGGCTTGACATTTAGTTCATGAACACACAGACTGTAAGATGTGGGCCAACAGTGGCCTTAAAGGAACCCTGCCTTAATCTAAATGACTTCTATTAGGACTGGACCAATGGAAATATTGACCAAAGAATACCAAGAGATATTTAAATGAATAAAATCATTAAGACAGTGAGTGGCAGTGTTCTTGTGAAATTCCTTGCACCTTGAGTGGAAAAAGTATCTTTTGAAATGAGAAGGACAAAGTGGGTGCTTGTGTTCAGATTTCACTGTGAGTACAATAAACTGGATAGAACTGTGTAAGCAGCCCAGCTTGATTAAATCATTTACATACCAGTGCTGCAATAAAATACTCTGTAAACAATGACTTACGGGTCATCCTGTATACAAACTTGACTGTTTCATAATAGATAATATTAGTAGGTACAAGGCTTAAAAATATAGTTGCAAGGATTTTTGCTCTGACAATACATAGGATATAAAATAAAAACAGTATGAAAAATGTTTTCCCACCTATCATACCCATAAAACATGTGGAAAACTTTGCATTCTTCACATACGGCACTGAATTCATAAGTTCATAACAATTTAATTTCTCTATGCATTTGAATAGACACTCTGTGGTGTGCCTGTTATTACCATAAAAATAATCAGTCCAAGATTTATTGAGCTTGGTCACTAAGTGCAGACAGGAAAGTCATGGACAACAGAATATACATATTAAGTATTCCCAAAAAATGGGTCAGATGTACAATGAATCCATGCAGTAGTTCCATTATACAAACTTCAGTCTCAATATACCCAAGAATATAATATATGAAGGTTGCAAAAGAATTATAGCAGATGTGAGAACTGATGCCTATACATGTCAGACCAATAATCATTGCAGTATTTTATATTGCATGAAGACATTAAGAACAAATGAAGACACCTGTATTGTATACTACAGCTACTAGGTGATTTGGGTATGTGGCAATCCATATGTGCCACATACTGAAAATTTCTTGGCACAACTACAGTAGGTACAAATGCCTGCTAGTGGACTGCAGCTAGTTTTGCACCAATTCAGCAGCTAGTAACTAGCTGTGCATCATTTAAGTAGCTAATCATTCATGGCAATGTTTTAACAGGATAAGCTGAACGTTTTTGTCAAATGGGTAACATTCCTGCCTAGCATTCTGGATGCTCTGTTTTAAAAACGCAGTTGACAGTTTGACAACAGTGGCAGCTTTACTATGGTTTATCGCACTCCACGATTCCTTTCACATAATATCCAGCTCATTATTCATTATCATTCTACACCATCTCGCAATATCTAGTCTCGCCTACTGACAGCGCCTTTAAATATACCATAAATTTTAGCACGGTAATTCTAAAAGTCTTCAAACAAACCAACTCGAAATAAGTTTAAGAAAGCAGTTTAACACACGGTAACCTATTCAGTTCTTTCTAAAGATCCATACGATGCATTTAGCCTGCCCCCGGAATCATTTCCTTAACCTATTAACTTACTATCTCCCTGTCCGGTGATCATATTTACGATCCCAGCCAGGAGGAAGACCACCACTGTCCCGATTTTCTGCCATTTTTAAATGACGTAAACAAATTGTTCCTCGTTCAGTGGTTATGATCACGGATTACAGTACAGCGTTTCTTCACTACCCAACACAGATCGTTTATGACCACGGGTGTCTTTCCACTACTCAGGTGAAAATAAGGTACGGATTTAACCGAAGCTCCGTTTTGGGCAGATGATTGTGACGAGATTAGCGCAGGAAAGTACGAAAGTGTTAATTGTAATTGATCGGTGTTTTGAGTATGATATTTCAAAGCTTTCATCGTCAGTACGCCAGTCTTAATAGCGAAGGAAATGACAATGCGATCATAATATTCGAATATTCCGTCGATAGAAGAGGAACGAAACGGTCGCGCCGGAAACATGAAACATGTATTTCCGAGTGTAAATTGTCGCTGCATAGAAGTTACTTGCAAAGTTCGTATTGTCTACATATTTGTTTAACTAGGTCTGTGGAACATTGTAGTTTAATAGGCAAACTTGGGCAGTTGCTGTTCTTACTGTACTAACTACAGTACTCTTTATCACACCACACATGCAGTGCACGTGATAAGCATGACTTCTTCTTGGACCGCCGGATCCTTGGAGGTGGGACCGATAGGTTGTCCCGAAACGTCGGTAACATCTTAGCAGAGTGATGATCTCATTTACACCACGACGGAAAGCTGAAATCAAATTAACTATGTTTTGACTATGTACAATAGATCGGAGACAATGTAGATGTTTACCGCGTACTTTTAATTCGGCCGTGTTAGGCCTATCTAGTTTGAAATTGGCTGACGCTGAACGTTACACTGTCTTCAGTTTATGATGTTACATTGTTTCAGACAAGGCACATTTGCACTATTCACATAGTTTTAGTTTACTTTCAATCCTAAACAAGCGTTTTAGGTCGGCATGCCATTTGTGTGCATGTTCCCCCATATAAACTGAAGATAAAATAACAGTGTATTTCTAATAGATGTGTGAGGCCTGAATTGAATGCTGTGGGAAAGCTGGCTTTGAATTCCTCTCAGAATTTCTTGTAGTGTAGGATTTATGTAAGAATTTTCTGCAGTAGCTGACCAAAAATAATTTCAACCTTTTTCCAATATCCACCCCCCAACTGCTAATTCTTTTAATTTTAAATTTATTAAATTGTAGGGAGTGTATCATCTGTATGTTTTATTTTGTTCCCAACTGAAAGTGTAATGTAAGAATACACAGTCCTATCTATACTTCATGTTTATGCACACCTGTGAACAGTAATATGTAACAGGATAAAAGTAGTCAGTATATTACACAATATTAAAATTTATTGAACTCGCATTTTAAACCTCTGGTCCAAGGCGGTCTTTGTGAAGTACTTAAATGAAATACAAACACATATGTAAACATTATTCATTTCACCATTTATTCCCCCCCCCTCCAACAAATTACTTATTGACACAGACCCAAATAGCATGAAAATCTTGAACGTTGCTATTAAAACATTACTACACGCAAAATTTGTAACATGAAATTGCCAACCGCTGTACATAAAACAAGGAGTGGTTGTCAGCTGATAGGATGGAATTGTAATGTATATCAAAATTTACAGCCACACACAACACACACTTGTACATTCATGTTCTTGTATAATTGCCTGATGATGACTCATTCAGGGTTAAAGCTAGTTGCCAAGTAAATGATCACAAATGTGTTTGTGTGATTGTAAACATTTTTACACATTGTGTTACACCTATGGGGATGTTTCATATAAAGGATGGAATTTTGTCTGGCATGCTGCACAGCCTCACTGTAAATGTCACGTTTTGTGTACAGACAAAATACACGTAGGCCTATTTCACATATAAAACTTTCTTGCAGTCACAGACATGCTGAGTCATTCATATTGGATTTAAAGTTATTGTAACCATAACATCTACACATACAACAAAAGTTCCTGAAAAATCGTGATAATGGCTCAGATCAACGAACATGACAAGAACCACAGTTTGATGATAAATTACCTGCTTGTTAATCAATGGTAGGAGTTCATTACCATTCAGGGTGTTTGAAAATATGGAAACAGTACCATGACTTACAGTGGTGCTGGACTAAACCCAGTCATTTATTGTCAGGAATATGAAGGTAATTGTAGAATGAAGCTGGCAACTTACCTCATTCTCATGAAGAATGGACTCATGTCCTGTCCTGGAATAGCTTAACTTTCACAAATCCCCATCCACTTTTATTCAACAGTGTCACATATGTGTAACTGCACCTGTCAGCATTTTCTCACTGCAGGGTCTTAAAACTTTGATTGCTTAAAGTAACAAAGTGGAACAAACCACAGTACATACTGATCTGATATTTCAGCTTGGCCAGTTCTATGTATTATAGGGAAACCACCAATTTTATAATTGAAAGTGATATGTAGAATAGAGTGTTGTCATGCTGGGAAGTTAAACCCTGTTATGCAATGTTACAGCTACTACCCCACTTTATCCCCTACTTACTTGATTCTGTGAAATCAACAGTAATTTTTGTCCGTGTCCAAGATACATATACACCATACAATCATATGCTTAAAAACAAACTGTATTGTCCACTACACAATATATACATATATATCAGATGTCCTAAAATAATTTAGGTACACTCATGCTGACATTACTACAACATTTACCACAAGGGAGAAAAGAGCATACATGTATAAAATGTAAAATGTGTTCATCAGTATTCTACATTGAAAATGCAAAGAATGCCTCCATGATAAGAATTGCATCTTAGATATTCTCATGTGAAGACAGAGATATGGATAACTTTCAAGATACTACATGCATGTTCCTAGTCCCTTAAGTGTGGCTTCACTGTCAGCTATCATAAACTTCCACTGCCAAACTGGGTATATTGGACATACACTTTATTTATGCCCAAATATGTGTATACATACATTTTCCCCTCTCATATTTCCCTTATCAGTTCTCTTCCCTCAGAGTCCCTTACCATTAACAAGTCTTTCCCTAGCTGCACTTTTCCTGTTGTACTCTTCTTTTTCCCTTGGCCACCTCTTCACCCACCACCATCACAGTCCATCAGGGCAAAACACCCCATACCTCTATGTATGCAGCACAGTTCTACTATAACAGTGGCAGTAATACCATTAAAATTTTCCTTGGCATTTAACAGTGAAATTATGTTCTAATGCCAGTGCTTTCCCCCTGCTCCCGGAGGAATAGGTGCCAGTACTCACAAAGCAAAATAAATCATTCTACTCCCTAAAGAAAAAGCCGGAGTAATGTAGTTGGTATAGTGACCGCTACAGGCTAGACGGTCTGCGGCTTGGATCCCAGTAGGGGGCAAGATATTTTTTCTTCTCCAAAATGTCCAGACCAGCTCTGGGGCCCACCCAGCCTCCTACTCAGTAGGTACCGAGATATTTCCTCCAAGTGTAGAGGGGCCAGGGCATGAAGTCGACCACTCATCTCCACCTAGTCCTGAGGTGAAGAATAAGTGGAACTCTATCACTACTATGCCTACATGCCTTCGTGGCAAGGATAGGTAAAATTCTACTTTATTTTATGCTCCTAATAAAAAGTTGCCAGTACTGCCAGGAAAAAAAAAGCATTAACATTCACACCCATGAAAGGAAACAGTCTACAAGAAACAGACAAGTAGATCCTATGGACAGTGAAAAGGTCCTTTGGTTCAATCCCAAGTTTGGGTAGCATTGTTTTACTCATTAATAATCACAACACTGCTAACTTAATGCAGTGAAGTCACAATGATGGTCAGTGGGTACTCATGACAGGTTTGGGAGGTGCTGCTTCTGTCCCATCTTGAGGATACATTAACATATCATGGTACTGTACAAAATAATGGTCAACAATGACAAATGGACATGTGTATCCAGAACCTACCCACCAAAGAAAATGTTGCATTTAAATTCTCTGTTCAAAATATTTGATACTATACATTACACATGAATAAAGAAAAAATGTACACTAAACATTAACACAAAATCATGTTCAGTGCGAAAATCAGCAACACACTATTTGAAGTCAATAGAACAAATGTATGTACTGAATACGTAAGTCCCTTAGTTATTCATTACACTTGTGACATCCAAGAACTTCTTCCTGACTAGGCGAGAGGTGGAAACTGAGTCACTTATAAAAATATGGCTGTCTTTGGTAAAACATAAGATAGTGTAAAAGACCAAGACATGCAGAAAACAAACTTCAGTCAATACTGCTGTCACTTCAGGGGAGAAGGAAAAAAAAACACCGTGTTTGATGAATGAATGAACAAATTCACAAATTAACCTACATCATTACAAGGAATGAAAATGTTACAGTCTACCAAGGTAAAAGGCTCATTCTTTTAAATTAGAAAACTTCAATATTTGTGCCTGTACAAGACAATAAGCGAGTTCCATACACAAATGAATACATCCAGTTATAAACATAGTCTTGATGTAGTCTCAGATGTCTTGTTCACAGTGCTGTCTTACATCCTTACAAATCCAGAAGCATACTTTGTTACTGTACACTCAGAAGTATTACAAGGAACTGTTTCAAATTAATTCTACTAATCTAAACATTTTCTTTTCCCTATATACATATATAAAATTATACAGTCAAAGGCATCTGCTTTCAAAGTACCATACTTCTACAAACACAAAAATATTTGCTTCTCCCAAGTCAAACAAGATACATAATCCTTTGAAATTTACAACATTCTTTATACATACTGAGGGCATCCATTACTGTTATGGCAAAAGTTAAGGAAGCAGAATAGCATTCACGTCAATCAGTGGAATCAATTGTCAGTGACTCTATATACCATTACTACTGTTTGTCACTTGTCTGTGTGTATGGACATACCATTGCTAGTAACACATCATTCACTAGTATTCAGCCTTGAAGGCCGGGCTTGGCAGGAACCAGAGCCCAGTCATGTGACCGGTACAGCTCTGGCACACTGCATCCTGGGCAAGTTCTTGGGGGTAGTTTGCCATTGCTTTCCCCCGCCTTTAGACGTTCCCACTTTAGCCGCCAGGTGCCTCCGTCCACGACGACGCAAGAGATCCTAGCAGCGAAAGGTGGAACTGTGGGCGAGAAAGATGTAATTTTGCCTAAATTCCGACTTCCACGTAAATTTAGGGATTTTTACATGCCGCAAATCTACGACCGACGGCTTTACTTCCCCTCCGAAGGAAGGCGTGCTGAGGATTTTTTCGCCCTAAAAATCCGACGGCTTTGGCCGGGTTTGAACCCACAAACTTGGACACTAAAGGCCAGCATGCTACCCCAAGACCACCGAAGCCGCCTTAGTAACACATAATGTTCTATTATGCAGAGACACTTTCAGTGAAAATGTCACTTACGTAATTCATTACCTTACAAACAATAATATGGTCATTTAAATTTGTCTAAAGTTCAGGTCCATTCAGTGAATGTGCGCCAGCATGTATTATTCATATCACATTAATATTATTCCAATGAAATGGTGGTGGAACACACATAGAAATGTAATCATTAATAAGAAATGTCACTACAATGAGAATGGTCATCATATAATCTTGGAAATGAAACACTTTTGTTCAAATACTGCATAATCATAAATCTCACAAATGGAACTGTGCGCTAAGTACAGTAAATGCTGTACTGCCTATAGGTCATTCTTTTTTGGCTTAATGTTGGGACTTACATGTACACATCTGAGAAACAAGGGAATTAGAAACCAAAAGTCGTAACGAATTAGTCACTGCAAAAATTATTCAGTTACCATGTTTGGTGGTACTTCTCAGGCATTGTATCTTTCAACAGATTTGGAATATGAACTTCGCATGAACAAACAAACACTCATTTATGGTTTCTTTGGGAAGCAGAGACTCTGAACAAATGAACATTTTAAAGGAGAAAATTAATACTGAGATTCCTGACTTAGGCTTATAGAAACAATGTCAAATGAAGGAAACCCTTACACTGGCAAGCATTAAAATGGGCTAGCTGTTATACATTATAAAGGATGAACACTCATCCACCAGCTGTACAAGTTTCATGTGTATTTGGTTTATGAAAAACCCCCCATTCTGCATATATCTTTATGCTTGTTGCCAAAAAATGATTCAAAACTCAATTTAGCGAAACATGGAAACTGATAGGCATGTACATAATGTCTCCAGATATAAATTACTGCATGCAACAATATGAATAGTTCTGCTTACTGTACGAATTTAACTACCTTTGCTACTAGATACCTTGTCGGCTTAAACCTAACTTTATGGAGCACAGTCAAGAATTTCTCAACATTTTATGGAACCCAGAGGTTCATTATTGTATTCACAACAGCCAGCCACTTGTTTCTGTCCTGCACAAATGAATCCAGTCAAAGCCATTCCATCCCATTTCTTTAAGATCAAATTTAATACAATCCTCCCATCTATACTCAGGTCTTAAAAGTGATCTCTTTCATTCAGGTTTCTCTACCAAAAACCTGTATGCAGTTGTCTTTACCCCCATACATTATAGATATTAAACATAATCTGACAAGCAGTTATGTTACACCATCTGGCTACCAACAGTGTTTATTGTCCATCCCATGGCTCAGGCACTTTATCACCACTTAATCATCACTGTGTAGGGCCAGCTTAATCTCAAGCCAGTCCAGTCTGTGTGGGATCTGTGTCGATAAAGTGGCACTAGGACAGGCTTTATCCAAGTACCCAGTTTTCCCTTGTCACTATCAACCACCAATGCTGCATTCATTCATTCAGTCATCACCAATACTATATAATCTTAGCAACTGTCAGCATCATTAAATAACATAATTACAAGAAACAGTGTTTGTATAATCAAGATTTTATATCACTCAGAGACAGTAAGTGATGAATTTAGTCTCATTTCATTACCACTATAATGTGATAATTAAACAAATTTCTGTAAAGCTGCAAATCTGAACACATTCTTAAGAACTGTATGAATTCAATGTAATTAATATTTCTAAACTGTCTGTTTATCATCTCCAGATTGTCTGTTCCCCAAGTTAACAGAATTTTTCAATGTAAACTTTTCTGTAAATATATCACCAGTTTAATTACTTTGCCTTTGTGCCAGATAATTTATGTGGTACAAAAATGACATTTAAAATATACACATGTGCAGTTATTTCTACTGTGTAAGTAGCAGTATTTTCCTATGGAGCAGAAAGAAGAAAATATTCTGAACAAAAATTTTAGGTCTTTTTGATGAACATTGTACATAATATGCAATGTCAGTGAATGTATGAAATGGGTACAGCAGAACTCTCTAGACTGTTTTAATTTAAACATCAAATTTCAGAAACATAACTTAATCATCATCTGTTGTTGTCATGAAAAATATTTGTCTGTCTGAATGTGGAAGAAACCATGGAGAATGCAAAAATTCCTAGTTTTGACTAAGGATTTTAGTCAGTGTCCCAGCCAAGATCTAAATGGAACATGCCAAACACAAATCAGAGGCATTACCACTTCAGCCAACTTGCTTAGTAGGAGTGCAGATTTACCATGACAAGTGCAAATGATGAGTGTGATCAATATGGACAAGCAGAGGAGCTGTTGAAATGCTTGTGAGAGTCAGAAACTTCATCTTAACTGTGCTAAATTGAGCTGAAGGCTTAATTTCATATTGCTGATTTCTATTTACATTCAGAAGTAGGAGATACAGTAAATCCCAATTATTACATTTTTCTGGGGACCACTTAAAATCGGAGAAAATCATGAAGTGTAAAATCTGGGAAACATTGTTCATATGGGCATTTGGCTGGGACCCAACAACCAATGCATAAATCATGGAAAACGCAAAATGTGGGGATGTACAATCAGAGACATACTGCATTTAGAACACTCTGCCTTAAAAAAAGTAATTTAAAATGAACATAACATAAAGTTCTGTTAAATTGTGTTAATTTTACATCAGTATTTTTCTTGAAGGATTACTCTGAATTTAGTATAAAATCCCTATAAAATCAATCCTTTATACATAACTCTTTTTTTACCATTTGAAAATGTCAAACAGCTAACAAATTTTAAAATATTTCAATCACTTTTGTGCTGGATGATGTTTCCAGGAAATACTGCCTGTCATATCCCTACAGTATATCTGCCAGCAGTGTACACTCCTGCACAAAACAAGAAAATATCCAACCAGATGACTGCATAATATATCATTTGTTCCTCAACTGTGGCTGGCAACCTCTACACCCCCACAGTCAGCAATCACTCCTGCCCTATGTGTTGCTCCCAATGCCAATAAAATGCTGTGAGTAATCACAATTACAGCCTCATAGAAAATGTACACAATTGACTCACTTCTACTGAAGACAGGTTTCAAGTAATGCAAGTATAGCCTCATTATATTATACCAAAAATGCTTTCATCCTACACATTATGGTTGTAAACTGCCATATAAAATAATGTAGATGGAAACATTCTAGACATCATACTTGCTGGCAACACCACAGACATCAGAAAAATGTATGTTGATTGCAAAGAAATATGACAATGTAGGAACTGATGAGAAGCCCTCAAAATGCCAGAACCATACTTAACTCTTCAGCATGGCATTTAGAAATTCAGCATACGCCAAAGAATACTGATAAAGCTATAGCACAAAAAAGTATGGTCACACAACATCCAAAGCCTCTAGGTTGCAAAGAATGAATCAAAACTAAAATTCCAGTTTGGTACATTTACTTTAAACTTGTACGTGAACAGCAGAATGTGAAAGAAGATCATCATATAGTTCACAGAGTACAGGTAGATCTTGTTTTATGCCAAGTCGCATAAATTGAAATCACGCACATTAAACACAAGCATCCCATTTAAAAACAGTATATTTGACTACACCACTAGTCAAAATATGGACCTGTAGAGTATATACCTACTGCATATACAGTAGATATACATTTCTATACAATATATTTATTTACTTCTAATGCAATACAAATATAAGAGACTCATATCCATAGTTTGTGGTATGGTTCATTCTGATAGAACAGTAGTAGTATGGCTTCACAAACACTTTAGTTCCTGACATAGTACTTTCTGTAATGCTATCAGCATTATCACAAATTATATGTATATTGTGTGGTTCCATTCATAGAGTTTGACAGTTTGTTGTGTTCTTAGTAGTCTTGTAAAGCTAACCTGAGGATGATCGTAAGAGCAATCAAAACATGTTGGTAATTAATAATATGTGACAAAACATACTGTATATGTGAATTTGTTGGTTTTATTACATACGTTTGAATATTCCTAAATGCACAGACATGGAAGGGGTTATGTACGTATGCTAATATTAGAGACGCTAACATTATGGCATGTGTAAAAAAATTTGTTCACCTTTTTCAAGTTGGCTTATTATGTCTAATTTCTCTTCAATACTGATTGCTTTTCCCAGCTTTCCACTTGAATTGCTCTAGTTGATGTAGATTTATTTTTGTCAATTAAGTTGATAATAAAAGCTAATGCTGTTGAAGGGGAACTACAATGGCTGTGTTATTATATCCCCAATGAGATCAATCCACATACTTGACTGATGGCATGACAGTGACATCACTTTCTGCTAGCCTCCAACACAGGACAAGTGTGGCTAGGGATTATCTACGCCAAATCACATTAAACCAAAAATATCAGGTATCATCAATGCCAAATAGCATTAAACCAAAAATTATCATGTACATTTGAAAGTAGTGTAAATTCTGAAGTCATGAGAAAGTGAAATCACACCAAAAGAAATCGTGTAAAACAAGACCTGCCTGTATATGTGACCAGTGCATATAAGCATATATCACACTGATACATTTCTGTTCAATAAGGTAACTTAAAAATGGCATGGAAAAATAAGGCAAAGACTCCACTGCTATGTGTGAAGATGTCCACTGGAGCTAGAGCACTCAGATAATGTGGATACTCAGTACAGTAAAATTCTGTTTATCTGGCACCCACAGGACTGGATACATGCCAGACAATTGGGTATTCCAGATTATCAGACAGCACCTATACTGACCTAATTTATTACTGGTGACTTTTTGTTACTGCTTCTATACATGGGCTGCACAAATAATCAGAGTATTCAATTGGGGTATCTCCTTCATCTGCTGGTTTAAGGTCATCGGGGCCCTTTTCTGTGTGAAAACACATTTTCCACTGCAGAAATGCAGTCTTCACAGCTCAGGAAGTTGATGGAGCAGGAGATAAAACATCATGAAATACCACAACATTTAATGCATAGACACTCTTCGAGGCCTGTTTGAACACGTCTGTGAGATCTGCCTGTTTCAGTGATGAAGTTTTTCTGGAAAATGCAAAAATTCTAGCTCTGGGACTACTCTCTTCAAGTGCTGGAATATCAAGTTTCCCAAATTATCAGATGATTAAGGGAAATTTGCTGTACTTTCTATATAACCTTTCCACATGCCTTCAAGAATAATATTTTCAAAATGTTTTATCATATTCTTATAACTGTACTTCAAGATGGAGAGACCTTACTTCCCCAAGAAACTCAGCCTGCCTTCTGGAGATCAGTGGCAAGTAGTTAACAAATATTGTACTATCTACCTTATTGAGTATCAATTGACACAACAGGCCATTCAGATTAACCTGCACAAAGCTTGTGTAACTGATTTATCTGCATATACGTAAGTTATTCGGAAAGTAAGTAGCATCTGCGAATATCTCTCACGCACCCTCGAGACTGTCACTTTGTGCATGTGCAGTGAGTTCCTCTATCAATTGAGAAGCCACAGACGCCATTTCATGAAATTCGTGTTATGTTTATGTTTGTTCTTGTGCGTTAAACATGTTTAAGACAATTGAAGGGGCCACCAACTGTGAAATATGGTCTGTAATTCGTTTTTGAATGCTATGAATGTGCTACCAAGCGAGATTCATCACCAGATGTGTCAAGTGTACGGTGACAATGAGGCGTGAAGTGGGCATCCATCTTTGGTGAATGATGATTTGGTGTGTAAGGTCAACGAAAGAGTGCGTGACGACAGAC
>Ga0123355_10006877_pt1 | contig 16934 bp, 11 predicted proteins | sample TergutEmb28metaG_3_FD_89872 | JGI IMG/M metagenome (GOLD analysis project Ga0123355, IMG submission 89872) | Embiratermes neotenicus P1 segment gut microbial communities from Petit-Saut dam, French Guiana - Emb289 P1 | ecosystem: Host-associated > Arthropoda: Insects > Digestive system > Gut ...
AACCGACCCTTCAAATCCGCCTGTTGAATGAATAACCGGCATCCCGAAAAGGATATTCATTAAAGTAGATTTGCCCGCACCATTTTCACCAATAAGGGCATGTATCTCACCTTTTTTTATCTCGACATTTACATCTTTAAGCACCTGATTGCCAGCGTAGCTTTTAGATACATTTTTAAATTCAAGAAGGTTTTGGCTCATCTTAGCCCTCCCTGCAATTTTATGATGATTTTAGTATATAGCAAAATTGCCGCAAACGGCCCTATTTGTTTCCATTTGCGGCAATCGTCCGTTATTCTATTAGACCTTTAGTAAACAGGTTGTTGGATAGGACCTTAGTAAACAAGGAAATCAACAAGGCCTAATACATAATGTGGGAAGTGCTGCCCATCAATTGTAAGCGTCTCAAAGTAAACAGGAATAGCTTCGCCGGCATTTTCCAGTATGTACGCTTCGGCAAGCCTTTGAAGAGCATCAAGGTCAATTACTCCGGGCTCTTGAGATACTTCGCCATTCATCCAAAGGATGGCATATTCGGCGCCGATGGTGGTCCACATCATGCTTGCAGGTACAGGCCATGTAGCAAGCCTTCCGGCCATGCCTCTGGCGTGTAGGTAAGCCCTGGTTGCTTCAATTACTTCGGCCATGCTGCGAAGAAGCATAATTTCTTCACCAGCATCGTTAAATTCTCCGCTAGGAATATGAGAAGCGATGCCTAAAGCGGCCGGGAAGCCATGATATGGAGAAGGATCGCAAGGCATTGGATAAAGGGCGCCGGTTTCAACAACTTGGGCTATCAGCGGAATTTGCATTCCGCAATTTGTTCCGAAGATAGCGGTGTTAACGCCATGAATCTCCACTTGCCTTGGGATATCCTGTGTCATATGCATCTGAGTAGCCGGCATACCGCCATCGCCCATTGGATCCGGAGCGGTAAGTTCTATAAAATTGATGCCAAGCTGTGCGGCGGTTTCAGCCATAATGTCACGGCGCATTGCAAGCAATGGCATGGACATATGCCTTGGGAAGGAGTAGTGAAGGATTGTTTCAGCACCCATGCGCTGGGCTTGCTCAACATAAGCCACGCCAACTCTTGGCTGGTTAATATCTAAGAGCAAATTTCCTCTTGCGGCTACGTCATTGGTGTTTTCAGCGGGATTAGCCATAACGATGAAAACATCATTGCCCCGCATTTCACGAACCCTATCAACAGCAGCGTTGGTGTTTATAACAGACTGGTTGATGATGATGGCCCTTACTTCGGGGTCAGAAGCGATTTCTTGAAGGATGGTTATCATCATTTCGCCTTCTTGGGCAAACATAACAGGCCAAGTTCTGTGGATAACCCTATCCGAGCCAAACCTTAGCTGCAATGCCTCAGCAGAACGAAATTCTTCTTCGTTTTGGTCAACAGTATTGGTTACGATGGCAATTCTGCCTTCAAAAGGTACGCCATCAGGAAGCCCTGCGGCTTCTTCTTCATCATTTCCGGTTGGTGCCGGTGTTGGTGTTGGTGTAGCCTGTTGTGTTGGTGGAGCCGGTGTGCTTGCTACCGGTGTGGGTGTGCCGCCTGTGCCACAGGCAGCAAGTGCAAACAGCATTATGAAAACGAGCAAACCACTTACCAATCTTTTCATTGTCTTTACCCCCATCTCTTAATAAGTTTAAGTGAAGCGTACCCCACTTGCCTCTAAATCTGGGCTTGTTCCCACTAACGAAAACGCACATTTGCGGTCGATATTTCCGCCACTCCGCGTCACTTCGTCCTAGCGTGCCTTTGGGCACGGTGACGACGACAGTCCTCAGCTCCTTGATTGGCGAAAAATCGCCTCACAAATCTGCATTTTCTTATAGTGGGAACAGGCCCTAGTCTAGAATATGTAGACTACATCTAGTCTAGCACATATAGACCAAATTTGTCAACAGTTTTTTATTTGATACTAGGGCGTGTTTTAGGGTGCAGCATAACAGCTACGCAAAACAGGCCTCATTCATGTGAATGAGGCCTGTTAGCAAAATATTAAATATGTTTTAAGACGTCGGGTTTTTTTCGCTTTTTTGCCGTAATAATGAATTATTAATCCTGCGGTTTAAAGAAGCCGGCCTTTCCACCTTAGGCGCAGAGGGGTGAAGCAGCCAAGTGGCTGCATAATGTGTGTCGCTAACTTTAAACATGGGCGGATGCATTTTATAGTCAAGTTCAATGGCGTTGGGGTTACGCTCTGCGAAGGCATCGCCCTCAGGGGGATGCATCATATTAGGCGGCGCGCCATGGATGGCTTCAAGCTCTTCACCCACTTCGATATCCATATCCGGCATGGATGACATAAGGCTCCATGTGTAGGGATGCTGTGGGTTGTAAAAAACATCATGGGATGTACCGTATTCTACAATTTTGCCGGCATACATTACGGCTATGCGGTCGGCTACGTGGGCCACAACCCCAAGGTCATGGGTGATAAAGATGGTGGATATGTTTCGTTCTCGTTGCAATTTTGAGATAAGTGCCAACACCTGGGCCTGTATTGTAACGTCCAAGGCTGTGGTAGGCTCGTCGCAGATAAGTATTTTGGGGTCGGAAGCTAAGGCTATGGCGATAACTATGCGCTGCCTCATGCCGCCGGAAAATTGGAAAGGATATTGATAAAACCGCTTTTCGGGCGTGGTTATGCCCACGTCGCTCATTAGCTTTATGGTTTTTTCTTTCGCTTCGGCCTTCGAGAGGCCATGCTGCATTGTAAATATCTCGGAAATTTGTTTGCCTATTTTTTTAATGGGGTTAAGGGACGCGAAGGGGTCTTGAAAGACCATAGCAATTTCTTTGCCCCTAAATTTATTCCATTGTTTGTCATTTAAAGAAACTAAGTCGACATCATTATCCATGCCTTTGTATACGGCACTGCCATTTTCGATATCGGCTGTGGAAGCAAGCAAGCCTATTAGTGACCTGGTGGAAACGGTTTTACCTGAGCCGGATTCTCCCACGATAGCAAGGGTTTCGCCTTTATATAAATCGAAGCTTATCCCGCGTACAGCCTGCACTTTGCCTGCATATGTGTTGAACGATATCGTCAAATCCTTAACTTCTAATATTTTTTCAGCATTATTAATGATAATCACCTCGTATCAACTATTTACGCAAAGCCGGATTGAAAGCGTCTCGCATACCATTACCAAAAAGGTTGAAAGAAAGCATTAGCAAAACGATAACGATGCCTGGGAAAACAATCATGAAGGGATAGGCCAGAAGGTTTTGTTGTCCGTTTAACAACAGAACGCCTATGGAAGGGTTTGGCGCTTCTATACCAAGGCCAAGATACGCCAAAAGTGCTTCCATGAAGATAACGCTTGGAACAACAAGTGCCACCGCGGTAATGATGGTGCCTGCCGCGTTTGGCAGGATATGCTTAAACATAACGCGTATATCTTTTGCGCCCATTGTGCGAGAAGCCAGGACATATTCGCGGCTTTTAAAGCGATAGAACTGAACGCGCACGCCGTTGGCCACGCTTATCCAGCCCTGTATCAAAAATAGGAGAAGCAAAGACCTCAAGCTTGAACCCATCAGTATTATAAGCAATATGGCCATGGGGATGAGAGGAATGCTGCCGATGGTCTCCATAATACGCTGCATTATCATATCAAATTTTCCGCCGTAATATCCGCACATAGAGCCTATTATCAAGCCTATGGAAAGATTGATTAACGCCACTGAAAAGCCAAGTATAAGCGAAACCCGCGTGCCCTGCCAAAGGCGGGCAAACAAACATCTGCCCAATTGGTCAGAACCAAACCAAAAATACATATCCGTAGGGTCCGGCGTTATGCCGGCTTCTATATTATCGGCAAACACATAGGCCGCGTGATGATATTCGTTGATGCGTATCCGTAAAAATGGCGTGGCGCCTGTCCTGCCATAATGGTTAAATTCTTCAACAATTTCAACCAGAGCATGTTCCCAATTAGGAAGGTTAACTGCCTGTATTTCCCTGATAGCGGTGCCGTCGAAGATACCAAAATTTTCAAGGCCGGGTACTCTGGGTGGCAGCCTGGTTAAATCCCAATGTTGCTCCGTTACTGTGTATTGGCTAAGGTGAGGGCCTATAACGCCCATAATAACGATGGCCAAAACAAAGATGGCAGCAACAACAGTGACGCGGCTGCGCACAAAGCGCCGCCAAACGTCCTTGCCATATGAAACAGGCTCTGTTTTAAATTCTGCGTCATATATTTGCTCTTCCCTGACAACCAGCTTAAATTGGTCGGCGGGCAAACTTAAAAGCTCGTTGCTTAGATGCTTATCATTTTCAAGCAAAATCGGCTTATTCATCTTTTCTGCCTCCCATCCTGATACGCGGGTCAATGATGCCAAGGGCTAAATCGGCAATGATACTAAAGGATAAAGTGACCACCACGTAGAAATAAAGTGTAGCCAGAGTAAGCTGATAATCGTGAACATTTATGGATCTTATTAATATTCTTGACATTCCGGGTATGCTAAATATTTCCTCTATGGCAATAGAGCCCCATAATATCCCTATAAATAGAAACAGTATCATGCCTATCAAAGGAACGCAGGCATTGCGCAAGGCGTGTCCAACGATGGCCTGCCTATAGGTTTGGCCTTTTGCCCTGGCAAGCAGCATAAAATCGCTGGTAAGGGCTTCCGTAAGCTCTGCTCGCAAAAGCCTTGTTATGTTGGCAATGGGGAAGAAGCTTAGGGCCAATATGGGCAGTATCATAGAATAAAATCTGGTCCAGTTTAAGGTTGCTTCCGGCGCCAAAATGATAGGAAACCAGCCCAACCGAAAAGCGAGGAAATACTGCAACAGTGCCGCCACAACAAAAGGCGGGGCGGATATAAACAGCACAACAAGGCTTGAGGCGGCATGGTCGTAAACAGTGTCTTTCAACAGGGCCGTTGTTATGCCAAAAAACAGGCCAAAGGGCACAATGAGAAGCAAAGTAAATAAGTTAAGCTGTATGGTGACGGGCAAATGCTGCATCAGCACTTCCTGAACGGGCACATTGGCGCGTATCACCAGGGATATGCCAAAATCAAGCTGCAAATAGCTAACCATCATGTAATAAAACTGAACAGGCAGGGGTTGGTCCCATCTAAATCTTTCCATCAGGGCTTCAACCGTATGCTCTGTTACATGCGCCCCGCCGCCGCCGCCGGGGCCGCCGCCAAAGTCAATCAGGGTGCTTAGCAGCGTGTTTGGCAAAGAATTTATTAAGAAAAAAATTATTACCATCGTAACAAAAAATGTTAAAACTAACGCCAATATCCTTTGCAATGTGTATCTAACCATGTATTACACCGCCTTTAGTACGGGCGGCCCTAAAGCCGCCCGTACCTAAAATCATCATGCTAAAAATTTAAAACCTAAGGCTTATTGATTTGCAGCAAACATCTCGTCATCCCATAAAAATTGGAAAGCACCTGCTCTGAAATCAAAATGTCCTTCCGGGATGATGGATGTAAGCCATGGGCTTATAATTAGGCGGTCGCGGTGGTTATACATGGGTAGGAAGGTATGGTCGTTAAGTATAAGTTCTTCCGTCCAGGCATTGGTCCAGTTTCTTAGGTCTTGGTTGTATATATCGTGGAAAGCGGTATCAAAAAGTCTGTCAAATTCTGCTTGGGCTGCCGGGGTTAGTACGCAATACTGCGTAGGATATGAGAAAGGATGCCCATCGCCTATCCAGTTGGTGTTCCACCAGGCTTCTCCGTCCAAAACCTGCCAAATTCTGCGGGTAGCAACTATTTCGTAATCCATAGCGGTACGGAAAAGGTGGTTTTCAAGGGCTACGGCCCAAGGCGTTGCTCTTAAAACTATTTGGAAACGGTCTGCACCAAAAAGGTTTTGCCAGCCTTCTTGGATGGCTTCCGCCCAAATTTGCTCTGCTTCGCCGCCATCAGAATATATCATTTCCATAACAATAGGGTTGCGTCCATTGGCTTCCCAAGCAAGATCAAAATATGCCAAGGCGCGTTCCGGCTCAAAGCCAAATTGTGTTAGCTCGTGGCCGTTAATTGTAACAGATGCGGCTTGCTCGCTTTGTCTGTAAGAAACTCTGACACCGCTTTCGCGATAATCGGCTGCTCTCATTCTGGTTGTTTGCGGATAGAGATAGGCCTGCGGCATAGCTATGGGGAAAGCCGCCCTTACAATTCTTTCTCTGTCAAGGCTCCAATAAAGGGCGCGTCTAAAGTTGACATCTTGCAAAATAGGATTAGCTTCGCTGAAAGGATTGAGGAATATGCCATAGATAAATCCATTTGCGTAATGGAAGAGATCTGGATAGTCGTCAAATCTTCTGGCGTTGGCTCTTGCTTGGTCTAATTGCCCGGATTCAAAAAGCATCATTTGCGTATCTTCTTCCGGGGCGATGACGAAGCTTATACGGTCGGCTGTAAATTTGTGCTCTATGGGACTAGCACCCGCGTCGCGCTTTTCAAATTGTATATATTGGTCGGTTATATATTGAGAAACTCTGTAAACACCCGATGCCATGAAATTTTCCGGCCAAGGGGTTGTGCCCCATGTGTTTATTGTACGGTCTTCATTCCAGTTGGCTTCAAATATCTCGGGATGCACAACAGAAGTGCCCATCCAGCCAAGCCTTTCCATAACATCCGGCACACCATATTGAGGTCTCATTTCGTATATATACGTAATTTCAATGGTATAATCGTCAATTACCCTAAAGCCCGTAACTTCTTCCCAAGGAATTTCGCCGCGGAAATAATCTGCAAGGCCAACCAGGGCAGGAGAATTTTGGTTACGGTTTAACAATGTGGGGTTGACGAGAGCTCTTTGAGAAAACTCGAAAACATGGGCGTCTATTACCCTGCCATCGTCAAAGGTATGGCCCGGCGTTATTTCTATGCGCCATACAAGGCCTTGGTCATCCATTTGCTGCGGCACATCCACCGCAAGGTCAGGCACCCATACCGTCCATTGCAAATCCGGGCAAAGCACCCGATGGTAAAGGTTAGCAGACAAAAGTCTGTGCATGTCATATTCGTTGGCAATTTCATGGACATTGAAAATGGTGGTATGAGGCAGCGGGAAAGGAAGCCTAAGATGCCTCTCTAGTCTGTCTTCGCCTCCTCCTGTAGCACCTGGGCCGCAAGCAGCAAGCAGCGCGCCTGCTGCAATTAACAAGGCTAGCATCGCTGTTAAAGTCCGTTTCATCATTCTGCTCCTCCTTTTTATTTGAAATATATTATAAAAACTTCTTTAACTAAATTGTATAAGGCTGGCAAAGTCGTGTTGTAGGCTGTGGCGGTCTTGTGGGCTTAGCTTCAATATCTTCTCGAAGGTTTCAAGACTTACCCTGCCTACGGAAAACAAAAGCTCTGTATATTCGCGTTTATCCCAGCCATATTCTTTTTCCCAATCGCAAAGTTTTTTCAGGCCATAATAATAGCTGGTAAAATATCCCATCATGTTTTCATGGGCCTGCACTTGCGCCCGGGCCGTCTTGCGGTCGAAGCCCATTTCTTTTTCGTAAAGGTCGCAGGCTTCGCCTATGGTTTTGCCAAAATAATGCAGCCAAAGGTCAACTTTTATGCGGGTGGATGTGTGGTGGCGGCGATGCGTCACCATAAGGGGGTAAAATGGGTCTTCGGCAAAGACAAATTCAAATACCCTCTCCGTGCGCATACAAACGCCCTCAATGAGGGGTATGTATTTTGCCCCTCTTTTAAAGGTTTCTGGTATGGGGTCTATTGAAGCGCGGATAAACTGGACATGGTGGCCCGGGTAGGCTTCATGCAATGTGTTTAGCTTTATCCAGCCATCCGTTACGGCCGTATAGTTGTGATTATTAAGAAACATGACGTGGTAGAGGGGATAGCGCGAGGGATAATCTCCGGAATATCCGCCCCAGGGGTAAGAATCTTTTAGCATTTCGGGTATTGGCACACATTCGCAAATTTCGTCCTCGGGCAGCCAAACATATTCGTGTGCGGCGGCGCGGGTGCGCTTTAGGTAGGTGTTGGCGCGGGCAAACATCTCTTCGGGCGTATCGCATGGCCCCGCATATTTAAACAAAACGTCATTGACCTCTGATGTAGATTTAACAGGGGGTTTAAGTTTGTTGGCAAGTTCCAGAGATTCGGCGCGGGTTTTGGCGTTTTCGTCTTCATACCAGCTTAGCAGCTCGTCTAAATCCACACCTATGTGGTTTTTCAGCGCGTTTCTATATTCTTCTCTGGTTACAGATAAAACCTCATCATCCGCCTTTACAACAGACTTTGGCGCACCGCCTTTTTCCTCAATAATTTTGCGGGTGTCGTCTATGTGGGAATTAAGATTTTCCAGATAGCCATCTATGGCTGACAAAATTTCAGCAATTTGGCTTTCGGGAAGGCCTTTGAAAAATTCTGCAAGTTTTGGTTTGATGTATCCCATGGTTTCTACTGCCTGGGTAAGGCCCACCAGCACGTTTTGCGCTTTTTCGGGGGAAAGGCTGTTAAGCATGGGGGAAATTCCGTCGTGCCAAAACATCGGCGCGGCTTTCATTCTGGCCATCAAAATGTCGGCGCGAAGGGCGTCGGCGCGATAGTCCATGCCACAAAGGCCGTACAGCCTGCCGCCTAATCCGTAAAGGGTTCTCCCGGGGTTTTCGTAACAATTGTCAATATGTAGCTTGATGGCGTCGATAAAATCTGTAAAATGGCCTCTTAGCACGTCATATACAGGGTCATCACAGCCGGAAGCCAAGGCTTGCACACGGCCTGTAAGGGCGTCAATTTCAGCCTGGGCAATGCGCCGGTTTGCTTCCGTAGGAACAAAAGGGGTTTTTTCGTATTTCCCCGAAGAATAAACTTTTTGCGCAAATTGCGCGATGTCCTTGTCTAAAAGACGAAACATTTTGACGGTTTTAGGGTCTCTCATAAAAATCAGCCTCCTATATCTTAGGGCCTATCCCACAATTCCATTTCATCACCTTTTCGGTTAATTTTCCGCTCTGCTACGTCGGCTCATCCTTGTATGTCGTAGTCCTCGCAATGACGGTTGAACCGTCACGGACTTCCTGATAACAACGCAACGTCCAACCGTCATTGCGAGGCCAACGGCAGTTGAAAAGCCAGTGCAGCCCAGGGCCGAAGCAATCCAGCTTACGTCAACGTCAAAATTTATACACATCGGCCAACTGGATTGCTTCGGACTTGTATTACATCATAATTCAACTGTCGTAGTCCTCGCAATGACGGTTGAACCGTCACGGACTTCCTGATAACAACGCAACGTCCAACTGTCATTGCGAGGCCAACGGCAGTTGAAAAGCCAGTGCAGCACAGGGCCGAAGCAATCCAGGCAACGTCTGCATCAACATCAACATTTATACACATCGGCCAACTGGATTGCTTCGGACTTGTATTACATCATAATTCAACTGTCGTAGTCCTCGCAATGACGGTTGAACCGTCACGGACATCCTGATAACAACGCAACGTCCAACCGTCATTGCGAGGCCAACGGCAGTTGAAGGGCCAGTGCAGCACAGGGCCGAAGCAATCCAGCTTACGTCAAGATCAATATTTATACTCATCGGCTATCTGGATTGCTTCGGACTTATGCTATACCATAAATTCAACTGTCGTAGTCCTCGCAATGACAATTCAACTGTCGTGGACATCCAGTTAGCAACGCAACGTCCAACTGTCATTGCGAGGCCAACGGTAGTTAAGAAGCCAGTGAAGCATAGGGCCGAAGCAATCCAGCTTACATCAAGATCAATATTTATACTCATCGGCCAACTGGATTGCTTCGGACTTGTGCTACGTCATAATTCAACTGTCGTAGTCCTCGCAATGACAGGCGAAAAATTTCCTCGAAAATCCGATAAAAGCGAATTACGGGATAGGCCCTACTTCACTGCAAATTTTGTCAGCTCTGATTTAGAAAGGTAAACAAAATGCCCGTCACCCAAATTGTGCATTTCGGGCTGTTCGCTGCTATAATCGTGGATGGTAGGGTCGTATGTAATATAGCCTCTGCCTCTTTCAAAGGCGGGGTCGGGTATTGGTATGGCCGACAACAAAGCGCGGGTGTATGGATGGGCCGGATTTGCGTATAGCACAGACGGCGAGCCAAATTCCACAATTTTGCCGTTATACATAACGCCTACATAATCTGAAAAATATTTTACAACCGATAGGTCATGGGCGATAAACAATATGGTGAGGCCCAGCTTCTTTTTGAGGCTGTTTAAAAGATTAAGCACCTGGGCCTGTATGGACACATCCAGGGCGGAGATGGGCTCGTCAGCTATAATAAGGCTGGGGTTAGAAATAAGCACCCGCGCTATACCTATGCGCTGGCGCTGGCCACCGGAAAATTCGTGAGGGTATCGTGTGATATGGTCTTCTTGCAGGCCCACCATGCGGATAATGTCCACAACACGCTGTGTAAGCTCTGCATCGTTTTTTACCAATTTGTTTATGATAAGCCCCTCGCCGACTATTTCTCTAACGGTCATCCGTGGATTGAGGGAAGAAATGGGGTCTTGAAAAATCATCTGTATCCCCTGGGTAACTTTTAGCTTCTCCTCGCGGGACAATTTGCCGGAAATGAGGCTGCCGTTGAAATAAACTTCGCCCTCTGTAGGCTTGTACAGACGTATGATAGAGCGGCCGGTGGTGGTTTTTCCGCAGCCGGATTCGCCCACAAGGCCGAAGGTTTGGCCGCGTTTGATGGTGAAGTCAATGCCATCAACGGCTTTGACGGTGGTTTTGGTTCGGCCAAAGCCACTGGTAAAATATTGCTTTAAGCCACGTACATCTAACACAGTTTCATTATTCGACATTTCTTGTCACCCTTCCCTTTTTAGTGGCTAATATACTATAACAAGCGTGGTTGAGTGTCGCGAAAGTATGTTCGCTCTTAGAACCTGTTTACTATCTCCATTCCGACGCCTTTTCGGCTTGTTTTCCCCATGGCCGCGTTGCGCGCTCCTAGCAGATATCTTTTTATATGCCTTGGCGCTTTCGCTCTGCGAAAGTGGGCTTCGCCCAGTTTGCGCAGCAAACCGCTGGGTCGCGCGCGCCTTGCCCTGCGAAAAAACGCTCGAAAATTCGCCGAAAGCGAGATAGTAAACAGGTTCTTTTATTATTATAGCACAAAACTAACTAAACTTCAACATAGATTTTTAGGCATCATTGTTATAAACCCATATGCGCAAACACAAACAGATATGATATTGCAACAAAGGGCAGGCCGATGATGAAATACTCTTTTATAGTCGACCGTCTCTTGGCCACTTCCATGGCATATTCTGCAAAAGAAAGGGGCTTTGCGCTGTGGTCGGCATGGCCATGCCGCCTAAATGATATTTTGTAGGCCATATAGGTAAACAGCCTAAACACCCCTATGTTTTTAATCCAGACCCATAGGCCAACAATGATATGAAACATGCCAATGCAAAATGTGAAGTTTGCGGCATTGAAGAAAAAATGCGGCTGCCAGCCCACCCAGGTATAAAATGCGGCAAAAACAAGGCTTATCGCAAAAACTATCAAATCCTTTTTTCTAAACATCTTGTTAATCCCTTTCCTTGGCCTATGGTGCTTATCCTTTGTATTTAGGCATCCAATTGCCATGGGCCTCTATCATCTCATCCACCATGGCGCGTATATCGTCAATAGATAGCTCTGCGGCGGTATGCGGGTCCATCATGGCGGCGTGGTATATATGCTCTTTTTTAAGGGTGACGGCAGCCTCAATTGTGATAAGATGGACATTTATGTGGGACATGTTCATTGCGGCAAGGTGTACGGGCAGGCGGCCCACATAGCATCCGTGGATGCCGTAGTTGTCTACCATACAAGGAACTTCCACGCAAGCCTCTTGCGGCAGGTTTTCAATAAGGCTGCCATAATTCATCACATTGCCGCCTATTTTAAAAGGCACGCCGGTGATGAGGGCTTCCATGATATGGGATGCATATTCATTAGAGCGGCTGTGGGCTATGGCCGTTTCATTAACAAGGTCTTTATATTCTTGCGTCCAGCGCTCTATTTGAGATACACAGCGGCGGGGATATTCGTCCAGGGGTATGTTGAAACGCTCTATAAGCTCGGGATAACGGGCCTTGATGTAAAAGGGGTTATATTCTGCATTATGCTCGCTGGATTCGGTGCAATAATGTCCCAGCTTGTCAATATAGTCGTAACGCACCATGTCTTTATGCTTGCCTTCGGCATTTTTGGCGGCGGCACGTCTTTTTATCTCGGGGTATAGGTTTGCACCGTTTTTGTCCTTTATGTCCAAAAGCCAGCCCATATGGTTTATGCCGGCAATAAGCTCTTTTCGGCCCTCAAGCTTGTCTTCCATGCCCAAGGGTTTTAGCAGATATTCGGAACAAACCTGCACGCTATGGCATAGGCCCACGGTTTTTACGCCTGTATAGCGCAGCATATAGCCTGTTAAAATTGACATGGGGTTTGTATAGTTTAGCAGCCAAGCATCGGGGCAAACCTCTTCCATGTCCCGTGCAAAATCTTGCATAACGGGGATGGTGCGCAAGGCGCGCATTATGCCGCCAATGCCCAAAGTGTCGGCAATGGTTTGGCGCAGGCCATATTTTTTGGGTATTTCAAAATCAGTGATCGTGCAAGGGTCGTAAAGGCCAACTTGTATGGCGTTTACGACAAAATCTGCGCCCCGCAGGGCCTCTTTGCGGTTTTCTGTGCCCAAATAGCTCGTAATTTTTGCCTTGCCGCCCAAACCGTTGTTGACGGCGCTGACGATGGCTTCGCTTTCTTTCAGCCTTTGCCCATCGATATCATAAAGGGCAATTTCGCTGTCATGCAGCACGGGAGAGCACATGCAGTCCCCCAGCAAATTGCGCGCAAACACTGTGCTTCCCGCGCCCATAAATGTTATTTTTGGCATAAAACCCTCCTTGGCTACTTAATTTTGAAATACGCGTGATATTTCCCTGTATCAGCATAATAATTAGGGACAAATTTGCGTCCGTCCAATGCAAATTCAAAATCGCCGCTTTTTTGCAATCTGTTTTCAAAGCCCTTTTCAAGAACGATAAATTCTTCCCCATCATCCAAAGCGCACATAACCAGCGGGCCATAATACAAGGCAGCAATTTCCGGTGCGTCTATTGTTGCTTCCACCCTAAATTTAAAGGCAAAGGTCACTTCAATTATGTCGCCGGATGCAAAATTGTTTGTGATGATGGCATATCCATCTTTTTCCTTATAGCCGGCCACAACCCCGTTAAGCAACACCGCAAAGCCGCTTCGGCTCCAGCATGGTATGCGCAAACGAAGTTCTTTAAAGCCTGGCTTTTCAATTTTAATTAGGGCTTTATGGCCGCTCTTCTCTTCTAAAAAGTCAGATAAAATCGCAAGGCTGCCAATTTGTGGAATGGATAGTTTGGATGGTATGTAAAGGTTGATGAAGAGGGCTTTGTCCTGCACATAATATATGGCATCTTGGTATTTTACATGGTTTTCCAGCCCGGTGCCGTGGCAGCAGGTGTTGGAGAGGGTGTCGTACCCCTTTTGTCCGCCGGGATGAAGGGGCATAAAATATGTAGAGCCGCCAACGGGGCCGCTTTGGTCTTGAGAGGCGGCGATGTGGTTGTAAAGAGCCTTTTCAAAATAGTCCATGTATTCAGATTTTGGCTCGTATTCAAACAATATGGCCGTTAACTTTAGCATATTGTAGGTTACGCAGGTTTCGGCGGTTTTTTCCGTAAGGCGCGTGCCTATTTTATGGGGGTCTTGAAACATTTCGCCTTCGCCGGCGCCGCCAATATTGTAAATATGCGAAGATGTGGCTATATGCCAAAAATTGCGCGCTATGTCATAATATACTTTCTCGCCTGTACGAGCAAAAATTTCCAGCGCGCCAATAATTTGCGGCACATGCTGGTTGCCGTGTATGCCGCCCAAAGTGTCCACATTAAGGGCCATGGGGTAAAACAGCCTTTCATTGTCAAAAAGCTTGGCCGCCGCTAAAAATTCGGGTTTGTCCACAAATTTTTTCAGCCGCGCAAGAGATTCGTTTATACCGCCAAATTCTCCGGCAATATACATGGCCCACATCTTTTGCAGCTGCGCTTGCGGCAGCTTGGAAAGCCTGTTGTATATCCAAATTCCTATTTTTGCGGCCACATCAAGGGCTTTTTCTTGGCCGGCGTGTTCGTAGCAATCAATTAGGCCGGATAATATTTTGTGCAGGGTATAATACGGTGCCCATATTTTAGGATACACCACATATTCTTCCAATTTATCAAATTGTTCTTCCGAATATCCACTTAAAAAGCCATAGCTAAATTTGCCGCTTTCTTCCATGGCTTGTTGGCACCCGGCCAGCCCTTCTACCATATACGTGATAATTTCGCCAAATTTGGCGTGGTTTTCAGTTTTGCCGGCATAAGCCAGGGCCACGGCTGAAAGATAATGCCCCGTGGTATGGCCCTTTAGAAGACATTCGGGCGCGTCCCAGCCTGTCATGGGGGCAGCCCCTTTCATATCAAGCCCGGCCGCCTCCCTAAAGTTGTACAGCATAGAATCCAGGTTGCAAGACATCAAAAATTCTTCGGCCCTAAGGCGGTTTTCGTTGAAAAAGCTTCCTGTTATGCTTACATCATCATAATTGCATTTTTGCGCGACAACAGTGGGAATATCATCCCATGTTTTTTCAAGCCCTGCTTTGATGGTAACAAAGGCCTTGGGCACAATTTTCTCTTCGCCCAGCCCTTCGCCCTCAATTTCATATATCCCTTCAGGCAGCAAGGCAAAATTAGGGATATTTTTCCAAGTGACAACTTCGGTGGACTGGGTGCCGTCGTCTCTTTCAACTATCACCACACCGGAAAGCCTGTATGGCTGGCCTTTTGGCATCTCTTCTCTGATAGCCCTAGCACCGACAATCTTAACATCAGATTTTAAAGCCAAAACCGTAGCAATAAATTCTCGGGTTGCAACTTCTCCTTCGTGGGTGATCGTAGCCGTTAGCGTCACCTCTCGGTTGCCGGCCCCTTCTCTCGGGCGCACAACCTTCCCATGATCATTAATAATATGAGGCATGTTAGATTTCCACGCTATCCCCGCACCGCCCTGGCCTTTTTTAGGCAGGTCTAAATCCGCCTCAACGGTATAAATATTGCCAATGTAAATTCCGTCTGCATCAGCTTGCACAATTTGTTTTGCCGTAAGTTTGCTCAAAAAAATTCCCCCTTTCTTTTTCTCATAATATTAAGTTTTATTATACAACCCCTGCCCAAAAAGCGCAAGAAGCATCCTTGAATTTAAAGCTAAAAAGATGTATAATAGCAAGTTGAAACAAATTCAACCGCAAAGGAACTGCCAAAATGCACATTGTACGCGATATGTTTAGCTTTTTGATAAATTTAAAAGGAAATCCGAAGGCATCTTTGCTAACAGAGCCTATGTGGGGTGTTCCTTTCAATTTATATGCGCCGTTTTTTACCCTGTATATGTTTCAATTGGGGGTGCTGGATGTTCAGATAGGGCTGCTGCTTGCCCTTGGGCGGCTGGTGCAGGTGTTTACCGCCCTTTTAGGCGGCATTGTCACTGATAAGTATGGGCGAAAGCTTGTCACATTAGTTGGGGACTGTCTCGCTTGGAGCATACCCGTTTTGATATGGGCATTTGCGCAAAATTTCTGGTGGTTTCTTGTGGCGGCGTTGATAAACAGCCTATGGCAAATTACGGCGGTTTCGTGGGAATGCCTTTGGCTGGACGATATTTCCGAAGACGAGAAAAAAATTGCACAGGTTTTTAATTGGATGTATGTGGCGGGGCTTCTTGCGGTGTTTTTTGCACCCATTGCGGGGGTATTTGTGGGGCAGCACGGCCTTGTGCCCGTTGTGCGCGTAATTATGGTTATAACTTTCGTCTCTATGACGGCAAAATTTATATTGCTTTATTTTTATTCCACAGAAACAGAGCGCGGCAAAGAAAGGATGCAAGAAAATAAAAATACATCCTTGGCGCAAATGCTTTTGGGCTACAAGGATGTGTTTAAACAACTGATAAAATCGCAAGGGATGCTGCGCGCAATGTCTTTACAATCTTTGGCGCAGGTTTCCATTTTGGTTTCAACTACATTTTTTGCCCTCTTCGTTACCCAAAACCTAGGGCTGCCAGAATCATTTCTCGCCTATTTCCCTATCCTCAGGGCCGCAATTATGCTTGTGTTTTTGTTTGTAATCCAAAACAGGCTTTATAGGTTTAAGCAGCAGCGCGTAATGCTTGTGGGCATCGTGCTATTTATTGCCGCCCAGTGGGTTCTTGTTTCATCCCCCGTTGAAAATTGGGCTTTGCCTGCGCTATACATAGTTATGGAAGCTTGCGCAACAGCAATATTGCTTCCGCGCATAGACACCCTTGTAGCGGGCGCAATAGACCCAAAGGAGCGAGCACGCATCCGAAGCCTGTTTAATGTGGTTATTTTGGCTGTTTCAAGCCCATTTGCCTATATCGCAGGGGTACTTTCGGATGTTGACAGGCGGCTTCCGTTTATGTTAAATGCGGGGTTGTTTGCTGTTATGATATTTTTTGTGGTTGTAGGTATGCGCCACAATGGCTCAAAAAGAAATCCTAAATCAAGTTGAGGTGGCTGGATTGCTTCGGCCTTGTGCTGTATGGGTTTTTCAACTACCGTTGGCCTCGCAATGACAGTTGGACGTTGTATCGCTACGGGATGTCCATGGCAGTTCAAATGTCATTGCGAGGACTACGGTAGTTGAATTATGATACAGCACAAGGCCGAAGCAATCCAGTTGGCCGATGTGTATAAATGTTGATATTGACGTAAGCTGGATTGCTTCGGCCCTATGCTACACTGGTCTCTTAACCACCGTTGGCCTCGCAATGACAGTTGAGCGTTGCGTTGTTATAAGGATGTCCATGACAGTTCAACCGT
>Ga0123355_10006878_pt1 | contig 16933 bp, 12 predicted proteins | sample TergutEmb28metaG_3_FD_89872 | JGI IMG/M metagenome (GOLD analysis project Ga0123355, IMG submission 89872) | Embiratermes neotenicus P1 segment gut microbial communities from Petit-Saut dam, French Guiana - Emb289 P1 | ecosystem: Host-associated > Arthropoda: Insects > Digestive system > Gut ...
ATCTGCATCACCACGTCCGAAAAAAGCGAGAAGGAGCAAATCAAAAATAAAATCCATGCTCATCTGCTTTTGTGACAGTGAAGGGATTGTCCATACAGAATTTGTGCCTCAAGGACACACTGTTAATCAGTTTTATTGCCATTAAATTCTTGAAAGACTACGAAAAAGAGTTGTTCGCATGCGACCAAGCATTGCTGACAATTGGATGCTCCATCACAACAATGCCCCTTGTCACACGGCGATCTCTGTGATCGAATTTTTGGCTAAAAAGGGCATTCCTGTTGTTCCACAGCCCCCATACTCCCCGATCTGAGTCCGTGCTACTTCTTTTGTTTCCAAAACTAAAGTTTCACCTTAAAGGACGCCATTTTGGGACGGTGGAAAACATCGAAAAAGGTGTAACCGACCAACTTAAAGCCATTCCGGTTAGCGACTACGAGCGTTGCTACGAAGAGTGGGAACAATGTCTCCGGAGGGAACTATTTTGAAGGGGACAAACTCGATTTGTAGTTTAAAAGTAAGTACAGAGTTATATTGAATCAGTCTCATTACTTTATTTACAGACCTCGTATTTTGTGGGCAACTTAATGACATTTTAAAATCAATGACAGTTTCACTCACCCCAGTAATTAATGGTAAGAGTTTGTCAGTCCTATTGGCACTGCAGGCTAATAGTACTGTCAGCTTATCCTTGCAGTTCTTTCTACCCTTGCAAATATCCCCTTTCAAACACAATGTTCTGTTTGGTGGAAGCCTGAAGAATAGCCCAGTCTCATCACCATTATAGATGTTCTTAGGTTTCGAATTTCAAGTATCTGTTCCTTTCCCCATTCCTCCACTGTTGACAAGTCCAACTTTTGTGCTCTCCTGATACAATTTTGTATACAACACCCTGTTCTTAATCGAAAACAACAACGTAGACATTACAAGCTTGGAAATATTCAATACCCAACATCTGGGCACTGTCTAGAGCCGTTTCTCTTGGCAGTGTGGCACTGATTACTGCACTGCTGGATGTAACTTGTTTAAACCACATGGCCAACAATCTCTCCAGTTCTTAAAATACGGAGTGTTGCAGACTCTTACGCTTCATAACAAATAATGCAAAATGCACACATGTATTTAAATTCAGGACTACCATGGCCAAAGCACCGTTTATCAAGAAGAAGACTCTTCTGACCAGCAAAATGAACTTCATTTCAAGGAAGAAACTAGTAAAGTGCTACATCTTGGAGCACAGCTTTGTATGGTGCTTAAACACTAACAATACAGAAACCAGAAATACCTAGAAAGTTTTGAAATGTGGTGCTGCAAAAGGAAAGAGAACAACTGTTGGATTGATCAGGTGAAAATAAAGTGTGACACACAGTCAAGGAGGAGAGGAACATTTACGTACAACAAAAAAGAGCAAGGCTAACTGTATTGGTCATGGCCTTCTACAGCATGGTATTGAAGGAAGGAAAAAGGAAGCAATAGAAATGATGAAAAGGCATGGCAGAAAATGTAAGTAACTACTGGATGATTGAAAAGAAATGAGTGGATACTGAAAATGGAAAGAAGAAGCACTACATCAGATTCTGCGGAGAACTCAATCTGGAAGAGGGAATGGACCTGTAGTAAGCCAGACTATGGAATGAATGACAGAACAAGTTCCTCTTCTTTGGTTCACTCACTGTGATGAAAAAAGAATCACACCCAGAAACTGAAATAAAAATGTTTCCTAGTTTAATCTGTAGCACATTCACACAGCAACAACACAGTGACTTAATAATTAGGAGCGATGTCCAGTGACTTATAATGAACTGTAACCAGCAAAGAAAGTAAAAGTGTTTACCACTTCAACGCACAGTAGATTAAAAAACCTACACCAAAATAGAGACTTAACCCATGAAACTCGAAGGCATTTATAACTTGTATTAAAAGTAATTTGTCACTATCAGGCTTAGTGCTGGTAGGAAACAATTGTCTCATGTGCTTGTGTGACCTTAAGGCCATTTATAGGCATATATAAAGATTAGAGAAGATAGGACATAATACACATTTTTTTTCTGATTTCTAACTGAAAGTTTTAGAAAATGATACCAGCCAATTTATTCTCAATTTGAACTTATAATCAAGGAACTGTGTTGAAAGCATCAATGTGCCAATGGTTGCTGAGAAGTAGTGACTGCTAACTTTTGTTTTTAGGTAAGGGGAATGAACATACAAGTACAAACAGAACTGTGCCCCATGTGTTAGATTTACTGCCACATGTGGTTGAATTTTAAATTTCTAATAATAGGAGGCTATGAATTGGGCTTATAAACAAGACAGATGAGTATGTTGGTGTGGATAAAACAGCCTGCAGTGAAGACAGTTCCTGACTGAAGAAAACATGCCTCCAATCAACATTTATCATTGCATGAGAGTTGTTTATGGACAGGAATGTGCAGATGTCAGTACCATTCAAGACTGCAGTGTCCACTGGGAAATTCAAGCTCACAGTTTTATGGGATGTTACATGGTGCATTTAGGATTCATGCCTAATGACAACCATGATCTCTGGGGAGTAGTGTGAAACATTGGGAGGGCTGAAAGCATGACTCATGACACTTCCTATGCACATGGAGCAGCCTCTCCTTCAATGTAACAATGCTCGACTGCACAGAAAATGCAACAACTGCAGAAATTTGACAACTTGGTCTTACCATCTTGAATCACAAATCATACAGCCAAATTTAACATTCATAGGTGCATCGCTAATATATTCGCGGAGTACAACCAACAAGATGCGAAGTTTCTCAATTTATTTATTTTTGTAATACGCTCTACATGTTTCAGACGATTTTTCTGTCCCTCATCAGGAGCTCAAAACTGCACATACAGCATCAGGTATTTGTCAGACCAAAACTGCCTGGCCAGGCTAGCAGCAGGTAGCAGTAGTGGTCTGACAAATACCTGATGCTATATGTGCAATTTTGAGCTCCTGATGATGGACGGAAAAACCATCCAAAACATGTACAGCGTATTACAGAAATAAATAAATTGAGAAACGTAACATCTTGTTGGTTGTACTCTGCGAACATACAGCCAAACTTACCAAACTGAATGAACAGCTTGGAGGACATCATTACACAATGGGAAATGGAAGTCAAATCAGTGGTTATATTATGGTTCTATCTTCAAGATGTACAATGTAACTTGACTAACTTATGACACTCATATACGAATACCGATGAAAGTGTCTAGACCACAAAGGTGATAGGGTGGAGAAATAACAGTATACAGGTGAACAACCAGGGCTCAAGAACAGGTAACTTAACTTTTTTTGGTCTTATTAAAACTTGTATAACCATTTCTATACAAAAAATTACAAGACATTACTTTTAATCACACCCTTGTATATGTCAGAAAAGTGTTACATTGTCCTCATGTCAGTTTTACTAGAAACAATAGAATTGTATATGGATCAAAGAAAAGGTAGATTAAAGGAACTGAAGTCCAAGTTTTACTGTATTCCATAACCATGTATAAACTAAAGCTATGTTTGCAAAAACCAAGAGCACAGGTATGTAGTGTAAACATCATTCCAAACACAAAACTTTTTATAAAACTGTGCAACATACCAAACAATTCCTAGGCAAGGAAGAAATCCTACTACTGTGTTTGCCTTATCAGAAATGGTAGGTTGAAGAATAGAAAGTAATAAAGGCTTTTTCATAAATAAGTTTATTACCAACAAACTACCACTCCTACATGTTTCAGCTATAGCCAAAACAAGTAATAGTGGTTCTCTATTCATGGACAAGTGCAATTTGTTGATAATAAACTTATTTATCTATGTAAGTTACATGGAAGATGTACAATATTAAAACAGGTCTCCCTTTCTTGATCAAATAAAAAGTACGACAACTGCAGATGAATAAACACATACCAGTACTGAACTTGACTCTCAGATATGACAATAAGACAGAGCAACCACCAATCACAATGAAAGCTTCCGAACTAACCATCATCATTTAATATTTCAATAAACCATAAATACTCAAATAACAATAACAAAAGAATCTGGATGCTTCAATAAAATGTTTTGCTAATAACAGGTGGGTGATATAAACTGCTTACTTGTATCAGCCAAGCTCTATCATAACCACTGAACCTGATGACTGTGATGTCACTGTCCTATACTGATACCCCTAGTCTTAGCACAACTGTGACACTACTGGTGTTACTTTAACACAAAGGAAACACATTATGTAACGCAAATTACATACCATACAAACAGCAGCCCGCTGATAATCTGCAGAACTGGGTTCTGCCCTAACAGCATACTAAATATAGACATACTTCACTTCCCGAAATACATCTGCTGCAATCAAATTCTCTTAATATTCTGAACCATTATGTCCAATCTGGAAATCACCATAAATTTCTACCACAGTCTAAAATGTTGCACAAAGAGAGAAACCAATGTGTAACCTTCAAAGTTTTATGGTACTGTTTAACATGACGAGAAGCTTAAAGTAACTTACATACATTTATTTACAACTAAAAATGTGTGAAAACAGTCTGGACATTGCATACTGTCAGCATTTGAGATTATGGCCTTATTTTGGAAGCACACTCTTTGTTTTTGTCTTCATGTAAAATACAAACACGAGAGAAAGTACCTTTACACTCCAGGCCAACATACACTACTAATCCAAGGTGCAGTGAAATTAATTAAGCTGAGATGGAAGAACATATCCAAAGGTGAATCAGTTGCATTAATAATGTGATTTGCAGCACCACTGTTTCATTTCATTTCACAAATTAGCTTCTACTATATTTCCAGTAAAGAGGTCACTGGTATCTATCAAAATGTGCTGAGTCCTATGCTTGAGATCCTGGCTGTAAATACACTAATACAGTCAATTACCCAATTTATGATCTTTATGTTATGGTTTTCTTCACTTAATACTCAAGTTCTATAGCCCCACATCAGTTATGGAAGCATTAAATTATCTCAGCTTAAGAATTCAAATATGTTCCTTCAACAGACTATCTCTGATGTGACATTCTCCCACTTAACATAATCTTTGTATTTGAAGCAATAAAACACATATTAAAGAGGTTCTACCCTACAGTAAACATGCATGGAAATAATGAACTGCCAGTATACAAACTTACCACACTATGCCAATGAATGATCTGGTGTAGCACAATAACTGACAGCTATAACACTGCTGATACCGAAGATCCACTGGAGGGAATCCACTACCAGTTCCATACACCTAATACCATCAAAATCTACAGGCCTAATATTTATCTCAGTTTTATTCGCACATCCCCTTGGTTTTCCAAATGAAAATTTTTTAAAATCTTGGCCAAAAAATTCCATACACATTCCTTACCCTGTTATCCCACCCACATGTCCAGCCCACAATAGCCTCCTAAATTCCACTAACCCCATGATGCTTGGTGACTGGTAATCACAGGGCTTCTCACTGTCCACTATCCTAAAACACTCACTCACTCTCTCTTTCATAAGGTCCACACAGTCTCAAAAGCACTCTGTTTTAAAAAAAACCTGTAATTTGGTTTTTTACTTTACAGAAAGAGGCCTTTTTAACTAATTAATGACCCTGTATTGAACTAATCAGATATGGTAATGAAACCAACAACTGCACATAAATACACAAAAATCTTGTATTGCAAACATGTAGGAGGCCTATATGTTTGTAATACAAGATACTTTTATATATTTATGTGCATTTGTTGGTTTCATTGCCACATCTAAAGAGACCATGTTTCATTCCCATATTAAAAACATATTTTTATTTCCATCCTGATGTGAAAAACAGACTGGACACAACAGCTATTAAGAATGAAAAGTAAAACAGCGACAGGACAAGCATGGGCAGATAAAATATACGATGCTGTCTTGCAGCACAAACATACCAGTCACAATATCATCCATGACACCATAGCCTTGTTTCACACCATTAGCCCATTCTCCAATATAAACAGATGCCATAGATGCCATGAAGTGCCCCTGCTTCTGCAGCCCATGTCCATGAGCAACACCATCTTTGAAATGACCTTCATACACATCACCATTTGTGTACCTAATACAAAAATTTCACATTTCAAAACTACAGTTCAATCACATACACATAACTGTGCACATCTATCACATTTACCAATTTCTAATTTGTAAAACACAAGTATCCAGATTGCAATATTAAAAAACAACTGGAGAAATGTTATTATCTTTAACCCTCTGCAGGATGTAATGCAGGTGAATGTGTATACTTGCTGGAACATGGCAAAGGATTAAGATGATAAATGGAAAGTAAAAAATTACAACCTTTTATATGAAAGCCAGTAAATTAAAAACACGTGGAAGAGATGAAACACACCATAACACATCTCCTGTATAAGGTACGAAGACAATAATTGTTTTCTTAAATGACTCAGAACAAAAAAATCCAGTGTCTACCTTCTTTTAGGAAAGTTTTGTGGTACACCACATCCCTAATACTGTTCATATGCAACAAACTATATGGCAAAAGCGGCATTTTCATACACACTTTTAACCAAATTTTCAACACTAAAATTGAAGGGTGGTGTGGGGCTATAAATATAAGTGGTACTATAAATATGAAGACTACATGCATTTCAGTGTGGTATGACATCAACTGAGTGAGTATAAATGAATAGGCTGATGCGGCTGATAACAAACTCAGAGCATGACAAGAAAAGTTTATAAAAACAACTCCATCCTGTCATCATTGTGAAATAAGAAGTACTTCAAACACCTAGTATAACGTGAAGAAGAAAATAATTCCATTAAAAAACTACTTCACAAACTGATGAAGACTTAAACAAAACCAATGTAAGAATCTGGATCATACCTGTGTCACAACAGAAATTTCTTACAAGGTTGAAGAGGTAGAAGTGAGTATAGTCCACCTTAAATCTGATGGAACAAAATGCACACTATTATGTCTTCATTAGAGATTACTTCAAAGCAAGACAGTTATTAGTACAATATGTGAATTAAAGGGAAAATTCTCCATGCACAAAAAATTAACCACATTTTGAAATAATATTCTCAGATGTATATTCCAAATTACATGAATAGCTTCAAGAAACAGACCTGTCTATATTAACCAAATCTACCAGTGAATGAGGATTCAGGTATTCTGGAATATGTATAGCACAGGGTGACTCATTACCAACAATTTTAAAAAATTCTGTGCCTTCCATCTTCAATGGCCACAGGGTCCAATAAGAATGCCAAACACTGGAAGGATAAAAAGGTATACAGGTACGGTTAGGGGCTGGCTGGAAGGGTGTAAGCCAATCAGAGTTCTGGAAGGGGCCTAGGTGTGCACTTGTAACCCTAAAAAGGGGCATTGTTGGATGTGTGGTGAAGGAATTATCACTAACCAGTCACTGCTCAGAGAGCTGAAGTGATGGAACTGACAAAATGGGAAAGGGGGAAAAGCAATGAGAGGATAAGAGGTGATGTGATAAACAGAGAGTACCGTTCACTGATGCACAGAACACAGTGTCAATCGCAGCATCAGCTGCTATGCACCACCAATGTCACTCGCCTCACAGCAAACTATCTTGAGTAAAAGCACAACTCTGTATGTTACAGAGGCCCTGAAAGCCCAGTTGGTCATAAGGTGTCCGGTGATTTCCGTTTCTTTGGACTCTTCCAAAAAGTACTCTGATAACAAGCAATTTGCAACAGACACAGATAAGAAGCAAGCTGTCACCTCCAGGCCACAGACACTTTACCATGATTTCTGCTACAATGGGATACATGCCTTAGTGCCATTGTGACACAAATGCTTATATGTCAATGGTGTTTACATGGAGTTCTAATATGTATCATATGCTACACATGTGCCATGTATATGTCAAAGTCAGAATAAAGGCTCCAGGTAAGCATAGTTTTTACCTCATTTTTAAACTTCCTTACATGTGATAAGGAGTACGAACCATGAAGCTCCTCATTATGCAATTATCTCCAGCTTCTTGCCACTTTCTGCTTCTTAGGCTCAAGTATCTTCCTCAACACCCTAATCTCAAACATCCTCAGTCCATGTTCGTCCATTATTGTGACAGACTAAGTTTCACAACCATATAACTGGCAAAATTATAGTTGCATTTTGTAGACTGCAAGTGGGAAGACATACGATTCTGGGCCAAATGGTAGCACACATTCTGACATTTATCCAGCTTTTGACTTCTTCATGATGGTAATGTCAATTTCTTCGCAGCATTCCCATGTTTGATCATGACATATTTTCAAATTAATTATTAGCAATCTTTATGTTGTGGCTTTGCTCTGCATTCTGTTCATGAGATATGGATTTGTAGGTTAGAATTCCAATATAATTTTTCTCATATTTTCCAGCAGTTCAAGATAATTTTTTGTGGTCCTGGCCAAAACCCCACATAAATAATGAATAACTTTCCCTACTTTAAAGATCCTCAATTTCAGACTTTCTTTACATTTAAGACAAAAAATTCGGTCCCTACACTGTTTGGAGCTTGATTTAGGGTGGTGTTTATAACTTGGGAGTTATGGTTGTGTGAATGACACCATGATTATGTGCAACTGAAGTGAACTGATGTCAGAACTGACTGTACATTATCACAGTAGGGTATTATGGATTCTCAGGAGTTAGCTATGTGTGTGCTAACTAAACACTGTTATTGCACGATCATAAAATGTGGATGTAAGCTACTTTAAGACTGGCGATTACATACCACACTGGCAGGAGAAATGACTCTCAGAACAGTTTGTGCAGCGAAAACTGACTTTACTTTTTTTTTTTTAAGTTTTTTCTTTCATGTCCCACAAAATAAATTTACAAATATGAATATAAAATAAAGAAACAACATCATTAGTTTAAATTCAGAGTGAATATAATATTTCTGCAACCACAGAGTAATTGTCTGCCTGCTTGTGACACAACCCCCCATTAACAGTTTTCTTGATGTAAGGCATAAAACATGTGTCCCCTACACAAACCTTAAATTGGGGATCTTCTGTAATTAGTTTTCTCAGTATTTACTCCTAGACCAACATCCTTAGTAGCAATTATTAAAGATTGTGTGTTGTGCTTTAATGTATTTATGTTTCTGTCAAATTAAATTCATGAGCACAGACAAGAAGCTGACAATGGTCCCATTCAATTGCAATCCCTCATGGTTCATGAGGACCTATCTAATGACCCATGACCTGTACTTTAGCACAGGTGAAAAGCAAAGACGACAAGCTTTGATTGTTTCAGATCATTCCAAATAGGTAAGTAAATGACAAAAGTTTGCCTGTCCTAACTCTGTTGTAAGTTTCATTTAAACTGAAGTTAAAAAAAAAAAACTTATAACAACAAGGAATAAGAAATTAATCTTCTTGTATCAAGATTAACAATCTAGGTCTATATGATTTATTAGGTGATGTAGCCAAAGAAACTAAGGGAAAATAAGAAGTGGATTACACATACAAGTGAGCTAAAGGATATGAGAGTGGTTGCCAACATTTAGCAAAATGGCAAACCTGGCATGTTGGTATTTCAATGTTTACACTGCAAGAACATCGGCAATTTTCAGTGAATTTAGACACTTATAGACTCCCTAGTTGTGTTATCACACCTAAAATCTGACAATTCCACAGTCAAGAGTGGTCACACCTAAGAATCATGGATGTATCCTGTTCCTTCAATTGTAAGCAGTGGCAGAAGAAAGACCTATATTTAATACTTCAACTAATGACAAGAAAATATCTTAAAAAACACTGCCTGGTCCATCAATGCTATTAACTGAAAAAGACACAACATCAACGTACACCAGAAGCAACAAAAACAAGTCTAAAATTTTTTAATTCCAAACCAGAAGTGATGTAAATGTACAGATGCTGTCAGTTGTATTACAACAGACATGAACAGACACCACAGCACTTTCAAACATGAACAAAAAGAGCAGCTATACACAGAGTGACTAAGTGCATAAATATCTTTTTGAGTCTGAATTGTATAAATACTGACCACACAGATTTCCAACTAAAACAGAACACAACAAATACAAATCAACCCATGATGAAAATGCAAACAGAATCAGCAATGAAGTTGTTTCATCTCACTATCATGTTCCATCTGTAATAAAGTCCATGCCCAGACAAATGCAATCCATGGTTGAAGCTGAGGGATTTCAGACATCAGATTAAAGGCCTTTAAGGCTTAACATTCCAGGATTAACATACTAATTCATATATTTTGCATAAGCCACACACCAGGATTTGTAGAAGTCCCTTTATCAAGGTAGTAAAGTACTCAACTGTACTTATTTCACTTAACCCTTTGACGCCAGAATTAAATCCCTCTGAGCAACACTGCCTGCTGGAATTTTTTACTGGGGATTCTAAGTTTTAATGCTTACTCTTAGAAAAAAAGGCATATCTCGTAGACTTTTCCTTCAAGGAAATAAAATTTTGCACTCTGTTTATGAATTGGTTAATCCGGGAAAAAATGTTCACCATTTTTATAATAAATTTAGGCCTGTGAATCGCATGTATTATATAAAATGTGGTGTAAACAGTTCATTACTCACATAATTCTTGCTGCTGCATAAGGTCTGTGGCACTTGGATCACTGTTTTTTCACGACACACAGTATTCACAAAGGGGGTGATATATTACAAATTTACTTTTGTATGATATTCTGTGAAACAAGGCACCACGCACAGGCCCACATCACATCTGGCGCTCTGTGTGCCCTTTCTTTGGCTGCGAGAACACAGATGGTAGCGCAGTCAGGTTTGCTAGACAGTGTTTGTTATGGCAACTTCTATTGAGGCTTGCTCCTCCTCCTCCTCATCTTCATCTCCTTCTTCTTCTCCTCCTCCTTCTTCCTCTTCTTCTTCCCCTTCTCTTCTTCTTCTTCTTCCTCCTCCTCCTCATCTTCTTTTTCCTCTTCTTCTTCCTCCTCCTCCTCTCCTCCTCCTTCTTCTTCTTTCTCGTCAAACTGGTCTGTTGACATCACTAGCCTCCGCACCTAATTCCGAGGCGGTGTCAGCAACCAGAATTTCACTGATGGCTTCCTCCTCAAGTTCTGTTCTTTTCCCGGCCATCATCTGCCTTGTTTATACTATATATGACTCGCCACAGCTGCAGAAACATTACACCTCTAAAGATATGAATGCCAACCAGTGACAGTAAAACAGATCTAAAGCTATGATGTAACTGCATATGAATTCCAGCTTTTTGAGGGTGCCCAAGACGTTTTTAGTAGATTGACGACTGTGTGTTGCATGTTACTACCCCACAACCCCTACAGATTATCCCAGCACTACAAGAGGCAGGTCTGTGGGCCCTCCTGTAGCTGTAAACATAGATATTTGTGGGTATCTCCAATTTTACAGCATTACTTTTGTCTGAATTATATGGGTACAGTATGCCACTTACCACCATTCTGGTCAAGAAACAGTTTTCACTTCATAGGCCAGTGCTGATATTTCAAACCATAGTGAACTCCAGAGCGAACGATAATGAAAGCAAGTAGTGTCAGAACCGTATTAGTCAGGTGGGAAAAATTTGCAGTTACTAAGTGTCTACATATATATTGGTGTTTGTGGAGGGGTTTAGGAGGTGCAGGAGGTACATTCTGGCTCCTGAAGGAAAGCCTGACCTTCAAGGATCCTGAAGTATAGCAAGCCACAGCAGTCAACTGAACAAAATTCCTCCAAACTTTGACACACTGTTCGCGACGTCTTTAAAAGCTGTTCAGCTATTTAAAGGGCTCAGTGCTTGACGTCTTTAGAAGCTGTTTGGTGTAAAGGGTTAAATTCAGTTTCCCATTTGCCATAGTAAGAAGCACTGCAGATACACTACTGCTTGTTTCTATCAGCTGTTGTATCATCTATGGTGCTGCTGATGGTAAGTTGTAAACAAGTAGAACTTCCCCATATCATGAGTAAAATCTTGGTAAAGCAACATTTAACACACCGGGATGAATATTCCAGCACACAATAAGTCATGGGGGGAGGGGGGAAAAAACTGCTTTGCCCACACTTCTAGCCTTGCCAATACAGCACACATAACTTTTGAGATACAAAAATCTAACGGTTACTTTAAACTGATATTTGTGCAAGTACAAAATGTTCAAAGAGAAAACTTATGCTGATATCAATCACTGATGTAGCATACTTGACTTCACAAGACTGCTACTCTGAACTCTCATCTATTTACTGGGCCTCAGCCTGCTCTTGGCATATCTGCACAGTTGCCAAGGGAGTGAAGAGGGCTAGATGAGCAAGAAACACCAGAACAATTGGCAGTTCATTTGTAGACAAAGCAGGACAATGGCTTTCCTAAAACACCCTCTGCTAAAAAAGGTGGGGAATTACTCAACCTGAGCAGAAACCAGCTAAGAATAATGATAGGGCTCCTAACAGGGCACTGCCATTTGAAAGGACATCTATTCAAACTGTGCTGGTAAAAAATCCCATGTGCGATAGATGCCAATGACATATGAAATGGCCTCACATGTTCTTTGACTGTGAGGAACTAGCAGTCTCCATCAGCAAGGTACTCTGTTTAAAGCGTGGAGCTGCTGAATGCTTCAGCAAAGGGTTAAATGAAAGACCAGAAATGGTCAAGGTGCAAGGTGCTCACCAAACTGTACTGTAACGTGCTGTACCATACCACACTTTACTGCACTGTACCATACTTTACTGTACTGCACCATACTGTACTCTACACCATTTTGCTGCCTCATCCCCTACGCTACGAGTGAATATCGCTGGTGCAGCATTCAGCTATGTTTTGCTATGGTATTGAGTCACATGCCCTAGAAAATTAACAAATTTTAATTCATGTTTATCTTCTAAATATTAGTTTTTTTTTTTTGGCACTACAGCCAAAAGTGGCTAGGCAACCTATTTCTAAGGTTTCTAGATCATTCATCCACACCTGGCATAACTCAGCCTGTGGCAGAGGCTACTACCTACACAACACACAACAAACACAAAAGACAATCATCAAAGGCCTCAACAGGATTCAAACCTGCGATCCTAGCAAACCAACAGTTGCAGACCTAAGTCTGAGACTGCGTAGCACTGGGATTGGCCTTATCGTCCACTTTTGCAGACACAGTTACAACCGGTGTCTCTGGTTAACAGACATTTCAAGTTAAGTGACAGTAATGAACAGAAGGAAAAAAAAAAAAAGTGATACAGACAAATACAGGGAAACTGTGACTGCAATTGTGACAGCAGCTGAGGTTTGGTACCTGGAAATTTTAAGGCTCCTGACTTTTTTTAAACAGAGACAAAATCAACTGATGACTGAATTTTATGTTTGAATGGCTACTTTTTTTCTGGATGCCCCATACACAAATTTTGGCCACCATGCTGGCTATTGTTCCACACTCTGTAGTTTTTCTCAGTTCCTCCAGCTAAATGTACAAAAGTGCCTTAAAAATAGACCACATCTACTTTTTTTTTATAAATCAATCTAAAACCCAACATACATGCAACCGAACGAACCACCAATCAAACTGTATAAGTTACAGTATCCATCAACACAAACTACCCTGCTGAAGCAATGACATTGCTACTGACACTGTAAATCCACAAGAATATGACTACGAGATCTGACCACCTTCAAATGTGTATCACAGTACCTTTCCAACTGGTTTAAATTATAAAGATACCCATACGCTAATAATTCATATACAATATATTTCCATCCTGACCAATATAAATTTAATACCATTACATACTTTTTAACTACTTCTAATATATACAATTTCTTATAGTTTTAAACTATATGTACATCTTTTCAGTAATATGGGATCCCATAGTACTTGATATTCACTGACTGTACCTTGTATCACTGAATGTTGGCCTGAAGATGGTCTAATAAGAATGAAACATGCTGCCACAATAAAATACAAATATTTATACACTGTTGTTGCATTCTGACATAAACTTTGAATACTGTGTGTTACTTTAGATTCAAACACTATGGGATGTCCTCGATTAAAATTAAAAAAAAAAAAAAAAAAAAAAAAAAAAAAAAAAACCCAAGAATAAGGTCTTCTGAAGGAATTACAGTTCAAAAAATTTTAAAGCTGTACCTTACTTCTGGAATTATAAATTAAATATTTTGTTGTACTATTAGTATTGTACTAATTATATGATCAACCTCCAACACAACAGTGTCTAATGATTAATATGAGGCATGCAACTACACATGTTACACTGGAGACAAACACATACTATACTACTGTAATTTACTTCATTATTCCACAGCCATTCTGCTGTCCATCCTTCCACTGCCCTTCATATGTACCGATCCCTGGGATTTCCATTCGCCCAAGCCCATTCATTTGACTGTTCTGGAACTGACCCACATACACTTTCCCACCTGACCACTCCAATTTACCAGGACCCTGAAGTTTGCCACCGCACCATCGGCCTGTAGACAGACACATATCAAACTTCTACATAAAACATAGGGACATTCATGTCAGACAATGTAACTACATGAACATGTTCAGTTCTTTAATTCTGTATGAATCTTATTAGAAGCCTGGCTATCCTGACTGTACTTTGATAAGGTTTTCTTCCATGTTCAGTCTCTCAATGAAAATGCTGTGATGATGTTTTAAAATTGGCCCTGACTGGTTCCTCACTCATCATTCATATTTATTCTGCCATTGCTTATTGACTTTAAACAGCCCTCACAGTTGATGCAGCATTTGTATACAATCTGCCAATGAAACATCATTAATACCCTCAGCTATGCAGAACTAGACTTAACTCTCTGTTCTTGATCTGTCTAGGTACGGCTGGTCATGACAACTAATCCTCACCTGTCCATGGAATCATGATTCCATTGGTTTGAATTACAGTGTATGCTTCAGCATTCTTCTGTTGTCATTCTAATGTCTTACAACCAAGACTTCTAGCAGTATTCATTTCTACTAATAATGCCTAAATATTTAGTGGCCTCTTTTCAGTGAGTTTATGCTACCTATGTTTGCTGATGCAGTACTGTAATAATCACTTAATGACAGAAATACACAACACTGACATATACCAAACCCCATGCCACATCTAAATTTACTGAGCACATGGGTTTATATGTGCTTCAGCATCTCCAGCCATTTACACCATTCTAAATATGTAAACATACAACACAAGTTGGTATCCTGTCACAATCTGGGTATCCACAACAAATACTGACAAACATACAGATTTTCCATCCAACACAACTATTCATTTATTTATCTCAGTAATTAACGAACTTGATGCACAAAATTTTTGTTTTACAATAACTTTATTTCATGCCTCTACATGTTTCAAGCACACGTGCTCATCATGAGGAGGTCAAAATTGTATTACACGGCCTCTGGTATGATCACACTGAAACAAGTGAGTGGTCTAAAATACAATTCTATAAATATGAGCAAATAGTAGTAAAATTTATGTGTGAATTTTTTGGGTGTCATTAATGTGTATTACTTAATATAAACATGCTATGTCATGTAGAAGTTATGTTTATCAAGTTATTAAACTTATTAGAAAGGTACTATGTCTATTTACATTTATGTTTGCTGAGTCTATCTGGTCATAAAATCGTATAAATTATTGATTAGTTGTGTCTATAAGGTTATGTTTGTCCGTTTGTTAAAATTGTTAAAAATACAATGTCTATTTATATTACCTATCTAAAAAAGTTGTCTTTATCTAGTTATTAAGATTGTGCGGTGTCTATTTACTTTACATTAATTGTTGAATCTACAGAAAATGCAACTTGACTGTTGTTAAAACGTGCTTACCCTATAGGTGTCCGTACCATGCACAGGTTGAGAGACGACTGGTTGGAATGCATGGGATTGTGGGATAGGCGTCAGGTGGGTTATGACGTGTAGTATTTGAATGAAGGAGGTCAAACATAGGATTATGCTCGTTCAGATGTTGCTCGGAGATGAGTTCATTATTATGGTGGAACGACTGGATGTACATTTGTTCATATGGAAGCAAAAGGGTCACTGTGTTGATCTGCTTGAGAAGAGTCATAGTGTCGTCAATGTTACCACATTCATGTGTGTGGTTAAGTATATGTAGTGCATGTGCCGAACGAGGGTCATTGTTTATAATGTACCGTATGTGTTCCTGGAATCTCAATTTTAAGTTTTGACTTGTCTGCCCAACATATGCTTTGTGGCAGGTCTTGCATGTAATTTTGTATATTCCACTTTTCTCATGTTCTTGTAACCTGGTTGGTGCTATGGGTTTTGTGAGATGGTGCAATGTTGTTGTAGTCTTGAACGCTATGCCTATATTTGTATTTTTGAACAAATTGGTAATTTTTCTGATCTTTGGGCTGTGGAAAGTAAATGTTGTCCAGATTTTTTTTGTCATTCTTCCTAGTTTTTTTTTTTGGTTGTTGACTTTGTGTAGTATCTGTCGGTTAAGTTTCGATAGCAGGTGTTTCGGAAAGTTATTGTTCTTAGCAACTGATTGTATTATATCCCATTCTGTTTGTTTCTTGTCTGGATTAAGAGGTAAAGAATGCATTCTGGTTATGTGGAATCTAAAGGTTGCCATTTTTTGTTCTATGGGGTGATTAGAAAGAAAGTTAATTGATGTGTCTGTAGTGGTTAGTTTCCTGTATACGTCTACTTCAGGTTTGGTGTGGCTGCGTGTTATTGTCAGATTGAGAAAGGCTATGGAATTGTGTTCTTCTTATGTGGGGTTAAGTTTTATGTTATTGTGTATTTTGTATATATATGTGCTGATGGTGTGCAAGTTGATTTTTGTTGTGTTGTATATGACTAATATGTCATCTATATATCGTACACAGAGTGCTATGCTCTTCATATCCAGAAGTTGTTTTATATTCGCGTCTTCATAATGCTGCAGGAATATTTCGGCAATTAGGCTA
>Ga0123355_10006879_pt1 | contig 16933 bp, 14 predicted proteins | sample TergutEmb28metaG_3_FD_89872 | JGI IMG/M metagenome (GOLD analysis project Ga0123355, IMG submission 89872) | Embiratermes neotenicus P1 segment gut microbial communities from Petit-Saut dam, French Guiana - Emb289 P1 | ecosystem: Host-associated > Arthropoda: Insects > Digestive system > Gut ...
GTAGCAATAAACCACATTGTTCAGAGATTGGAAAACTCAACACTAATTTACAATTAGAGGATAAGTCTGGTTTTTAATGGCGGGCTGCGCTTTCGGGTATGTTTTTTAACACGGCAGATTACAAAGAAAATCAACAACCTCGAATCCTATTCTTAGGAGTTTTCTCAACAATAACAATGTGGTTTTTTTAGTGTTCCCTTGCTGCTGCAAACTCGGCACTTGTCAAAAGTGCTTTTTTGATTTCGGTGTCGGGAAAACTGCTCAATTCATCAACGGCTTTCTTTTTGTAGAGTTCCATTTGTGCTTCGGCGTAAGCAATACCGCCGTTTTCGTGTGCAAAGCGGAGAATAGTTTGCACGTTTTTTTCCGAAAAATCTTTTTGATTAATAATGTTGGCAATCTGCTCTTTTTCCTTTGTCGAGGAATTGCGCAAGGCATAAATGAGCGGTAGTGTTATTTTTCCATCACGAATGTCATTTCCTGTCGGTTTTCCGATGTTCAGGTTTTCGTAATAATCGAAAATATCATCTTTCAATTGGAAGCAAATTCCCAAATATTCACCGTAATTGCGAAAATGTTTCAATAAACTTTCATCTGCGCCAACCGACATCGCGCCAATTTCGGTACAGGCAGAAAACAAAAGCGCCGTTTTTTTGCGAATAATGCAAAAATAATCATCCTCAGTCATCTTTAAACGTTCTACGCTTGCCAGTTGCAAAAGTTCGCCGTCCGAAAGTTGTACGCCAAGATTTGAAAACAGTTTAATTATTCGGAGATTTTCCGTCCTAATTGCGTGAACTGCACCATTTGCAAACGTATAATCGCCCGAAAGAACGGCGATTTTATTGTTCCATTGCGCATTTATAGATTTTTGTCCGCGACGCTCAAAAGTATCATCAATAACATCGTCGTGAATCAAACTTGCCGTGTGCAACAACTCCAAAGCCACCGCACTGTCGATGGTCGATTGATTGATTTCGCCACAAAGTTTGGCGCACAACAAAACCAAAACAGGGCGAAACTGCTTGCCGTTTCTTTGATAAATGTATTCGTTAATGCTTGATAACAAAAGATTTGACGATTGAAATGAATCGACAAATTTTTTTTCAAACAATTGCAATTCGTTCAGTATAGGTGCTTTTATACTCGTTATCAAACTCATAAATAAACTGTTTTTTGAAATGCTTTGCAAAGGTACAAAAAAGTTACAAGTAACGAGTAATTTCTCATAACTTGTGGCTTGTAACTCGTAACTTTTTCTTATTTTTATGTCTGATTTCCGAATACAAAAATCATTTCGACAAAAAAAACACTAAATTTGCAAATCGAAAACAAGCAACAGAAATGAGCAACGTAAAAAATATAGAAACAACAGAATTTCAACAAGTACAAGGAATAATTTCTTTGCATCGCTCGCGTGCATTGCAAACTGTGAATAACGAGAATTTGCTTGCTGCGTGGGAAATTGGCGCATTTGTTTCTGCACGCCTCAAAAATTCTACTTGGGGCAGCAAAACCGTGATGCAACTTTCAGAATATTTGAGAGCGCAAGACCCAACTTTGCGTGGATATAGCAGGGCAAATATCTATAAAATGGTTTTGTTGTATGACACATATTCCTCTATTCAATGTGTTGAATATCAAGAGAAATTGAAACTAAATGAATTTGTGCAGCCAAGAACTGCACAAATTGAAAGTGCTGAAATTGTCTCGACGTTGCCGAGACAAACAGATGAACCCGAATTTGTCTCGGCAGTGCCGAGACAAATTGTACAGGCAGTGCCTGCACAATTTCCACCTTTTCTTGAATTAACAACATTATCAAATCATTTTGAAATTCTTAATGTTTGCAAAACAATTGAGGAGCAAATTTTTTATGTTCTTTACGCTTACAAAGAAAAGTTGAATTATAGAGAAATGCGTCGTTGCCTCAAAAACAACACTTTCGCCTCGTTAATGGGCGCAAAACACAATCTTTCCAAAGGTTTGAAAAATATCTATCCGCAGGCTGTTCCAATGCTCAAAGACACAATATTTGTTGATTTTCTCGGATTGCCGAAAAAACATTCTGAAAGACGTCTGCAAAACGGCATTTTGGATAATATGAAAGATTTTGTGCTTGAACTCGGCAAAGATTTTTTGTTTTACGACAAAGAATTTCCGTTGCACGTTGGCGGTTCGATTTTCAAAGTTGATTTGGTGTTTTTTCACAGAGGATTGCAATGTTTGGTTGCTATTGAGTTGAAAGCCGACAAATTTAAACCCGAATATATGGGACAACTCGAATTTTATCTCGAAGCTCTCGACCGCGATGTGCGCCGAAGCAACGAAAATCCGAGTATCGGAATTTTGCTTTGTCAAGAAGCTGACCGAAGCGTTGTGGAATATGCCATGAGCCGCAGTTTAAGTCCGACAATGATTGCCGAATACGAGCGACATCTTATTCCGAAAGATGTTTTACAACGTTCATTAGAAGATTTTACACAGTTTTTAACTCCGAAAAATAAAAAATGACGAAGTTGTTTGCTGCAACAAGCAAAAAATACAGGTTTTTGCTTGCTGCAACAAACAAAAATTACTTATCTTTGCACACTGTAACAAGCAAAATAAAATTTATGGAAACCTTATTTGAAAAATCATATCAGAAAATTGAACGCACTCAAACTGATTTTGTTCGCAGCTTGATGAATGATATTCAGTGGAATAGTCGTTTAATTTGTATTCGCGGGGCGCGAGGCGTAGGCAAAACAACTTTACTTTTACAGCGTTTGAAACAGTATTTGCCAAAAGATAATTCTGTGTTGTATATAAGTTTAGATGATATTTGGTTCTCGGAACATAAATTAATTCATTTGATTGAGAATTTTGTAAAACGAGGCGGAACACATCTATTTCTTGATGAAGTGCATAAATATCAGAACTGGTCGCAGGAATTGAAAAATGCGTATGATGATTATCCCGATTTGAAAATTGTTTTTACAGGCTCTTCGTTGCTCGAAATTTTGAATGCCCGAGCCGATTTGAGCCGTCGTGCTGTGGTGTACGAAATGCAAGGTTTGTCGTTTCGTGAATATCTGAATATGAGTTTATCGGAAAAATTTTCGGCTTACTCGTTGAATGAAATTATCGCAAATCAGCGCGAAATTTGTTCTGAAATTCTGAAAAAAGTAAAACCTTTGCAATATTTTAGCCCTTATCTCGAAACGGGATATTATCCTTTCAGTTTTGAGATGAAAGACTTGTATTACAATCAGTTGGAAGAAGTTATCAACTTGATACTCGAAATAGAATTGCCTTTGCTTCGCGGTGTTGATATTTCTTACGTTCCGCGATTAAAACAGTTGTTGCTCATTATTGCCGAAAGTGCGCCGTTCACGCCCAATGTGCAAAAGATGAGCGAACATATTGGTATCAATCGCGCTACGCTTGTGGCTTATTTGCACTATTTGCGAGAAACACATTTGACCAAACATCTGTATCGAGACAGTACAGGAATGAGTAAATTACAAAAACCGGACAAAATTTTTCTCGAAAATGCGAATTTAGCATACTTGCTGGCAAACAGTCGCGCCAATACAGGAAATATTCGCGAAACATTCTTTTTCAATCAGTTGGCATACAGACATACGGTAGAATATCCCGAAAAAGGCGATTTTCTGGTGGATAAAAAATATACGTTTGAAATTGGCGGACAAGGTAAAAACAACAAACAAATTTATTCGCTTACAGATGCTTATATCGCTTCCGATAACATTGAATATGGTTACGAAAATAAAATACCGCTATGGCTTTTCGGTTTTTTGTATTAAATTCATTAGAAGAATTTACACAGTTTTTAACTCCGAAAAATAAGAAATAAGATATTAGAGTTTATCATAATTAAAACTTGCGCATATTTACGAGTTGGCTGCAATGTGGGCGACAGTGCGGTGAGACATCGAAACAGACAAAGAATAAAACACGAATAATTTATATAAATGATAACTTTTGAGCAAATAATGGCATATTCACCTGAAAACGAAACCGTTTTCAATGATTTGGTGGATGTATGTACAAGAAGACAGATTGTGCCATACATTGGTGCAGGAATGTCGGCTTTTGCAAGATACTTACCGATATTTAAAGACCGTTTTCTTTTTCCAACTGTGGACAAATTAATAAATACTTTATGCGAAGAATGTAGTATTGAAAAGGGGACAATGAGTTGGATTGTAGCGGCAGAAGAGATTGAGAAGAAGTGTATATCCAAAGGAGAAGATTTTAAAAAACGCCTTCACGATATATATGGTGGCAATTTAAAGAATGCAGAGTGGGTTGAAATTTTGAAACAGGCAGAAAATGAAGCGATTTCATTTATACCCAAATTATTTTCTGGTCCCATTGTTACGACCAATTACGACCAAATCATAGAAAACACACACAACAAAGAACTTCTTGTCTTTTTGCCGAATTGTTTGAATGGATTTGAAAGAGCATTATATAACGGGATAGGGCTTGTCTATAAAATTCACGGCTGCGTATCCGACCCACAAAACATTATTCTCACTAAATCTGCCTATGGTAATGTTTATAAGAGAAACTCCGAACTCGTGCAGTCTCTTATTACATTTTTTCAGGGTTTTCAGTTTCTGTTTTTAGGTTGCAGCCTTAATGTTGTTGCCGAAGAAGATGATGATGAAACAAAAGAGCAAGAGGATAAAACAAAAGAGCGTTATATTGAATTATGGGAAAGATTACTAAACAGCGGAATACAACATTTTGCTATTTTAGATTGTAAAAAAGATGAAATTAAAGCAAAGCGAAAAGAACTTGAAGCAAGAAATATCCGTCCAATACTGTATGAGTGGGAACAATACACATCCGTAAAGATAATTTTTAAAAGATTATTGGAGAGAGTAAAAGATATTTCGCCGAATTTTCTGCACGATGAAATCTCATATATTGACGACCGTGAGGTTGGTAAGTATGATTTTAACTTAGGATTTGGAAACATTCAATTGGCTAATTATGGCAAAGCATTAGAACATATTGAAAAGAGTATAGCGATATTAGAACGGCGTCATACTAAAGCCGCAGCAATTAATCTATTAAAGAGTTATATTAACAGAGGTATTATTAACAAGGAACATTACGAATACGAAAAAGCAATAGAAGATTTTAATAAGTGTATTAAATTAGGAGAACAGATACTTATTGAAACTTCTAAAGAAAAAGTAATAGTAGAAGGAGAGTTAGCAACAGCCTACATAAACAGAGGCGTTGTTTATGAATGTATAAACAAGCATAATGAAGCATTGTCAGACAAGAACAAAAGCATTGAAATATGGGAACGAATGAAAGATGAAGGCACCCTTGATGACGAAAACAAATTGGCAACTGCTTATATGAATAGAGGCGTTTCTTACAATTCTATGACTAAATATAAAGAGGCGCAGGATGATTTTAAGAAAAGCATTGAAATATGGAAACGAATGCAAGATGAAAATAAAGTGATAGAAGAAAGAGATTATGCTAGTACACGCATACTGATGAATAGCAATTTGCTACAAAATAGCAGTTTAGATTACAGCAAAAGCGATCTTGTAAAAGCAATAATAAGTAAAAATAAAAATATTTAAAAATAGTAAATATTATGAACGATTTTGGTATGAATTTTGACGAAATGAACAAAGCAATTCAGATGTTTGAAAGTATGAATGAAACAGATTTATTACTTGTCAGAAATGAATTAGCAATGGCTTACGGAATGAGAGGTTTGTCTTATTTTAAAGATAATGAACCCAATTTTGCAGTGCAGGATTTAAAAAAGAGTATAAAGATTTGGGAATCTTTAATAAATGAAGGGTTGCCCGTCAACAAAGAAATGTTAGAACTCGCTCGTGAAATAAAGATTGGGCTTATTCCCTTTTCAGACGAGGATAAAGATGAGGCTATTGAGCATTTCAATAAAGGTATTGACACCATTGAAAGGCTTAAAAATTCAAATCAATCCTATGATAAAAGCGAGTTAGCGAACAAATATTATTACGCCGCAATAAACCATAAGCAAAAAAAAGAAAATAAAGACGCCATTGCGCATTTTAGCAAATGTATAGAGTTATTGTCGGAAATAGATATGCAGCAGATCATTAGCGATGATTTAAAGATATTATCATCAGCATATATGTGTAGAGGAGAGATATATTTCGAAGTTGACAAAGATGATGAAGCTCTTGAAGATTACAATAAAGCTGTCGCTCTTGAAGAGTTATTACAAGAAACTGGCGCAAAGATGAGCAATTATGATATAATGGATCTTGTAAGGCTTTATACTGGAAGGGCAAGAATTCTTGAATACTTAAAAATAACCGAAGAGGCAATAGATGACTTTGTTACTGCTTTGCGTCTTAACAAACTTGTTTTTGACGATTTCGTGTTCCGCGAAGAACAAAAGGATTATTATTTTTACTTGGATAGGTTGCTTGATTGCCTGATTAATGAAAATGCTGAATTGAAGCGTTTCGGAGACGTTATGCAAGAATTTCTGTACTCTATGCCCACATCTAAAACAAAAGAAGTAGAGGAAGCACGAAACAAAATCCTCGAAAAGTTGAAAAATAGAAATTCAACTCAAGCACAAATGAATAATCTTCCGAAAAAAGTATTAACTCGGGAAGATGCTCTTAAATTACGTGGAGAGCATTTTGATATTCCATACGGTTATACAGAAATTGATAACGAAATATTTGGTGGATTTTCGTGGTATGGTAGCCCTACAATAACAGATATTTCTTTCCCTGAGAGCGTAACAAAAATTGGAGATAGTGCTTTTGAAAATTCTTATCTTTTTGATATTAAAAATCTAACCCTATCCAAAAACATAATTCATATTGGGAAAAAGGCGTTTAGGAGTGTAAAAATAGAAAATCTGAATATAGTTGGTAATGTTGAAAGTTTCGGAGAAGGTGCATTTAGTGCTTGCCTTGATTTAAGAAAAGTTATTTTGTTTGGCAATGTAAAAAGTATCGGAGAATCTGCATTTGCATATTGTGAGAAGTTAAGCGATGTAAATTTACCAAACGGACTTACAAGTATTGGAAACATTGCATTCTGTAATTGCGACAGCTTACTGCGCGTAACTTTACCTGATAGTTTAATAAGCATAGGTCACGGTGCATTTACAATGTGTAAAAAACTAAAAAAAATAGTAATCCCGGATAGTGTTGTGAGTATAGGGGAGAATGCTTTTGATAAATCTGATAATGTAACTGTTTTTTGTTCTAAAAACTCTTTCGCTTATGAATATTGCGTAAGACACAAAATAAAAACAAATAGCAGCGATGAAGATATGAAAAATAATTCTCAATATAATGATGCTATAAACTCTTGTCGCCAAGCCGCTGAGCAAGGCGATGCAAAATATCAATATTTGTTGGCTCGCTGTTATGCCGACGTAAATAATATTGATGAAAACCCTGTAAAAGCTTATGAGTGGTTTAAAAAATCAGCCGAACAAGGTTACGCAGAAGCACAATGTCATTTAGCATTTTGTTATGCTCTTGGTGATGGTGTAGAGGCAGATGATTCAAAGAGCGTATTTTGGTTTAAAAAAGCAGCAGAACAAGACGATGCAACTGCTCAATATGAATTAGGTTTGCTCTATACTAAGGGAAATGGTGTAGAAAACGATCCAGTCCAAGCGTTCAATTGGGTATATAAGGCTGCCGAGCAAGGTCATAATTTAGCACAGTATAATCTTGCAAATTGTTATAAAAACGGTAATGGTGTAGAGAAAAATATGGATATAGCATTTAAATGGTTTGAAGAATCTGCTAAAAGATGTAACGGAAATGCGTTGTTTGAATTAGCTATATGCTATATTGATGGTAAGGGTGTAGAACAAGACCCTGCTTTTGGTTTAGATTTTTTCAGAATGCTTATTTTCGATGGACATACAATGATAAAGCAATCTTTTGGAGTGATATATCCTCAATATAAAGATATATTTGAGCAGTATTTGCAATCGCGTGATTCAGAAGAAAAAACAGATGGTGAGTGGCAAATGGATTATACTGAATTAGCAAATCAGATAAGGTCAAAACTTCACGAAAACATATCGGCAATGTAACAAAATTGGAATTTCAAATGCCAAAAAATAATGGGCAATAATGGTACACAGAAAGCAAGAGAAAAGTATATATGAACGAAATGAAAAGTAAAATGCACTTCAGCCAACTTGGGTTTGGCGCAAGCGGGGCAGTGGCTCGCCTGAAAGTTTGTGCGGATTTGCAAGTTTTGCGCCCGTCCGAGCGGCAGTGGAAGCCCCGCCTGCGCCAAGCCCTTGCTCGTTAGAGGCAAGACAGACAGCGTATTGTTGAACTGAAAGTATAATTTTAAATTTTTAAAAAATGTCACGTATGAACACAAAAAGAATTTCTCCGAAATGGATTGACAATTTAGAAAAAAACGAAATTTTTGTTTTCGGCAGTAACCTTTCGGGTTTTCACGGCGGCGGTGCTGCTGCGTTGGCTATGAAGTGGGGCGCAATTTTGGGGCAAGGTGTAGGTTTGCAGGGACAAACTTACGCCATTCCAACTATGCAAGGCGGTGTAGAAACCATAAAACCGTATGTAGATGATTTTTTATCATTTGCCAAATCGCACCCCGAATTTAAATTTCTTGTAACAGAAATCGGTTGCGGTATTGCAGGTTTTACTGTAAAAGAAATTGCACCGCTGTTCAAAGCCGCAATAAGTGAAAATATAGAAAATGTTTATTTACCGAAAAGTTTTTACGACGAATTATAAAAAATGAAAAACTACTTCTACTCGATGAATTCCACAGAAAAAACAAAATATTTGTACTCGTGAGATTATCAATTGAAAAAAAACAAATATATTTGTATCCTAAAAAAATCAAATCACGAATAAAAATGGAATTAACACTAAATTTAGAATATACGCAAATAATAAATCTTATCAGGCAACTGCCTGAAAATCAGATAGAAAAAATAAAAAAAGATTTGACAAAAGATTTTATTTCGGCAAGAACAAAGTCGGAAACTTCTGATTTTCAAAAATTTATTCTCGCCGGTCCTGTTATGTCCGATATGCAATACCAAGATTTCAAACAACAAAGGCAAGAATTCAACTTATGGAGAACACAGTAATTTGTTTGGATACTTCGGTTTTGATTGATTATTACCGCAAAAAAGACAAGTCGAAAAGTCTGTTTTTCAGGCTGACGAAAACATACTCGACTTTTGCGGTCTCTGCCGTTACAGAATACGAATTGTATCTTGGCAACTCAGATGAACAAAATATTTTTTGGAATGATTTTTTCTCTCGAATAACTGTTTTATCCTTTGATACAAAGTCTGTTAAACAAGCCGTAAACATACACAGACAACTGAAACAACAAAACAAATTAATTGATATTCCCGATATTATGATTGCCGGAACAGCATTACAAAACAAAATGCCGCTTGCAACGCTAAACCGAAAACATTTTGAAAGAATAAACGGTTTGAAAATAATAACGGAATAACTCCGCTCTTTTTTCCCTTTACAAAAATGAAAAAACTACTTTTACTCGATGCTTACGCCATAATTTACCGTGCGTATTACGCTTTTATAAAATTTCCGCGTATCAATTCAAAAGGATTGAACACGTCGGCGATTTATGGTTTTGTGAATACGCTCGAGGATGTTCTTACGCGCGAAAAACCAACTCACGTTGCTGTTGCGTTCGACCCGCGCGGGAAAACTTTTCGCCACGAAGCGTACGAACAGTACAAAGCGCAGCGCGAAGCAACGCCTGAGGACATTCGAGTTGCTGTGCCGATTATCAAAAAAATTGTAGAAGCCTACAATATTCCGGTGTTGGAAGTGGCAGGATTTGAAGCCGATGACGTAATCGGAACAATTGCAAAACAGGCTGAAAAACAAGATTTTGAAGTGCTGATGGTTACGCCCGACAAAGATTACGGACAGTTGGTTTCCGACCGAATTTTCATTTACCGACCAAAACATTCGGGCGGTTACGAATTGCTGAAACGCGACGATGTAAGGCAAAAATTTGACATCGAAAACGAATCGCAAATCGTTGATTTGCTTGGACTTATGGGCGACTCGTCGGATAATATTCCGGGCTGTCCGGGCGTTGGCGAAAAAACGGCTTCCAAATTGCTGAAAGAATTTGGAAGCATCGAAAATCTGCTCAAAAACACCGATAAACTAACCGGCGCACTCAAAAAGAAAGTGGAGGAAAATGCGGAACAAATCGAGTTTTCACGCTTTCTTGCTACGATAAAAACGGATGTTCCGATTGAATTTGACGAGAAAAGATTAGAAGTCGAGCCGATAAATGAGGCTGAATTGCGGAAATTGTTCGAAGAATTGGAATTTCGTTCTTTACTTTCGAGAGTGTTGAACAAAGAAGAGGAAAAGCCGAATTTGGAAACCGTCAAAAAATCAGCCGTAAACCAAAGTGGACAAATGTCGCTGTTTGATTTTGGCGAAGAAGAAACCGCAACGGAAAAACAAGTTCAGTCGGAAGAAATTCCGATTGTTACAAGTCTGAAAAATATTGACGATGTTCCGCACGATTACATTTTAATTGACACAAAAGAAAAACGCGCAGAGTTGATTTCCAAACTTTTGAACGAAAAATCCGTTTGTTTCGACACCGAAACCACCGGCGTTGATGTTTTCAGTGCCGAACTGGTTGGACTTTCTTTTTGTTGGAAAACGGGCGAAGCGTTTTTCGTTCCATTTTCCGAAAATCAAGACGAAACGCGAGAAATTTTGCGTGAATTTGAAACTTTTTTCGCCGATGAAAACATTGAAAAAGTAGGACAAAACATAAAATTCGACTTGCTGATGCTCGCGCAATACGGCATTGAAGTGAAAGGAAAACTGTTCGACACGATGATTGCGCATTATCTTTTGCAACCCGAACTTCGGCACGGAATGGATTACTTGGCAGAAATTTATTTGAAATATCGCACCATTCGTTACGAGGATTTGGTTGGTGGAAAGGGCAAAAATCAAACGGATATTCGGCAAATTGATTTGCAAAAATTGTGTCGTTACGCTTCGGAAGATGCCGATATTACTTTCCAACTGAAACAGATTTTGGAGAAAGAAATTGTCGACAATTCGTTCGAAAAACTTTTTTATGAAATCGAGATACCGCTTGTGCGCGTTTTGGCGCAAATGGAACAAAACGGCGTGCGAATTGACAGCCAAGCCTTGCGCCAAAGTTCCAACGTGTTGACAGACGAAATGCTGAAAATTGAAAAAGAAATCCATCAATTGGCAGGAATGGAATTTAACGTAAGTTCGGCAAAACAAGTGGGTGAAGTGCTTTTTGTTCGCCTCAAAGTGGACGAAAAAGCGAAAAAAACCAGAACAGGACAATTTTCAACTTCGGAAGATGTGTTGGAAAAACTCCGCTCGAAACACCCGATTATTAACAAAATTTTGGATTATCGCGGATTGAAAAAATTGCTCAGCACGTATATTGATGCGCTTCCGCAACTTATCAACCCGAAAACGGGCAAAATTCACACTTCGTACAATCAAACCGTAACTTCGACCGGCAGATTGAGTTCCAGCAGTCCGAATTTACAAAATATTCCGATTCGCGATTCGCAGGGAAAAGAAATTCGCCGAGCGTTTATTCCCGATGAGAATGAGGTGTTTATCAGTACCGATTATTCGCAAATCGAACTGCGAATTATGGCGCATTTGAGCCAAGACCAAAATATGCTCGACGCTTTCAACAGCGGTTATGACATTCACACGGCAACGGCGGCGAAAATTTACAAAATTCCGATGCTGGAAGTCAATTCGGATATGCGCCGAAAAGCGAAAACTGCCAATTTTGGGATAATTTACGGCATTTCCACTTTCGGACTTGCCGACCGCCTGAATATTCCGCGCGCCGAAGCCAAAGAGTTGATAGATGGCTATTTTGAAACTTATCCCGAAGTGAAAAATTATATGGACAACGCCGTACAAAAAGCGAAAGAAAACGGTTATGTCGAAACCTTGCTTGGCAGAAAGCGTTTTTTGCCCGATATTAATTCGCAAAACAGTATTGTGCGCGGATATGCCGAGCGAAATGCCATAAATGCGCCGATACAAGGCACTGCCGCCGACATTATAAAAATCGCGATGGTGCATATTCACAACCGTTTTGAAGCGGAAAAAATCCAAACAAAAATGATTATGCAAGTTCACGACGAACTCAATTTCACTGCACCGAAAGATGAATTGGAAACGGTAAAAAAACTAGTCGTCGAGGAAATGGAAAACGCCTTTAAACTCAGTGTCCCGCTTCTTGTTGATTGCGAAGTAGGAGAGAATTGGTTGGAAGCGCATTGAGAAATGGGAAAATAAGTTCGCTTTTGTCGATTTTTCAAAAAAAAACACTAACTTTGTGTTTTAAAACATTGTTATTAAGCAGATTTTTAAAAAAAATCGCAGCATATGGCAAAAAAAACATTCGCAGACTTAAAGCCGCTTGAAGAGATATTTACGGGTTGGGATACGCTAACGCCCGACGAAAGGGTTTTTGTGAAAAACAATACGACCGTGCAATACTTCAGAAAAGGTCAAATGATTTACAGTGAAGGAGATACGCCGACACATATGCTGATGTTGGCGCACGGGAAAGTAAAAGTTTACAAAAGAGGAATTGGAAGCCGAACGCAAATTATTCGTATGCTGAAAGCAGGTGTTCCGTTTGGTTATCGCGCTTTGATAGCCAATGAAATGCACAATACAAATGTATCTGCGAGCGAACTTTCTGCTGCTTATTTGCTGAAAGCCAATATCTTTATTGCCATTTTGCGAAACAACAATGCTTTTTGTTTCCGTTTTTTGGAAGAACTTGCCACCGACCTTGCCGATTCCGACTCGCGCACGGTAAATCTCACTCAAAAACATATGCGCGGACGATTGGCAGAAACTTTACTTTTGTTAAAGAAAAATCACGGAATGGAAGAGGATGGAGCAACTATCAACATTTACCTTTCGCGCGAAGATTTGGCAAATTTCTCAAATATGACCACGTCGAATGCTATTCGGATTTTAACAGGCTTCGTAAACGAATATATTGTTGCAATCGACGGCAGAAAACTGAAAATTATCGACGAAGACAGATTGTACAAAATAAGTAAAACAGGCTGATTTAGAGTGCAGTTTGCAGAGTGTAGAGTGCAGTTTTTAGTTACAAACGCGTAAGCCAACTGCACTCTGCACTTACACTCTGCAAACTGAGCCTGCGACAATAATAACAAACTCTCCTTTAGGTTGATGTTGCGTAAAATATTCGATTAACTCTTTGAGTGTGCCGCGTTTTGTTTCCTCGTATATTTTTGAGATTTCGCGCGAAACAGACGCTTGTCGGTCGTCGCCCAAAAACTCGGCAAATTGCGTCAAAGTTTTCAGCACGCGATAAGGCGATTCGTAAAAAACCATTGTAGCATTTTGTTCTGCCAATTCTTTGAGTTTGGTTTGTCGACCTTTTTTCTGTGGTAGAAATCCTTCAAAATAAAATCTGTCATTCGGCAATCCCGAAGCAACCAACGCAGGAACAAAAGCTGTTGCGCCCGGCAAACACTCCACTTCAATTCCTTGTTCGATACACGCACGCACAACGAGAAATCCCGGGTCAGAAATCGCAGGCGTTCCCGCGTCGGAAATCAGCGCGACAGTCATTCCGCCTTTTATTTGCTGTGCAATCGAAGCAACGGTTTTGTGTTCGTTAAATTTGTGGTACGACTGCATTGGCGTCGAAATTTCAAAATGTTTCAGCAAAAAACCGCTTGTCCGCGTGTCTTCCGCCAAAATCAAATCCGCCTCTTTCAATACGCGAATTGCTCGAAAAGTCATATCCTCCAAATTGCCGATTGGTGTTGGAACAATAAATAGTTTCATAATTTTTCTTTTGTTTTTCTTTTGTTTTTTTCTGAAATCAATATTGCCGGTATTCCTATAAAATTCACGAGTAAACCAATTGGAATTAAAGCAACTACTCCTGTTGCACATTGTATTCCTTTGTCCGTATGTCCGTGCATTGAAACTATTATTGCGCAATATGTTAATACTAATCCCAATATGATAAATACCATTCCTAAAACTATTTTTAATGTAATAGGAATTTTTTTGTCTTTTTTCCAATATTTTACTATCAAAAATAACACAAAAATTGGCAACGAAATCAGAAGTAAAGGAATAATTAAAATTTTCATTTTTTAAATCTATTGTGATTTTAAACCTGATTTTCACCTGATTATTCAGACAAAACAACCTGAGTAACTTGAACGAAAACCGTATCACTTTACCTGATTACCTGATTAAATTTTCTGAAAAAAATCAGGTAATCAGGTTTTTATTTGGAGATATTTCTCTGTTACTCAGGTTGTTTTGTCTGAATAATCAGGTGAAAATCAGGTTTGTATAAATTATTTAATTTCTGCAATTTTCAAAAAACAAAATCCGATGTCCTTGAAAAACCTTTTCCTCTGCCGCAATTTTCGGAATAATCGGCGCGGAAATACCGTTTTTTATTTCCTCAGGCGAAATTTCAACTCGTGCTTCGTCCCACAAATTTTGCTCGATGAAACTGTTGAGTAATTGTGCACCGCCCTCTACCAAAACGGAATTTATATTACGTTCGTAAATATTTTGAATAAGATTTTTCAAAAAATCACCGTCAAAATCCGCACGAACAAACTCCAAATTCTCTCGACTTTCCAACGATTTTTCAGTAAAAATAATCGTTTGCACGCTTCCGTCAAATAGATACGAATTTTCGGAAATTCTTCCGTTTCGGTCAATGGCGATGCGGATTGGATTTCGTCCCGACCAATGCCGAACATTCAATCGCGGACTATCCAAAACAGCGGTATTTGTTCCGACTAAAATTGCTTGGTGTTCGGCTCGCGTTTTGTGAGCAATGATTTTTGTCATTTCGTTGGAAATGGGAAGTGGTGGAATTTCCGAATTTTCGCGCAACGTATCAATAAATTCATCGTTCGTTTGCGCCCATTTCAGCGTGATAAACGGTCGCTTTTTTTCTTGAAAAGTAAAAAAATGCTTGTTCAGTTGGCGACATTCTACTTCTAAAATTCCGCATTGAACGTCAATTCCTGCTTGGCGAAGTTTTTCAATTCCTCGTCCGGCAACTTTCGGATTTGGGTCGAGCGTGCCGACAACTACGCGCGGAATTCCGCGCGCGATAATCAAATCGGCGCAGGGCGGCGTTTTTCCATAATGCGAACACGGTTCGAGATTGACATACAAAGTCGCGTTTTTCAGCAAATTTTTATCTTCGACCGCATTTATCGCGTTCGGCTCGGCGTGCGCTTCGCCGTATCGCCGATGATAACCTTCGCCGATAATTTTATCGTCGTACACAATCACCGCGCCAACCATTGGATTTGGCGCAACAAAACCTTCGCCGTTGCGCGCCAAATCCAAACAGCGAGAAAGATATTTTGAAATTTCGTTCATGTTTTTCATTCTCGCGTTAAAACCACTTCTTTTTCGTTGCCGTCTAAATCTACGACGAGAAGTTTTACAGTCGGTGCTTTTGCTAACAATTCGCGTAAATCAAACGTTCCGTACATACCGCAAAGCGATTCGTCATTTATAAAAATTCCGTTCACTTCTTTAATTTGATAATCAACTTGCAAGCCTGCTCGTTCGGCAGGCGAATTTTCTCTTAACTCGGTTATTACAGCCTTATAATTTTCTGTGGGCAAAGTCGTAAATCCAAATCCAAAATTGGCTGGAAATTCAATTTGTCGTGTATTGTTATATGGAATGAGTTCTAATTTGTTGTTTTTGTAATCCAAAACAACAATCGTGTGGCGCAAAATAGTCGTACCGATTAGAGAAAAATTCCGTGTCTCTGAAAAATTTATCGGCATATTTTTCATTGAAATTCCGCCGATTACAAGTTCGTTGAGGCATTGTAATTGTTCGTTTCTGTATTGCTTACGCTTGCCAATAAAACCCCAATTGGGAAAACCTGTATCGAAAAGTGCATGATATCTTTCGTCCTGTACAGAAACATAAATATAAGGAAGCCCGCTTCTGCTTCTTCCCATTGGCTGTCTGAATTCGGGATTTTCGGCAGAAAAAAGACTGTTGTCGGACAAAATGATTCTGCTATTTTTCATATCAAACTTGATGCTTAATGCACCTAATAAGTCTGAGCCGAGAAGACCGTCATAAAGATTGAAACATGGTACCCGTAGGTTCATGAGCGAATCTCTTTTTTTAGTATTTTCTGCGACCCAAATGTTTTCAAATTTAATATTTCCGATACTAAATTCTTTGATTCTACTCACAGGATGTCTTTTCATTTCATTTTTATTATCACACAAAGGAAAACTAACGTGCATAAAACGTTTTTTTCCTTGATAGTTCAATTCTTCTGCAAGTGAATGGAAGATAAATGTAAAGGGAGCACCTGTATCAAGAATGAATTGCCGTGTTTTTCCTGCTATTTCAACAGGAACAACAATATAACCGTTATGAAATCGGACATCAATAGTGTCTGTGAAATTGTGAACTCTTATTTGTTGCGAATTAGCCCGCATTAAATTAAAACTCTGTTGTACATGACGACTACTACGCTGTATCTGACACGAAGTACTACACGCCAGCATGGCAAACAACAAAATGTATTTCGTTGCCGAATGTTTCAAAAAATGTTTCATAAATTTTCTGTTTTCGTATTTTCGGGCGAAAGCGCAAAGGTAGCAATAAAAAAATTTTTTGATAAAATTTTGTACAATCTGTGTTTTTTTATTGAACTCGTTTAAACTTTTATTTTTAGCATAAAAACGTGCTATCTCATACAAAAGCCTTATATTTAAGTGCTAACCAATATGTACTTAAATTATGAGTAGCAAGTATGCAAAGGTAACAAAAAA
>Ga0123355_10006880_pt1 | contig 16932 bp, 17 predicted proteins | sample TergutEmb28metaG_3_FD_89872 | JGI IMG/M metagenome (GOLD analysis project Ga0123355, IMG submission 89872) | Embiratermes neotenicus P1 segment gut microbial communities from Petit-Saut dam, French Guiana - Emb289 P1 | ecosystem: Host-associated > Arthropoda: Insects > Digestive system > Gut ...
ATAGGCAATCGATGTGGGGGAAGAGATTGAGGGGGCCGTGAAAGGTGGAGTGGTGGGGTTGTTTGGGGGGGGGGGGGGGGTGTTGGCCCGGCAGTTAATCTTGCATATTTACAAAGACAGGTTTTACTAAAATATCCTGTTTACGCATAACTTCAATTAACATGAAACAAAATCACGCAAATTTGATGTGTGTTGGACCGCGTATCATTCTGATAACTGACGAATAAGAACCAACTAGATGCTACTTATTATTTTATTGTACTTCTTATAGTATCAACATGTTTTGGGCATTACTATACCCATCATCAGGAGCTCACGACTGTAATGTTGATTACCACATTGGTCGTCTCGTTCTTGGTTTGTTGTAGGTTGGAGGTTAGGTGCATCCCGGACACTACTCCACCCTACCCGCACCTAACCTCCAACCTACAGCAAACCAAGAACGAGACGACCAATGTGGTAATCAACATTACAGTCGTGAGCTCCTGATGATGGGCATAGTAGTGCCCGAAACATGTTGAGCCTATAAAAAGTACAATAAAATAATAAGTAACATCTAATTGGTTCTTATTCTTCAAAATCGCACAAATTGTACGTAACAAGCGTCAGAACATATTATGTTCAATCTAATTAATATATTCCTTACATACTTCTAGAATATTCGTTGAAATGTTACGTTATTTTGTTCAACTTGGATTCCTCTGTACACAATACCGTATTGCATACAAAAATGTAACAGTGGGAAATAAGTCGTTTTATATGTAATATTTTTTTGTAATTCTGACAGCGAAATTTATCAAATCAGACCGAATTAATCAAATGCAAAGCAGTAATTGTCCAGTGTAACTGATGGTGTGTATTAAGACTTAAATATAATTTGCACTCTTGTGTAAGTCCGGAGACGAATCAACGTAGGGAAGCTTGGTGCGTGACTTGAATTGCTGACCTACGAACATTTCAGATGTGTGACATTTGAATGGGCTGTCGTTCCTTCGTAATGGGTATTCTCGAAAACTCGAAGAAGTTAATTAATTTGAGAATAATAAAAGTGGCACTCATTTTCCTTATAGTGTAATGAAGTAAATTTTAAACAAATTAATAGGCTTATGAAGGCAAATTATTTGTTTGTTTGTTTTTGGCGCGACGGCCCCCAGTGGGCCAGGTCCTCCTTATTCATAAGGTTTTCTAGATCACACACAACGACGCACCACAGTCGGTAGGACTCTTTTGGACGAGTGATCAGCTAGTCACAGAGACCTCTGCCTTACAACACACAACACTCACAAAGGGCAGATATCCATGCCCCGGTGGGATTCGAACCCACAATCTCAGAAGGCGAGTGGCCTCAGACCTACACCTTGGACCGCACGGCCACTGGGACCAGCATTTAGAGGCAAATTATGTATGCAGATTCGCAAGGAACTCATGTGGAAAATAAATACGCAGTCAGCGTAAGCATGTCTCAGTCAGCAGTAAGCCATCCATTTTGGGACCCTATGACGTCACAGTCACGTGATGTAAACAAACATGTCGGCGAGGTCAATGACCTCTGGCAGGAATGGCGTCAAATGTAAACAAAGATGGCGGACGACCTTTCCTCCGGATATCACGTGATGTAAACAAATATGGCGAATGACCAAATTATCCCACACAGTGTTGTGCCTTAACCTAACTTTAACCTCTGATATGTTAACAAATGACGTAGTATTAAACAAACATGGTGGACGACATTGTCTCCGGCGATCACTGATATAAACAAATGACGTAGTATGTAAACAAATATGGCAGATGAACTATTTATGCCAGACAGTATGGCGCCTTGTAGGGCCAATTTGGCGCCTTAACGTAACTTTATCTTTTGATATGTAAACAATATGGAGGGTGGCCCAATTGTACCATACAATATGGCGCCGTTTAGGACCAGTTTGGCACCTTAACCTAACATTAACCTTTGGTATGTACAAAAATATAGTGATGGTCACGTTACATAAACAAATGACGTAGTATGTAAATAAATATGGCGGATTAAATCATTATGCCAGACCGTATGGCGCTGTGTAGGAACAGACAGCTTGGCGTCTGCTGCTATTTTGAATGAGGGCTAACCTAAGTTTAAAGTCCGGCATTTTGAATAAGCACCATTTTTAAATTTGTGCTAACCTAACTTTAAATTTGAATCGGCGCTTTCCACCATTTTCAATATGACTACAAACGCGGTATTTTTAAATTAAATCTTAAAGTCCGCCATTTTCAATATGACTGCCAGCGCGCTAGGTTTAAATTAAACTTAACTTTAAAATCCACCATTTTGCAAAATGGTGGCCAGCGCGCTAAATTTAAATCAAAATACGATTTACATTTTATATTACTTTCTATATTTGAAAAGAGTTGGCTGAAGCCGTAAGATTCAGGACGCATAATTGAAAGATTTTAGGCTCGAATCCTACTGCTTTACCATCTCTTTTGCAAGGATCATATCCCAGGTATATTGTAATAAGGAAAATAAATACGCACACAATTTTCAATTTACAAATATATACACAATGCAATTCGTCCATCTTTATTTTTGTTTGTACACTTAATTAATTAATCCGCAGAGTGTGATTTGGTACCTGACAGAAGGTTGTTGCCGTGCGATTAAAAACGCGTAATTTTGCAATTGCAATGATTTATTTTCCTTCGAGGGATCGGGTAGAAATTAAGTTCACTTATTTTATAAACACATTGTGATTTAAACTTGCAAGTCCGTCTTTCACACATAATTTACAATGGCACTGAGACTCTTTAGGCACATGATTAGTTTCTTTATTACAATACAGGGTGCCAACAAGAAAGTAATCGTATATAGGGTATTTTGAGCAACTTTGTGTAAACAATTTACAGATTGCTAGTCGCTTAGGGAAATGTAAATCAATATCAAAAAAAGAAACTCACACTCATGTTTTGACGTTAGTACTCGATTAGTGATATATAAGTCATATGTTTGTTGATGCACACAATACCGTAGGCTAGCGACCAAAAGCACATTCTTTTTAACACATGTTGCACAAATATTAGTTCGGATGGTAGTTTTGGAAATTGTCTTGCTTTAAACGATAATGTAATTGTCTCACTACTAGATTATAACCAGAAATAGTCTCCTGTATGCGTCTTATAAGTAACACTGCACTCTTTTCCAACAATGCATTTTTCAATATAATTAGCGTAATTCAACTTTTCAGTACACAACAATTAGAAATGAATACCCTTCAGAGAGTTCAGGATACCAGCCGCACAACTCAGGTATAAACTAAATGAACCACGCAAATATTTATCACTATTCATAGTCGTAACAATTTTATTCACGAGCCATAACCTCTTAGTGTTTTGAACTTGAAATATATCGTACCAAACACCTTGTCCTACAATATTATTCGGGTGTTCACATAAGCGTCCAATGTTCGAGTTCCGAAGGAACGACACATCGCCGTAATTTAGGAAATCCATTATGTGTAACTTTTACGACGGACCACAGTGAGACTTGTTGGTAAACTGTGAGAGCGGAATAGACTACTGTCACCGAAACTGAGAATATGCGTTTGCCTCAGGGTAAGCAGGTTAGAATATGCACACTGACAAAAAAGATACAGCGGAATTAACTTCTGCGCACAAGGTTTCTTGTTTCTTTATCCTCTCAGGCCAAACTATTGGCATACTATTAGACCGATAAAATCATAAAAGCCATTAGGGCCGGGCTATAAATTATGGTGCCTCAGCTGTAGCGAGATATTCTGCTCCGTGACACTGCATCGTTAAGAACTATTCTGCTTCGCTACCTACTGTGCGGCATGCTTTCGATACCTGTCGTCAGTTAACTCCACATCCTGCACTACTGTGTATAGACATCTGTCACCAGTTAGCTAAAACAGTCTAAGCTACTGTGCATAGACACCTGTTGCCAGTTAGCTATAGCAATCTACGCTACTGTGTTGCAATACTTAACCCGATGACTCGAGTAAGTGGTATTGTTACAAATCAAAATATGGCAAGGAAAGCATTTCTTGATAACCAGAGAGAGCTATTCCTTCTGCTCAGACCGCCCCTGTAAGCAGGGAGGTAATAGCCTATACTAGTAGAAACAACCCGGTGTCGGAAAAGCTACATTTTTTATTTTGGATGAGACGGTAAAATCTTTTCCTAAATTTAAAGAGACCTGGCGTAGTTTACTAATTAAATTTAATTCCCCGGGTGAAGAGCAAGATCCCGCTACCTATTAGAAGGAAAGCATTACTGCATTAACAAACTACCTAGTGGATGACGTGCCTGGTAGGGATTTGGTGGGTTTAAGAATCCGCTATACTGAGAATGGACAGGATAAATTGGTTGGAATTAGTTTACGCCGTCTGGACCAGCTTAAATCTGACGTGGTCTGGGGCGTAATCTGGAAAGTGATTCAGAGCAATGCTACGTTTGGTATGAGTGACCGTCTCGAAGTCCATCTGGACCATGTGAGGACGCCTGCCGGTAACGGTGCAGTTAAGAACAAGGGGCGGTAGTTGGATGTCATTAGTGCAATTAAAAAATGTCGTTGTGAAGGCGGCTCTTAACTGCCTGGCTAAGGCACTTATTATCGCTACGGCTCGTGTTAATTATGACCATAATTACCAATTATATGGGCATGGTAAAGGTTTGAAAAAACCTGGTGAAGATGTCCTAAAGACTACCGGTGTTGATCTAGCTAATGGCGGGGTTTGAAGAAATTGAACAATTTCAATGTACCTTTCGGACTACAAAATGATTGTGTTTGATGGTTTGAACAACGATAGTGTCACGTTTAGCGGTAATTCACTTTCGGCCAAGAAATTAAATTTTCTATATGATTGGAACAAAGGGCACCATAATATCATTACCAACCTGAAGGTTGCTATGGCGAGAAAGTAATATGTAATGGGTGTGACACTTTGTGCGACAATTCGCAAAAATGTGATAAATGTTGTTCCCTTTGTACTGCTAAACCACCCTGTATTGAGGATCAGATCAAGCATGGTAGGACATTCAACAGACGGTTCCTAAACGAAAAGTGTTTGCAGAGCCATTTAACACTCAGAAGGGAAAGCTAGTTTGTCAGCTTAGACAAGTATGCAGAAATTGTAGTTATTTGGTAACAGCTGATACGAAACCTGAATGTTCTAAGAAATTTTGCAATTTTTTAAAAATAAAAAGCAACTTTCAGGCCACTTTTGCTACGTGGCTCCACATAAACCTAGCAAGTTTTTGTACGTGTTCTTCGATACGGAGTGCACACAAGACCATGAAAATCGTGATGGGTCTTTTGAGCATGTTCCGAAACTCGTATGTGCGCAGCATGTGTTCTAGATGCGAAACTGTGGATGATTTGAGTGTCGATTGTGAACAGTGTGATAAGCGTATCCATTCGTTCTGGCAAGACCCCGTAGGCAAATTTATTGATTGTCTTTGGCAGTTCCGACCATTCGCGGACAATCTTTATTTCATTTCACACATCTCTCGAGGATACGACACACAGATTCTTCTTAAAAGTTTTCTGGAAATTAGATGGTCCCCTAAATAGATAATTAACGGCAACAAAATTTTTAGTATGGTTGTGGAGAATCTCCGCTTTCTGGATTCGCTTGACAATTTGCCAGTGTTTCTCAAGAGCATGCCTAAACCATTCGATCTCACATGCAAGAATTGGTACTATCCCCACTTCTTGAAAACGGCCAACAATTTGGAATATGTGGACTCCTATCATGAAACCAATTACTATGGGACAGACTTTATGTCTAGTGATGAGCGAGCCCAGTTTTCGATCTGGTATAAGGGGATAAAAGACAACATTTTTAGGAATAGGGTGGAACTGTTGGCCTACTGCATGGACGACGTCAATGTCCTGAGGCAGGCATGCTGTGTTTCCGGAATTTGTTTTCGAAATTGGTCAAGAAGGACCGCTTTCGGCAAGTCATTACAATATCGTCTATTTGCGCAGCAAGGTGTTCCACACCATGTTCCTGAAAACCTATTCTGTAAGCATTATCCCGAGAGGGGGCTACCGTATGGGGGACAGCCAGTCTTTTTAGGTTCTTCCATGGCTAGCGTACATTGGTCGGACGCGTAACAATATTACTCAAGCCGGTAATGAGAGGGAAGTTTATTTGGCTGGGGTACCTAATGTTAAAGTTGATGAGTACTGTGCAGATTCGAAGTACGTCTTTGAATGCCTCGGGTGCCTTTGGCATGGGTGGCTTTGCATACCCAATCGACACAGACCCATTGGTAAGTCTGAGAAAACTTTGCAGAACATGTATGAGGAAATTAAAGCGAGGTTGCAGATAATCGAGAAAGCTGGTTATAAGTTGTTTCGATCTGGGTGTGCCAGTTTAGTAAAGTGTTGCCGAAAATCCTGGCATTGGAAATGAACTTTGCTCACACCGCTATGTGAAGAACTCTCCATTAATATTCAGGAGGCCTTTTAGGGGGGGTAGGACCGACGATACCAAAACATATTACAGAGCCAAGGAAGAGGAGAAGATTCACTATGTTGATGTTATAAGCCTGTACCTCTACATTTTTAAATATGGCAAGGATCTCTTGGGTCACCCGAAAGTGTACGTGGGTGCAGACTCTACCCCCGACTGTTTGAATAGTGATGGTCTTATCAAATGTAAACTTCTACCTTCTAGGAAACTATCATCCAGTTCTTCCGTACAAAATAAATCCAAACTGATGTTCCCCCTTTTGTTCTGCTCGTGCTGACACAATGAACCAAGGCAATTATACACACTAATGAGGAGCGGTGTATAGTTGGTAGATGGGTATTGGATGAGGTCCTCAAGGCCGTAGGAATGGGGTATGGTGTAGTTGACGTGTTTGAATTTTGGGAATACGAGGTTTCGTGCTTTGACAAACGGCACCAATTCTGGAGCTCTGTTTGCAGCATAAGTAAACATGTTCCTGAAATTGAAGCAAGAATCATCCGGCTACCCATCCTGGGTTTAAATTGAAGAAGAGAAGGACAGATACATTGGAGACTACCGGCGCGCAGAGGGAATTGCTTTAGACAAGTCCCCACTTTTCAAAACAAGCGGGGCAACGGAAATAGGCAAAACTAAAATTGAACTAAATGTGGGGCAGATCGGCACAGAAACAGAACAAGACCCAGACAATTATGGTAAACTCAGAGAATGAAATTTACGATGTTTTGACATGTCCGGGTACTGAGGTTTCATACCCCATATTCCCGAACGATGACGAGGTATGGGTCTATTGGAAATATTCCGTGGACAACGCTGTCACTGGGAAAATTTTTAACGTGGCAGTTGCTGTTTACTTGACGAACCAAGCTCGGCTAAAAATATTATGCACCTGAGTAAGTTGGACAGTCTGTTGTGTACTGTGGTACAGACTCGGTCGTCTTCATTCAGAAGAATAACGATCCCCGAAAGTGAAAACAGGAGATTATCTGGGCGATCTCACAGATTAGTTGGAGGAGTACGGCTCTTCTCCTTTATCGAAGAAGTTGTATCGAGTGACCCTAAAATCTATGCGTTTTCGGTATTTTGACCCCACGAACGTTACACTTGCAACAAAATGAATTGTGAGAATTCAACGTTTGTAAATTTCATCAACTTGAAGAATATGATTCTGGATGCCGTATATACATATGTACACAGTCCCCGGAAGATAAAACGGAAACATGGTAGTGTAGTGGTTTCGGAGCCGGAGAAAAAAGGGTACAAGTCTGTGTTTATGAAGCTCCGGCTTATGGACAAGTTTGACTCCCTTCCATATGGATATGTATAAGGTATTTATTTATCTATTGGGAATAAGTATAAATATAGGCGTTTACGCATCACACGGATTTCATAGTATGACTTTAAAGCTGCAACATCCATTCACACAATTCTTTGCCGGACCTACTATTTGCGGCAAATCTACTTTTGTTATACAATTGTTGGAGTGCAAGGAGAACATTTGTGATATTGTGTTGTGAAACTATTGTGTGGTGTCAGTGAAAAGAACGCCCCGCATTATCTGAAAAACTTATTATTTTTTAAAGGTTTACCAGAATTGCAAAACCCAGAAAATGTGCCTACGCTTATAGTGTTGGATGAACTCTGCCTATTCTACAAAAGTGAGCCAAATATTAACCAAAATATCGCATCATCGTAACATTAGTCTGGTACTCATTACACCAAGCATGTTATACATAGGTCCATCTTCACGTGATATTTCTTTAAATAGCAAGTGTATAGTCGTGTTAAGAATCCTAGCATTATGACTCAAATTGATCACTTGGTCAGTCAAGTCTACCCTGAAAACTTTTCTATTTTTTACAAGACTTATCTGGAGGTGTGTAAAGATCCGCATACTTATTTATTCTTGAACTTGACATAATGAATTAACGATCTTTTAAGATTTAGAACAAACTTTTTCACAGGGAAACTACAGAACTGTTTGCACCTCTACGCCTTAATGAACAGGTTGAATCACAGCTACACTTCATTGACTACTTAAAGACGCTAAACACCAAGCCAGACGCACATTACTTGCATCGGCAGACGACGACGTGATAAAAGCTATTGTCGAGTGTGCAATGAGTACGCCTAAGTGAAATCATAAATTAACCATAGACGAAAGGAATAAATTGAGTAAGTATAACAATCGTTTACGTGAGGTGGTAGTCCCAAAGATTAGATTCGAAAGTAAATGTAAAATTTAATTCAGAAAGGCGGGGTTATATTTCTACTGCTCACAATTATTTTGTCGGGTGTAATAGGAACACTAATTAATAACAATTTAAAATGGCCTTGCAATCACCACCACCACCTTCGGTTATAAATATATATAAAGTGACGAGCACAGTTAAAATAAATGGTTCCCAAGTTCGTCTGCATCAAGACCCATACATGAAAACAAAAAACAAAAACGGGAAACCATCCCCATTCCCAATATAGAAACTGGTAATACCAAACCGAGTTGTAACACAAAACACAAAAGGAAACGCATAATTTGTTCAGTGCCGCTGTTTAAAACAGAAAGGTTAGAGTATGAATCAGAAAACGATGCTTCGCCTACGTATTCAAAGTATATTCAAACGAGTTTGAGACGTAAAGTATCGAAAGACCCCACTTTTGGTGTGTATCGAGATGACACTGACGGTTCCTTTAAAATGGGGCTTGCGATTTTTTAATATAACGAGAAGCACGTATTTGTAAATGGCAGAAATTACAAGGCAACACAAGGCCTGTGGGAATTGCTGCCAAAATCTAAACCTGACAAAAACGTGGTTTCTTTGCAAGACAGACTAGCATATAAACAAATACTCTTGCAGTCTAACACTCATAGAGTTCATTATAGTCCCGCAGGTAAGATCAAAGTAAAAAGGGTCTAAATATACGCGGTTCTTTTCTCAACTGGTTATTGACTAAAAGGAAGAACCCTGGGAATCGGTACAATAATGTCTCTGGATAAAGTTTATTACGATCCTAAACACGCAGCAGGACTTGATTCAGTAGCAAAGATGGTAAAGGCCGGTAAAAGTAGTAAAAGAGATGTAGAAGAATGGATGTCGGTACAGAAAACGTACACCTTGCATGAACCTGTAAGGAAAAGATTCCCTAGAAACCCATATACGGTAGCAAATATTGATGATATCTGGGAAATGAATCTTGCAGATTTAAGTTCCCACTCGAAATACAACGATAAGTACAAATACCTCTTAATCGTAATAAACATTTTCGCGTTATGCCTGGAGCCTACTTCTAAAAGACGAACTGTTACTTCAATCGCAGCAGCTTTAAAAATATTTATTACAAAATAGAAAAACAATTACCATACAATCGGACAAGGACACTTAATTTGTTAATGGAACTGTCCAGCAATACTTGAGACGTCAGGGAATAAGTTTTCATACGACTCGTAACCCCGACATAAACGGCGCCATTCTCGAGCGATTTAACAGTACTTTAAAGAACAAGATGTATAAATATTTGACGAAGAATAATACATAACGTTACTTTGACGTTTTATATAAACGGTTAACAGTTTACAACATCTCTGTGCATTCCAAAATATGTATGCCTTCGAGCAAAATCAACCTCTCCAACGTTTACTCAGTGTGGCGAAAGGTGAATAGCTTCAGGGCTGAAATTCCTCAATGTCGTTTTAAATGTAAAATTTGAGATCTTGTAAGGATAACGAAAGAAAATGTAAAGTTTGCCAAGGGGTATGAACAAACATTTTGAACAGTAATATTTCGGAGTGTCAAGGTTATTCAGCACGTCTCCAACCTGTTTTTGAACTCTCTGACTTGTAGGATCGTCCTATCGAAGGTCAATTATACAATTATGAGCTTGTCAAATTTACTGAATCAACCCAAACCGAGTTGCAAATAGATAAAATGGTGCGCACACGTAACAAGATCAGTATTAAACAACATCTTGTTAAGTGCAGAGGATACGACGAGACCTTCAACTCTTGGATATACGCTACCAATATAAGAAAATATAATGGACAATTTTTAGGCTACATCACCATCAGACAGTTCCGGTTTTTATTTTCCGGCCAACACCATACCCGAATTTAGAACCAAACTCAAGTCGAGTTGGAACATGATAGATGGGAGGTCGGATTAGTCGAGATGTCTTATCGTAAAGGATATAAAAGGTTTCTTACAAAATACACGTCGTTTAGAATCGGAGGAAATAATATTTACTTTAAACACTAAGAATCTGTTTTTTATCTTCTCTCAAATTTACCTCGATTTTTCGCACCGTCTATAAACGAAAACTTTATTCGTATATTTAGCAAATACATAAACAAATAGCAAGGGCAAAGTAAAGAGTTGTTTAATTCATATCGCGGGAAAAATTCCATTATTGTTAACGAAAATTTATTATCTTATTTCCTTCCGTGTTTATAGAATAGTATTGATGATTTAGCAGAAACAATTATGAATCCTGCTAATTGCCGTTCTTCCACGGTGATCCTATCCACAAAAGACAATTTTAACTATGCTCAGCCTGAACCCGTATACGTTATCACGGATATTATAAAACCAAATTTGGTTGGAGATCTTATGTGCGATTACTTACTTCCCTGCACTCCACAGCGGACACTGGTTTCCATAAATTTCACTACCCATTGTACAAGCCACTGGAACAGTCCTTTATAGAGGCAATTTCGATTCGTCTAGTTATGAAAACTGGTGAAAATATGTTGTTTGATGATAGTGATATTTCGTGCCTTGTAATATGACACTTTGAAAAGAAGTCTTGGGCGTGACAGTTTTCGGTATGCTAGTTACAATGTATCGATATACCCGGTACTACGTAAATGAAAGTGGTCCTGTTTACAGGGCTAGTTTCAGGGTGCGGAGGGGTAACGGAATAGGGTCCTCCTTCATAGGCTCTTCCGTTTTGTTAAATCTACCTTTTATTCAGGGGCTAAAGCTGTCGTAATAGAGGCCTTAAAACAGGTTCAAATATAATAACTGACATTCTTAATAGGGAGACGGAACAGCCTATGGGAGTTATTTTAAAAAAAAATAGTTTCATCGAAGCAAATGGCAAACTTGAAGAAAAGTTTAAAAAGATGACGGGGCTTGGTTTTAAAATGGAAGCGTAAACCGAAAAAGGCTCAGTCTCAAGGCAAACATAGGAAGGTGAAGGAAATTTTTCACAGAGAAGTAATGGTGTGATTAAAGTCGGGACTCGACATCTTCCTTAAACGTAGCATTTAAACTTCTGTCCTAAATAGGCACAGCGTTGCATACAAACCTTTTGCGCCAGCAAACATACCTGCCCGGTTTGAATTTAATTGTTCTGGCCATAGCGATTATTACATTGATTTGAATTCTGTGCGTCTATTCTTCCGCATCAAACTAGTTAAAACTGATGGTTCGGTTATAGAAAGTGTTGAGCCAAACATAGCTGCGTGTGTCAATAATTTATTACATTCAATGATTAGTGCTCTTAGTGTCTTACTAAATGGCAAGGCAGTTACTCTTCACGAGACAAACTACCATTACAAGGCGTACGATCAAAAGCATTTAAACTACGGTTATTACTCATCTGGCACGCATCTAGTTTGAAGTTTCTGATATCTCGATTCGCCTGGAGAACTTAAAGACAACAGTCGTAATGCCAGACGATTACATTGCGTCAGCAACTGTAGAAATATTGAATTATATGGAAGGCTCCATGCTGACTTGTTGAATTCCGATTGAAATGCTAATTAATGGCATAGACATGAACATTTAACTTACACTGCGCCAGAAGCTTTGTATCTGTTGGTTCCTTCATATGACAACAAAGTGCGTATGAGAATTTTATGCGTTACTCTTTATCACTCAAGTCGATTTGAAGCCCCTCATCTTCTAGCTCACGGTAATTTATAGCTATGAAGCTTAAAGCACTTTATCCTGTTACGTATACTCAGATTAAAAACTTTACAGCGAGTTCTGGGGCCCAGCTGGTCCCTACCGATAATGCATTCCTTGGACCAATTCCCGATAGAATTATCATAGCTTTAGTTAAGGACACCGCATTCGTTGATTCTGCCAATACGAATCCCTTCCACTTTCAACATTATGATATGACATATATGTATGTAAACGGAGTTCAGCAACCTTCCGAACCACTCACAATAGATTGTTCTTCACCCTTTGGTGCTACTAGGCCTTACGAAACATTATTTTCAAGTACGGGTACTCATCACGGTGACAGTGCTCACATGTTTTCACTGGAAATGCTCACAAATGGTTCCTACATATTAGGTTTAGACCTAACACCTGATAGGGAGGATGACGAAGAGCTTATAAGTTTATCTCGTAAATTAAATGTGCGTATAGAGGCACGCTTTAAAAAGTCACTCCCTGAACCGGTGACGTGTATTTTGTATGCTGAATTCCCAGGACACCTCGAAATTGACAACTCTAACAACGTTACAGTAGAATGAATGCCATTTAAATTCATAAAGTTTTAAGTAAATATGTAAAGTATTTTCAAGGAGTGTATCCATTAGATCTTTTACCACCCACACTTATAAAGCCCTCGATCATTTTCATTAGCATTCATAAGCATTACGTGCCCAGTTCGCATTTGGTAGCTATATGTTTTTCCGAATCTGGTTAAACCAAATATTTTGATTCGTATGAGCTACCACCATTCAATTTTGAAATAATGGCATAACTGCAGCCCCACTAAATTTCTTGTACATTTACCCGAGACAGACCACAGGTTTTTTCTTGGAATGTCTGCGGACATTACTGCTGCTTGTATGCACTCCACAGAGCCAAGGGACTATCCATGAGGTCATTCGTCAACATGTTTATTCTTGCTCATTATACCTGCAATGATAAAAGGGCAGTGCACACGTTTCGCGCTCAGTTTGGAGAGTGTCCCGCTTGCGGCCGGTTGGAGAAGCACCAGCAGTCGTGCAAGCCACAAATATAAATAAGGTACGTACACTCACATTCTATCAGTCAACAATGTCACTTTTAATGACTGATTCACATACTTGGAAGGGCGAAATTGTGACTTCGTGGTCAAGTAGTTGGCAGCGGTCGACTCCCACAGTAACAGGGTCTCATAAGACCGTACGGCTGGGAGGAATTACCAATCTTTAACGCCAGAATGAATCAACATATTGACCACGGGTGTAACTGGAATGATGGCAACGTACTATATTCAGAGCTGGAGACTGTGGTACATCGGGAGACATCATTTGCTGTTGCAATTTATTGCTTCTAGCCTCAGAAAACACAATTTACCAGCGGCCTTATTAAGCGTACAGTTATTGATCTCACTCAGCTAGGATGGCCTCCACTCGCCGACATAAGTCTACCAGCCATCAGCTGCACGTTTGCATGTCACAAGTCTCAATATGTTTGTGCATTGAGGACGGCCTATTCAAGAGCTCAGACGCTCAACTTTCATATTCTTAGTCTACAGTGTGCAAAGTGCCATATTCAGCCTGTATTTCATTAATGTATTCCAGATGACTGCGTGGGGGTTGCTTCGACGTACCTACTACCTCAAGGAGCAAAAAAAGAATGTCTGCACATACCTCAATAATGATAACTTCAAACCGGAAGTAAAGATTGGAACTCCTTCTGGTCACGCAGTGTTAAACGAAATTCTGTGGTCCATTCTGGTGACATTCAAAATGATATACCCAAGAATGAAGTTCATGAACTTGGTGACTCTCAACATACCCTGTCAGTGTAGTGTGGACGGTATATCCGCATCACGAATTAGAAAACTGAAGTGCATCTAAGTAAAAAAGATTGGTCACAGCTGATGGACATGCGTAGACGGAGAATTGATCAAATACGGCAGGCTCCAAGATGAATTTGTAGAGTGGCGCAATAAGTATTTTGAATCTAAATCCTTTTGTACACCTCCGGACACAAATGCCATAGATTTCAATGCATTGTGGAATGAACTAAAATATAAAGAAGTATCTTTGTGATAACTAAATGCTTATAAGTGTGGATAATTAATAAAACTGTATTTTTAATAACTTACATTGTATATATTTATGCCATTGAAATAATAAAAATCCTACATTGTATATATGTTTGTAAATTGAAAATTGTGCGTGCATTTATATTCCTTATTACAACATAGTTGGGATAAGATCCTTTAGAAAAGAGGTGGTTAAAGCAGCGAGATTCAGACCTACAACCTTTCAATTATGAGTCCGGAATCTTACCGCTTCAGCCAACTGTTTTCTAATATGCAAAGTCATATACCGTGTAAGTTGTGTTTTAATTTAATGTTAGCTCGCTGGCCGCTATATTGCAAAATGTTGGACTTTAAAGTTAGGTTTAATTTAAAACTAGCGCGCTGGCCGCCATATTGCAAAATTGTGAACTTTAAGTTTTAATTTAAAAGTGACATATTGGTAGACATATTAAAATGGCGGAAAGCATTAATTCAAATTTATGTTTGCACAAATTAAAAACGGCGCTTATTCAAAATTTCGGAATTTAAACTTAAATTAGCAGTCATTAAAAATAGCAGCAGGCGCCAAGCTCTCTGGTCCTACACGGCGCCATACTGTCTGGCATAATTACTTCATCCGTCATATTTCTATACATACTACGGCATTTGTTTCATCACGTGACCGTCGCCATATTTATTTACTTACCAAAGATTAAAGATAGGTGAAGGCGTCACGCTGTCTGGAATAATTAGGTCATCCGCCGTATTTGCTTACATCACGTGACGGCCGGAAGCAAGTTTAGCTGCCATCTTTGTTTATATGTGTCATTATTTGTTTACATATCAGATGTTAAACTTAGGTTAAGGCGCCACACTGTCTGGGATAATTATGTCATTCGCCATATATGTTTACATCACGTGACCCCCGGAAGCAAGCTCGTCCGCCATCTATGTTTACATATGACATCACTTCCCGTCCAGAGATCATTGACCCCGCCGCTACGATTGTTTACATCACGTGACTGTGATGTCACTTCCTTACCAAAAGGGAATGCTTACTATTTCAGTGCAAGTATATCTGAAATATCGACCATATTTAGAAGACGGATATATAAAGGGCTTGTCCTTGGAATTATATGTTACCAGACTCTTAATCCGAATAATGCTAAGTGCCTGGTGCCTTTTTTTTAGCCTGTTTGTCCCCTTATAAAACAACTGTGAACTCTGAAGACTTCAAACAGAATTTAAGCGTTTCACAAAAACTATTTACTTGCAATATATATATATATATATATATATACCTACATACATACATACATACATTTAAATATAAAATGTTTTGGCTTATGCAGCCATCGTCAAATAGGCCTATTGCTATCGTGTATAAAACGTTCAAATATTTTTATAAGAGTTGAAATTCAGTCTTTACCATGTCTAAGTGCATGCGTAAACTGTGTTTATATTATGACTGAGGTTTAATTAGCAGAAATCTTACTTTAGAATAACAATAATAATATTTACTTCAATTGGGTTGTTACCCGGTGGCAGTGGTTATTTTACATGTATAAAAAATATGAAATTGGTTACTACTAAATTTAAGTCGGTAGGGCTACATGAGAAGCACGTAGTGGCAACTTGGAATGTTGGAAACCATCACAGCATTTGCTTTTAGGCACAGGGAAACCAAAAAAAACCTGTGTCGACGTGGCCGGTCGCAGGACCTTCCGAATACTGGTTTCTAGCCAGCAGTCAGGCATCTAAAGTAAAAAAAAGCAATGCCCACATAGTACAACAAATACACATAAGATAACAACACACACAAGGCAACTACAACAATACACACGGTCAGTCAACAACAATTACACAAAAAATAAATTAAAACTAGCAACGAAACACACGAGACAAATTAGAATACAACATGTACAAAAGGTAAAAATGCCCAAATAAGAGTGTACTGTGAACAGTTTCTTGTTTTTTTTTCAATCATTAATTCACTCACGCTTTCACCCCAGTCCTTTACTTCTCATCACTTACTACTCCTATAAACCTTTTCCATAAAGACTCCCCCCCTTCCCTATACTGCACTTCACCTCATTCCACTTCACTTGGTTCGTTCACTTCCCTTCACTTTATTTCACACTGCTACACTTCACATTAGATAATTTTCACTTCACTTTAGATTTTTCACTTCACTTTTGACTTTTCAATTCACTAGACTTCGCTTCTCTGCATTTTTCGATGATTTCTAGCACACTTTAACTTCGTTTTAATTCAACTCAACTATCACTTTACTTGCCCTCTTTTTAAAAGTGATTGGTTTGCAGGTGAGAGTTCCTAACACTTTTGTCGGTAACTGGTAACTGTGTTGGATGGTCCTATTTACAAAAGAATATTTCCCTATATCCGTCCTTTGCCTCCTACTCCTAATTTTCCTTTCATGATCTACCCTGCTCAGATAGTGTGGCCGTTGTAATCTGTCACCAAT
>Ga0123355_10006881_pt1 | contig 16932 bp, 13 predicted proteins | sample TergutEmb28metaG_3_FD_89872 | JGI IMG/M metagenome (GOLD analysis project Ga0123355, IMG submission 89872) | Embiratermes neotenicus P1 segment gut microbial communities from Petit-Saut dam, French Guiana - Emb289 P1 | ecosystem: Host-associated > Arthropoda: Insects > Digestive system > Gut ...
ATTAGTCGCGCTTCTGTTGCGAAGGGCTCGAAAAGTGCCAGCTTATCTTTGCAGAGACCGAAAACGGTCATAGGTGCACCCGTAAATGCTATGACCTGAGCAATCATGTAGGCAAGACGCCCGTCCCCCACTAGAGCTATTGGTTGGTCTGGTGAGATGTGGGATGCTTCTGTTATGCGCAGCGCTGCTGCTAGTGGTTCTGTGAATATGGCTGCATCATTGGATAGGCCTTCAGGAACTAAGTGCAGCAATCGTGCTGGTAGAGCAATATAGTCAGCAAAGCAGCCATCACGATTATGGATGCCTGCCACAACGCGCTTAGGGCACTGCGATGAGCGTCTTGTTGAGCAATAGGGACAGTCTGGGCTAAAGCAGCTTAGATTGATTTCCCCTACAACACGTTTACCGATAAGCGCTTTTGCTGCATCATCGGCACCATCTGCTAGAGCTTCGACTGTGCCTACAAATTCATGTCCCATGACCTTGTTAAAACCAGGTGAGTAACCCGCCATAACTTCACGGTCAGTATTGCACAGTGCAGCTAGATGTACCCTTATAAGCGCCTCCCCTGCTGCTAGTTTTGGCGTGGGGTGGTCAGCCGTAAAGTATGTAGTCTTGCCGTTATGGACTATTGCTCTCATGCTGCTTCTTTTCTACCTGGGTTTCCGCATCTTAGTGGATAGTGGGGGTGTCGTGCTCAAACATCCGTTTCGCAAAGGACGCGAAGCCGTAACTGCGCGCAGCCACCCCTACTATCCATCTTGATGCTAAATTTACTGAAAGATTGACCGGTTAAAAGTTGTTGATAGCTTCTTTTAGCAGAGCTGTCATAGTTGGGCCTACTTCTTTTCCTACGTCCACCACATCGCTACCGCAAAGTAGTTCATCGCTAATTCCTGCTGCCAGGTTGGTGATGCAGCTGACCCCGCTTACTCGGATGTCCATGTGACGTAGTGCGATTGCTTCAACTACAGTGCTCATGCCTACGACATCTATTCCTAGGTTTTTCATGAGCTGAATCTCTGTTGGGGTTTCAAATTGCGGTCCTGTGAACTGAGCATACACTCCTTCGCGCAGCGATATGTCTAGCTTGCCTGCTGCTGCGCGAAAAGTGTCCTGCAGTTCCTGGTCATATACATGAGTCATATCGGGGAAACGCAATCCTAGCTCATCAATATTGGAGCCGATGAGCGGGGACGGTACGAAAGTTGAAATGTGGTCAGTAATCAGCATGAGGTCGCCCTCTCTCATGCCATCAGCTAGTCCGCCTACTGCGTTTGTGAGAACAAAATTCTTTGCACCTAGACGCGCTAAAACACGCACAGGCAGTACGACATCGGTCATCGGGTAGCCCTCGTAATAATGAATACGACCCTGCATGATAATGACAGGAGTATCGCCCAGTTTCCCTATGACGAAGCGCCCCTTGTGCCCAGGGGCTGTGGCTACCGGGAAATCTGCAAGCTCATCGTATGAGATAACGAGCGGATTAGTAATGGTGTCCGCGACATCGGAAAGTCCGCTACCCAACACGATAGCAGTTTCAGGCATAGAAATATTATTTTTGTCGAGGATGGTCTTTAGTTCAGCTTCAACTGACTTGATTTTGATAAGTACGTCCATGTGCAATCCTTTCGAAGGTAGCAAATAGTCTTCATCGTGGTCCTGTGGATTCTTGCAGAAAAGAATCGTGCTGCAGGCATGGTTTCCTAGCAACAGTAAGTATTAAAAGTGTGCGCTCTACTTACTGGCTGCCTGCTGTTACAGAGCGCAGTATGGTAGCCAGGCTAAATGCTAAAACATTATATTCTGCATCAAGCGATAGCATCTTTATATCTGCCGGATTTTCAGCCAAGGCATCACCCAAGTATTCTGTTCCATCTGAGGGATCCACAATAACAGCGGTGGCATTCCGCAGCACTGTTTTATAAATATCCTGATACCACTGGGCGTCTTGACCACTGCTGCTTTCTGCCTTTAAATCTAGCATGATGACCACACTGGGCAGTTGCATCTGCTGCACCAAGGTTGTGGGGGCAGAGAGAATCATCGTCTCTACCTTGAAGTCATTTGCCTTGCGGTTAAGCATTTCCCCTACCCACTCAGGTGGCTTTGGGCTATCAATGTATTTACCAAAGAGTAGCTTGCCCAGCCGATTTGATGCCCCGCTAGTGGGGAAAGGGCGATAGGTAAGATCATGCTCCTTACAGTAGCGTTTCCATACCTTTTTTGCACTGTAAATGTAGATGTCATAAGGTAGCCCCTCTGCATTTGTGCAAAGTCTGAGAGCTTCCATCACATTCAGGTTGTGCTGATGCTCCTTTGGATGATCGGTATCGCAGTCCAGATAAACACCAATGCGGGGATTAACTTGTGTACTATTGTCATCACTCATGATTGTGCTCCTTAAACTGAACCTTATCTAGCCCAAGTTGTAGTTATACCCATTGTAAGCTTGAAAGCAGGGTACGTCCAGCAATGAGAGCTTGATGCAGATTAAATTATCCACGCAGGAATAAGCCAATTTTTTCTATCAACAGGAATCATATCAGGAGTTAAACAGACTACAGCTCCCATGCCAATGGCAGTCTTTAAGTGCGCAGCTCCAGCAAATATATCTTCTTTTGAAGGTGCAAGCTCGACAGGTTTTAGTGCAGAGAAGGCACTTGTAGCATTCTTTGGAGAAGTTCCTTTTTTTATTTCAATAGGATGAATAGCTCCATCGCGCGCGATGATAAGGTCAATCTCTTTTTTATTACTGTCTCTGTAGTAGAACAGTGGCGGACGTATGCCATTGTTTATATAGCTTTTTGTGATTTCAGACACTACCCAAGTTTCAAAAAACGGCCCCCCCATAGCGCCCTGCTCTAGCACTTCTGCACTGCTCCATCTGGTAATGTAGGCGCAAAGTCCTGTGTCTAAAAAATACATTCGGGGAGCTTTAACCGCTCGCTTTAGCGCATTGTTTGCATAGGCTGGAACCAGTGCAACGAGACCTGAAGATACGAGAATTGACAGCCATCTTTTTGCCGTTGGAGAAGTCACACCTGCCTCTTTTGCCAAAGTATCATAGTTTACTGTTGTGGCAGTTCTTGCTGCAACAATGGCGATAAAATTCAGGAAAGAAAGTTCGTCGGCAACCTGCGACAAGCCTTTAATATCACGACTAATATAGGTTTCTAGATAAGATTCGTAATATTCACTAACTTTCGTGTTCGGAGCCTCGTAAAGACGCGGCATAGATCCTCTGAATATGCGTGTGAAAATCTCTGCCAAATTCATGGGCTGAGCTATATCGAATCGCTTAAGAAGCTCTTTCTGCTCGATGCGAAATTCTGGTAGGAGGTTACCCTCAATCTCACTGCTGGACAGGCCAAGCATACGGGCGACTCCTACCCTGCCTGCCAAAGATTCGGTTACCTTATTCATGAGATGAAATGTTTGTGAGCCTGTTAACCAAAAGTCTCCGTTTTGTTTATGGGCATCAACATATATCTTGATATAGTCAAAAAGCTCTGGAGCATACTGCACCTCATCAATGAGTACTGGAGGCGAATATCTCTGCAGGAACAATTCAGGATCAGTTTTTGCCAATGCACGCACAGTGGGATTATCTAGTGAGACAATCTTTCGATTGTCATCTGCCATCCTTGTCAATAAAGTTGACTTCCCAACCTGGCGAGGTCCCGTCAGCATTAGAACAGGGAAGGAGGTGGCCATATTTTGTAGGGTTTGTTCTATTCTTCGCTGATAATACATTCGAAGCCCTTTCCTTGCTGTGGGTAACTTTTCCTTAGAGTTATGCATATCTAAAGTCTGATTTTATATTTGCATAATTATACTTCAAAGTCAATGCATATCTAAAGTCTGATTTTAGATATGCATAAATGCTGTTCAATGTCAGTGATGTTTTACTACATACTTTGAATGCCATATTTTGTTTTTAGGCGATGGAATTTTTTCCCCCAGGGAATAAGAGTTAGTGCCAGGAAAATGAGGGTTGATGCTGCATGAGCCATGTTGAAGGGCAGTCCCATTGCTAGCGCAGCTATAAGGCCTGACCAGCCAGATTCCCAGGCATAAGCTACGAAGAATTGCGTATCCATAATCACACCGAAGATTAGTGAGGCCACTGCACCATAGATGACCGTCACCGCAAACAAAATGGTGATACCTCTGCTTGCCCGATGCTTTGTTTGGAGGTTATTGCGGGTGTCAGTTTTGCCTGATGTATCTGATATATCTGTCCCATACTCCCCCTTCACGATGTCTGTATTCTTGTGTTTGTCTGCGATAACTGCTTTGCCCCAGCTTATTCTTTCTCCGAGAAATCCTGCGCCGTAGCCCACTAGGCTCCAAGCCAACATTTGCCAAGGAGTCCAAGGGCCCTGCCCCATGAGCATATTTGAAATGAGGGCAACGAACATGCCTGACAGTAAACCTGCGCGTCTGCCAAAGAAGAAGCCTGTCAGAACAATGAGTGCTGTTGCTGGTTGAAAGTTAGGAATAGGCATGGCTACTACCCGCCCCACTATTGCAAGCGCTGATAGGACTACTACGGGCATGAGGTCACGTGGCCTGGGCTTGGTACGTTCTAGGGTAAGTGCCAAGACAATAAGGGGGATGCCCACTACGATTGAAGACAGGAGCAAAGTCATTTTGGATTCAATACTTCAAGTGCGTCATTGACTGTTACGCAGCCATCGATAATATTGCGCGTCATGCGGTTTGTTGGCGTGGTGTAGAAGCTATTGTTTAAGAAAAAATTATGTGTCTGGTCTTGCGCTATGAGTTCACCATTTGCAAGAAGTGAGCAAGTCTGTGTATGTCTTGCTGCGAAGGGCAAATCATGAGTCACTATGATGAGCGTTTTCCCCTGTGCAGCTAGCCGGTCAAAAATGTGCCCTACCTCTTGTTTCGCATAGGCATCGAGACCCTTTGTTGGCTCATCTAATAATAAGATGTCAGGCTTCGTTAGTAAGACCTTTGCCAGAGCAGCTTTTTGAGCTTCTCCGCCAGAAAGGTCATAGGGGTGCTGGTCTAAGAGGTGGACAATATCCATGTCCTGCGCAATCTGTAACACCTCTTCAGGACTTGTGCTTGCACCTAAACTGTAGAAATCTTCCGCCAAAGTATCACAGACAAAACTTGCTTTGGGGTTTTGTGGTAAAGCTGCTAGTCTTAGATTCTTATCTTTGCGAATTTTGCCTAACTGAGGTTTATATATACCTGCAATAAGACCCAGCAGAGTAGATTTACCTGCTGCATTCCCCCCCACGATACCATGAGTCTGACCTGGGCTAAACTCTGCATTAAGGTACTTTAGGATAAAGGGTTCAGCCTTATCATAGCGAAAACAAAGATCACGGATAGTGATGATGGACAGATTACTTTTTGAGATAACGGATGGATTGCCCTTTGATTGTCTACCTGAAGATTCGGGGTAATTGGGGATAGTTGTTGCTTTGAGCTTAACTGCAGGTGCCTTGGCAGTAGTCGCTTCGCTTTCACTAGCATTAGAACTTGCTTGAGCCAATAAGGAGTATGTAGACTTTAGCCATCTACGGCCACTCCTCACATCAAGTGGCCAGTCTCTGCACGCTTGCTCTTTGTTAGTCTCTGGTTTAGCTTCTTGAGTAGCGTACCTGTCAATTTTTGCACTGATTTCTGCACTAGCTAAAGCTATACGAGTTGGTTCTGGTAAATATAGTGCAAAGTTCTGATTTTCAGTCCGGCAACTCTCAACGAAGTCTTTTGGAGTGTAGGACTGGATGCCTAGTCCTTTTGCCCTGCTGGCTGCATCTTTGCTTGAACTAGACCTTGACTTCATCAGGAGAACCTTATCGCACATCTCTAAGACTTCTTCTAAACGATGCTCACAGCACAGTACTGTCGTACCTAGTTCACGATTGACTCGTGCTAGATGCCGCAGAAAATTTTGAGCAGCTATGGGGTCTAACTCACTAGTTGGTTCATCTAGTACCAGGATATCTGGTTCCGCTACAAGAGTCGCAGCTAAGTTGAGAATCTGCTTTTGGCCACCTGAGAGAGAATGTGTTTTTGCCTCCAATAAATATTCTAACCCGAAGTAACTGGCAATCTCTGCTACTTTACGCCTAATGATTTGAGTTGCCAAGCCCTGGCTTTCTAAGGCAAAAGCTAGTTCATGAAAAACGATGTCTGTGACGATTTGATTGTCGGGGTCTTGTTGAACGAAACCGACAGAGCCACCTATCTCGAGTTGTCCTGAACTTTGTCCATGCGGGGTAAGGGCTGGCACTAGATGACGCAGTAGGGTTGTTTTGCCGCTACCCGTCTGTCCGCAGAGCAAAATGAAGTCACCTGCTGCAGCCTGAAAACTGAGGGAGCTTAGCGTTGGAACCTCGGATTCTGGATAGCTGAAGCTCAGACTTCTTACATGAACTTCGCCGATACTACATTGGGTGCGAGAGGCCATGTGGGTAGGGCTTTCCTCTACTTTGTCTGTGCGGATAGTCGCCATCTTAGTTGCTCCTTTCCTTCTAGTAGAAGCGGAAAGGACATGAGTAAACTTGCAGCCAGTGCAGCTGTGATGGAAAGGTCTTCTGCTCCCCTATAGATGGGGAAAAAGGCTAATCCGCGTGTCGAGAAGAAGATAGCTAGTCCAGCAAGCAGAGCAAGTGTTGCAATTAGGGCAAGTGCTACTGCATCGTGAGAGATGAAGCGAAAGTATCGGAAGCTCGTTCTACGAAAAGCCTTCTTGGAAGGAGATTTGTGAACAGTACCAGCTCTCTGTTCACCATCACTATCGCTATTAAGAGCGCGAACACTATCCCTGTTTCCCGTATTAGCTTGATAGCCGCGTGCTTGCATTGAGTCTGCTGCCTGTATGGCATCTTCCATTGACCATGACATCAGCGCAGAAAGCGAGTGAGTTAAGGATTTGTAAGGGGCAAACCTAGTAACCCTATTGTGGCGCCCCTTTGATTTTTGAGTTGCTGCATCATGTACAGTATCGCTCTGTGCCGATGCGGGGTAAGAGGAAGAGCAATCGCTTAGCATTTTATCTGCATTTCTTATCTGCTGCCAGCGATATTTTGTTAGGGGAATCCAGCGCTGAATCATGGTGATACTGAGGGCTAGAGTTGGGGCAATGGGTGCAAAAAGATAGAGGAAGCGGTCACTCGTCATGAACTCTTGGTAGAGTCTAAACCAAAGAATAATGGCAGCCATCATAAGAGCCACGCTGATACCAAAAAGCAGACTCTCTTGCGTGAACGTCATCTGGAAGCGCTCAATCGTAAAAAGCTCTGTTGCGCCGCGACGATTAAACACAGTATTGAAAAGTATCACAATAATAAGCATGGGACCTAACCATGATAGCGACTGAATTAGTGCCTTTATTCCCGCATAGTAGGCAACACTTATTGCTGCCAATGCGAAGGAAAGTCCCAAAATAACAGGATGATAGCTGATTAGGGATATTACGATGGTGCCAGCAAAAAATAACATCATTGCCACAGGATGCAGCAGTGCGAAGCGCCGCTCTAAGCTATAGCCTCTATAGCTTCTACCAACTTGCACCGATATCTGTTCCTCTATTTAAGGTATAGCGCCACACAATTGAGTCACCAGCATTTAAAGTGAAGTTTGAGGCACCTGCTCCGGGCCAGGCCCCATTAACGCTGTACATCCAGCCACTACGCGGCCCAAAGTCAAATTCTGACAGACCGTTAATCCCAACAACATATGCCCCGCGCGCATTGACGCGTACACCTGCCGCATCCAGAGCCTGCCTAACGGTGGCTCCTTCTTGCAAGGTAACATTTCTGCGCGATAAGATTACCCCATTAGTGGCAATGCCTGTTAATGCTGCGGAATCTTGTGCATGTGCTGTCCGTGCATCAATCTCAATAGATACTGTAATGGTTCTGGGGGCAGTGCTTTGTGTAGAGGCTCCACTATTAGAATTCTGGGAAGACTGTCCCGTATTGCTGCTGTTATTCCCTGTGTTCTGGGCGGAATTGCTGCCTGAGCTCTGCCCTTGATTGCGATTTGACCCCTGGCTGGATGCTCCGCTCGAGCCACTGCTACTGCCACTACTGCTGTTATTACTGCCAGCACCAGAGTTGCCACTGCCATTGGAACTTTGTCCCCTAGAGGCAGATTGATTCTGTGAGCCAGCGCTGGAGGAGGCAGAGGTGCCTGACCCTCCGCTGCCAGAACCACGATTAGATTCACCAGAATTGCTAGCTGTATCTTGATTGCGCGATGTAGACTGCCCCTGATAGTCAGCATCGTTTGAGTCTAGCTGTTCTTGTTCATGCTCTGCTTCAAATTCATCCGCAACTTCTTCATCCTGTTCATCACTTGCAGAAGTTGTTGGTTCTACAGATGGACGTTCATCTCTCCGAGCGATGTTTTCGGTAGTGATATCGCCAGATTCAGGACCTTCGTGCTCAGGACGATTGCAGCCAGCAAAACCCATTGCAAAAAGACTCACAAGCAGAAAGACTGCAACGACTCTTAAAGCCAGCATTTTTGAAGTTTTCGCAAGAACAATACACAGCACATTATTGGACTGTGTCATGAAATGGCACCCTGCTTACTTTGCATGCCTTTAGCCACCGAAGCAGTTGAGCTGACCGAGCCAGACTCTTCTGTTCCCTTGTACTGCTTTGCCAATTCTTCCATCTTTGCTTTTTTGCGGTCTGATATCTTGCTTGCGATTACGGCAATAGCAATTGTTCCTGCCATAGCTGCAAGGAATATCCAGCGCATCGCATTGCTGTAATCCGCTGTTTTTGGACCAGCGCCTGCTGCCCTCGTATTTTCATCTGATGGCTTCGCTGTTTGGGTAGTAGTACTGCTGCCACCAGTGGAGCTATTCTGACCATCAGAAGAGTCGTCATCTTCGCTCGGGCTGCCCGTACCATTGTTATTGGTGTCGTTTCCGCTATTGTCATTGCCACCATTATTATTGTTGTTGTTATTGTCGCCGCCAGTGCCATCGTCACCGCCGCCGTTATTGCCGTCACCACCAGAGCCATTGCCGGCCCCTGGGCCTCCTTCTTGCGAAGAGTCAGTGGCAAGAACTGTAAAGCTGCCCTGTCCGTCCACAAAGAAGAGTCTGCCATTGCTATCTGCAGTCAGAGAATTTAGTGACTGCTGACCACCTGGGCTAAACATCACCTCGAAAGACATTGCTGCATTAGCACGCTCTGAATCTGTTACGCGAATAACATCATCGCGCAAGTCATTAAGCATCAGGTAGAGATGTGCCTCATATCCATTGACATCATTTGCAGCAAAAGTGCTTAGCAAGGGAGAAGATTGGCTAAAGCCAGGCAGCTCAATACTACGCAGATGCTCAAGTGTTGTCGCGTCAAAGACATCAACAAATCCATTTTCAAAACGTGCACCTGAAACGGTGTAAAGGCGATTACGATACTCTACAGGAGTTGAGGTAGACATTGCACCACTAAGGCGCTCTGAAGTTACTTGCCCCAGAGTACCGTCAGCTGCAACTTCAACGCGTGCTACATAGCCATTGCGTGTTGTAGCGTAGGCAATGCCTGCACCATCAGTGCCTTCAAGATAAAGAACTGGGCTTCGTACTCCGCCAGGAAGTAGTGCTGTGTCTAGGGCGCCCGCTACACGTGTGGACTGTGTGTCACCAGTAGGATGCGAGACGAGCAGGCCATCATCGCCTGCGAAGAGGACGAAGTCTTCAGTGATTGCTGCACCTGACCAATAAAAGCCTCTTTCAGGGGTGCCTGCAGAAGAAGAGTAAGTCCATACTTTTTGCCCTGTGTCTGCGTCAAGGCAGAAGAAGTATCCGTCGCTTTGAATGTTGAACATGTCAAAGCCTGCAGCGCCGTAGAGATAACCATCTTTATAGTTAAGCGCACCTAAAGCTTCCCATGAATCATCAAGATAGTCTTCTGATGAAATCCATGATTCTTCTAGAGTGTCTGCGTCAAAGGCCTGCACTCTACCACTATCAAGAGGAACGAAAATCTGGTCATCGCTTGCTGCAATGAGAGTCACGATTCCTGCGGGCTCTGCAAGTTGCGCTGTAGCCTGCACCTGTCCTGCAGCGTTAAATTTCTGCAAGCTGGACTGAGCAGCAACATAAATGTAGTCGCCCAGCTTAACGGGAGATGTAACCCCACCAGGGCCAACTCGTTCTGTCCAGACTACGGTTGTTTCCTGTGAAGTAGTAGGAGTAGCAGCGTTGACTACTGCAGAATTGGAGGTATTTCCCCGGAAGGAATTCCAGTGCGCACCAGGCAGACCGGGTTCCTGTCCCTGGTTGCCCTCAACAGTTACTTTGGCAAAGGGGCGCGTTATGTCGTTAATGTCACTTGAGGTAATGCGTGCAGCACTTAAAAGGTAAGTGCCTGGCTCAGTCAGAGTAATCTCTGCAAGGCCTTCTTCATCAGTGAAGATGTCACTGGCGGTAGTCGCACCCAATCTTGAATCGCTTACGGGGTCTATGAGAATCTCTGCATCTGCAATGCCTGTTGTAGGAGGAACTCCCAAGTCGTCCAAATCAAAAAAGTCAAGACCTAAGAGCTGCAACTCAAAGCTTTCCCCTGCATCAATGTTGAAAGCATCCTCATCAAAGAAGGTCACCCATGGAGACACAAGACCCCATTGACCTGCCCAGCTTCCGAGGAATTCAATGACATCCCCGTCCTGGACTTCATATTCGCCTGCGCCATATCCCCAGCCTGTTGTCGCGTTAAGGGGCATGGCCTGATTTGCTGTCCAAGCCCAGAAACTATTTTCAGCTCCTGCATTTGAACCTGACGAATCGCCAAGAGCAGAGAGGAATCCTCCCAGTGCCCCAGAGGCTACGATTAGGTCTTCGGCAGATCCTTCGCCATACTTATAGTCAAGACCTTCTGCAAGCACATGTAGTGGAGTAATGTAGCCAGGGTCATCTGCATCGACTATGCCGAATTCGCTCCAGTCCCTATGTGCAAAGGTGATTTCTGTTGGGGGAAGTTTAGTGTCCTCACGATACTCAATGCGCAAAGTCACCGTAACAGTAGCATTGCTGGGAACTGGATTGATTAGTACCAGAGGCCCCAGGTCCGCCTGTTCAAGTTCTGGCGCTGCGCCAGATTCTGATTCGGATCCCTGTGGTTCAACTCCGTCGAGTTCAGGCTGCAAAGCAGGAGTATCTGTGGCTTCTGGTAAGTTTAAGTGATTTGGCGTAGGTGATTCTGTGGCTGCCAACCTGACTTCTGCACGAGACTCAGTACGCACAGTCGAAGTGTCTGCAACGTCCACTGAACCTAGTCCACCCATCACAGCAGCCGTAGCAATAGCTCCCACTGAAAGGGCAAAAACTACAGCAAGTGTAGTTGTTATCGCAGCTAAGCGAAAGCCCATAAGTCTGCGAATGGCAAGAAGGTCTCTTAGACTCTCTGATGCCCATGTTTTCATTCTTGCTCCATCTTTCTTGTAGCAATGCATCTGTTTTCCTCCTTCGCTCTTTGCGACGGAGATTGTGTCCCGGATTGTCTGCTGGAATCTAGACAGACCCGACCTTTCCCGCCGAAAGACAGATACCTTAATTTGACTCTTTGGTAGGTCTTCCGACTTAAGGGTCAAATGAGAGCAAGCGCCTTCCCAGCGCTTTCGCGCCAGTGGCATCGAGTTTTGCAGAAACTGGCAGAGTTAAGTACCAATCACGACAGAACTCAGTGTGTTTGCGTCTCGTTCCCTATCACGGCAACGGGGGTTGCGCTGGATTCACACCAGCTTCCCTCTTCGTCCCTGTGCAAATCCGTTGCACAAAGAACCAATAGAGCAGCTAATAGTTTAACAGAAATCAGCTAAGAATTTGAGGTCGTTACCAGACTAATACTGAGCAATTAGCACCACTCCGCCTGAATGCTCTTTTCATCGTCTCTTCCATCTAGTCCAAAGTTACATAAGTAGCATCACGTTGTAATATTTATGTGCGTCTATAAAATTCCAAATTAGAGTAATAGAAAGTATTAAAATTGGGTATTATATAATATGAAATTCGGATATTATAAAGTATGAAAATTAGGCATTAGATCATATCCTAGGAAAGGTTACTGCTGTGACTGCATACAAGGAACGACTACTCGACCCAGTCATTAAGACTCACTTTGCTCAATTGCCTGCACTCTCAATAGATGGCGCAAAGGCTGTTGGTAAAACGGCAACAGCGAGTCGCTACGCAAATCATATTCTGCACATTGATCGCGATGATGGAGAAGACATCATCCAGGGAGGTTTTGAAGTTCTCAAAGCGCAGCAAAGACCTTTATTGATTGATGAGTGGCAGCGCTATCCACGCAGTTGGGATTATGTGCGTCGACTAGTTGATGAAGATTATAGCCCAGGACAATTTCTGTTAACAGGGAGTGCAATACCAAGAGGCGCGCAGACGCATAGTGGTGCTGGAAGAATCGTTCGATTTCGCATGAGGCCAATGTCGCTTCAAGAGAGAGGTCTTCAAGATCCTACAGTTAGCCTAAAGGATCTGCTCAATAATTCTATTGATAGAGTGAGCGGCTCCACCAGCATTAATCTAACTGATTACATAGAAGAAATTATTTCGTCAGGCTTTCCAGGAATCCGCGAACTACCTGGTCCGTCAAGAGAGCTCGCACTTGATAGCTACATTAGGAATTTAACCGAACGCGAATTCCAAGAAGCTGGCACTTTTGTGCGAAAGCCAACCATTCTAAATAACTGGCTAAAAGCTTACGGGGCAGCCACCAGTAGTACTGCAAGCTACGAAACTATACTCGCAGCCTCCACCCCTGGAGAGGCAAATAAGCCTTCCAGCAAAACAACACTATCTTATCGAGACACTCTAGATTCTCTATGGATGACAGACCGTGTACCTGCATGGGCGCCATCAGGAAATCACTTGACTGCACTTAGCAAGAGTCCAAAGCATTTTCTTGCTGATCCTGCTCTATCTGCAAGGCTTTTACGCATAGATGCACAACAACTAATTAGAGGAACTAGACATCCCCTAATAAAGGCCGTGCCTGATAAGAGGGTTAGAAAGGAAGGAGCAATTGGTCGATTTTTCGAAGCTTTAGTTGCGCTTAGCCTACAAACCTATGCAATGGTTAATAATGCAGAGTTATCTCACTTTAGAACAGTTAATGGAAATCGTGAAATTGACTTCATTATCGAGGGTGACAATGCAATAGTGGCAGCTGAAGTTAAATCATCAGCCTCTGCAGACAGCGATGATGTAAAGCATCTGAACTGGCTTGCAGAAAAGTATTCCGACTACAACATCGTACGCATTATTATCACCACGGGGCAAAATGCCTATACTCGTCCAGATGGTGTTCATGTGATTCCTGCTGCCTTATTAGGGGCATAATCAACCGGATATTAGCATATTCTAAGCGGCCATCCTCTACGAACAGTTAGATAGTTACTCAGTCTAAGAAATATCGCTCTCTGTTTCTGCGTCAGAGTCTGTGTTAGGACCTGTGTCTCCTGTATCGTTTTCTGTGTCGCTTTCTGGCTCTGGCTTTTCAGTAAAGCTGCTAATTCCTAGTGCCTGCATGCGCTGCAACAAAGGCGGATGAGAGTAGGTCCAAAAGACTACGACAGGATGTGGGGTCATGTTTGACAGTGCTTTTGCAGATATAGTCTTGAGTCCGTCGACTAGTGCCTGTCCGTAACCATAACTGGCAGCAAAAGCATCAGCCTGATATTCGAAGCGACGTGATAGGACACCACTTCCTACAGAAAGCAGTTCTGAAATTGGTCCAAAGAGAAGGCTGAACGCGATGAGGCCCAGGATGAAAGATGGTGTTTCGGCAGTCGAGCCCATCGCAGCCGTCAAAGCAACACTGCCTAAAAATAGGGACATCAGCCAAAGCTGAAAACCTTGCTGCATCGTAGCAAGTGCCATATTAATAGGAATGTGGCGTTTTTTGTAATGGCCAATCTCATGCGCAAGAACTGCTGCAATTTCTTCTATGTCAAGGTCATCGATTAGCGTATCGTATAGGCAGATACGCTTACGTTTGCCAAAGCCAGCGAAGTAAGCATTTGCCTTAGTGCTGCGCTTTGACCCATCAATTACGTAGACATCTGAAATAGGGAATTCTGTTTTCTCTGCCAAATCCATCAGAGCATCGCGCAGTTCGCCCTCTTCTAGAGGAGTCTGCTTGTTAAATAGGGGTGCTATAAGTTGCGAATAAAAATAGGCGATGCCAACGCTGAAAAAGGTCAGCGCAATCCATGCCCACACCCAAAACCACTGAGGAGAAAGATGATAGAGAAAGGACACAATGCCTATGACGACGCCCGCAATCACAGACATAAGTAGCAGATTTTTCAGAGCATCAAGAAAGAAGGTGGCCTTAGTTGACTTGTTAAAACCGAAACGTTCCTCAATAACAAAGGTGCTGTAGTAGTCAAAGGGCATGCTAAATAGAGAAGCAAAAACAACAATGACTAAGACGAACAGTAAAGGCAGTAAAACATAGTGCGTGGTAACTTGCTGCAAGAGACCTTCAAGGCTGCCCAGCACACCAAAAAAGAGCACCAGTAGGAACATTAATGTCGAGGCGCTACCGCTAATCAGAGAGAACTTTCCGGAAACGCGCTGGTACTGCTGCTGCCGCGCATAATCATCTGCATCATAAATGCCGATGAGTTCCTTTGGCAGGGTATCGCTCATGCGCGAGCGATTAAGCGCCGCACGAACCTGCCCCCAAACAAAGCTCAGGGCAATAATGGCAACAATAGCCCAAAACACTGCATTATATTCCACAGGCGCATCCTCTCAATTTTTAGTGCACAAAGCACAACCACAGCTTCTTATACTATCGCATCGGTAAACAAAGAAACCTGTGTAATTGCTAAGACATGAAATATTCCCTATAGGTACTATTTTTACAGGGATATGATAAATCTTACATATATGTAAGATTGTATGAAGCTGAGGAAGAGCTTGTCAGCCGGGGCTTCGTACAAGTGTCAGAAATCGCACGGTTTGTCACAGAGAACCTAAGTAGCAAAATTACATAAAGGCCCGCATGACCCTGGATTGAGTCATGCGGGTCAAGGTTAGAAAACGTCTTGCTTTGTCCTATGCCTGTGTTTGTGTCCAGCCCCACACAGAGGGAGCCCATACATTACCATTGATTACAGACTTCCAAACAATGCCATGATAGGTGACAAGGTCACCCGTGCTGTAAGCATCGTGTCCACCTGTCGGTTGAATCCACAGTGGAGCTGCGCTTGTTGTCTCCTCTTCTGTTCCTAGTGCACGAAACAGTGCGGGAGTGTTCCCTGGCATCCAGTCGGCCTGTGACCTATGGTCTTGCTGTACTCTATACACAATGCCACCATGCAGAACAAGTTGGTTAGCTCTGTAGTCCATATTCGCCTGCCACTCATCAATAAGTGAGGTCAGTTCTGCTATTTGTTCATCGGTCGCATTGTCTAACAAGGCATAACGAGCTGCCTCAAAAGTGCTCATGCCGTTAGTGAAGTCAATGCGCTGCGTAGGTTCGCTGCCATCTCTTGTTCGCACATTAACGCTTGATGTCACATTGCCTTCTGCATCTGTGATCTCTCGAATAATTATCAATCTCATGCTCATCTCCAAATCTCTGTAAAGCCCCATGGATCGCCACTAACATTCCAGCCAGGGGCATCTATATCCATATAGATATGCCACGGCCTATCTATAAAAATGCTATCTGCAGGCATTTCATCGCCAATATGCACAGTTACATGTCCTCCACCACTGTCATGAATGTCCCATAAATAGTTTTCATCTATACTGAAGCTCTCAATAATGCCCGATGCGTAGCTGCCACCAAATGAGCGAAGCCAGCCATCTACAGGCCACTCATCGCCTCGTATTCTGTCTCCTCTGTAATCAGGATTATCGATTGTAGAGATTGCTACCGCATAAGGCCGTTGTTTAACCTGCATGCCTGCTTTCTCAAATATCGTCTTGCCGCGATTAGCGAGGCGCGTAAATTCACGCCCCTTAGCTGCTAATCGTGATATGTTGCGACCTCGTGTCGCTATGCGTGCCATGAGTTATTCCTCCCAATATAAGGTATTAGGATTTGCCAGCTGCACCGCATTGCTAGGAATGCCCGCTGTAGGATTTAGTTCTAGCTTGCCATTCCAAGTATCCCTATCATTGGATGACACATGGATGCCCGACTTGTTAATGTGCTCTTCAATCATCTCTGCAATCTCTTTCGGCAGCGTGCTCTCACCATTCTCAGAGGTATACAAAGTCCATAGCCACATCAACAAATCAACTGAAACAGGCCTGAAATCAAGCTCTGTGATTGCATTGCTCACAAGATCAATTTCAAGACTGTTAGTGCTGATAGTAGTTTTGCCACTATATTGTCCAATAAGATTAAAAGCAAAGTGCTCACCATCAAGCATGTCTGCGGGAATGACGCACCTACCCTGCACTAGTTCCACTGGTCGAGGTGCTGGCAATTCTGCTCCTGTGAAAAGTACAAAAATCTTATCTGTGCCTTCCCAATTATCATCGAGCTCTAAAACAATCTCTACCTTCTCGTCTGCAGAAAAATCAATAGCAGCTTCAGGCTTCAAAAGAGCCTGTCCCTGCGCTTCAAAATGTACTTGTAACATAAATTTACCTTCTTTCAAAAATCATCTGTATCAACCTACATCACAGCACTGTTAAATCGCTCGTAGCAAGCTGGTTGCAATCCATCCGCGCTGACCACCTACAGCAACTTGTCGCCAAGTGTGTCCACCAGCATTTCTAGTGGTTGTTGATACTTCTGTCACTGTTGTGTTTATGTTTAAGGTCTGACGGATGGTGCCATTAGGCGTTGCCCTAAAGTTTGAACGTGCCGTAGTTCTAAACTGTCTAACTGGACTTGCCAGGTGAACTGCACTTACCCAGCCACCCCCTGTAGC
>Ga0123355_10006882_pt1 | contig 16930 bp, 15 predicted proteins | sample TergutEmb28metaG_3_FD_89872 | JGI IMG/M metagenome (GOLD analysis project Ga0123355, IMG submission 89872) | Embiratermes neotenicus P1 segment gut microbial communities from Petit-Saut dam, French Guiana - Emb289 P1 | ecosystem: Host-associated > Arthropoda: Insects > Digestive system > Gut ...
CTTTTATGAACAGCTATGTATGCTAAAAACTCCCTGAACAGAACATGAATGTGTATAATGTAAATGGTCTGAAAAAAAAAAAAAAAAAACCAAGGCTGTGCCTGTAACTCTTTCTATTTAACAAATTCAGGAAATCAACAATGATCGCCTTCAAAACAGTTCCCTTCTGAGTTGACACACAGCTGCATACAATGCTGCCAATATTCAAAGCAATTCCGCAGGTCATGTTCTGTAAGGCTGTTGAGGATGTCCGCCGTTTTTGCTTTCACATTTTCTAATGACACAAAATTGGTTCCTTTAAGCACTGACTTGATCTTTGGGAAGAGGCAGATGTCGCAGGCAGTGAGGGTGGGTGCTCAAGCACAATGATGTTTTTATTAGCTAAAAATTGCTTCATAGACAATGCATTGTGGGCTGGCGTGTTCTCCTGGTGCAAAATCCACCCGTTTCTCCATAATTCCGGTCATTTCCTTCTCACACGTTCACACAATTTCGTCAAGACTTCAATGTAATACTACTGATTTACGGTCTGGCCACTGGGTACCCTCTCTGCTATCATAATACCCTGGATATCAAAGAAAACAACCAACATGGCCTTGAACTTCGAATGACGCATGCGTGCTTTTTGGTCTTGGAGATGATGTTGACTTCCACTGCACTGATTGTCGCTTGGTGTCCAGATCATACATAAATATCCACGTATCATCACAAGTAATTATCGAATTCAACAAATCTGGTTCATTCTCAATGTGTTGCAAAAGGTCCAAACACAATTCCTTGCAACGTTCTTTTTGTTCATCTGACAGCACTTCTGGAACCATTTTTGCACAAACCTTTCTCATGTTCCATTCCTATCCTTAGAATTCATCAAACACTTTCCCTGTCCAAATTGACTTCCTCAGCTACTGCTCGAACACCCAACTGGTGGTCTTTTCGAATCACATCTCGCACTTTTTCAATGTTGTCATCAGTAACAGCTGTGCGTGCACAGCCTGGGCGATCATCATCTTTCAAGCTTTCTCTGCCTTCCAAAAATCATTTGTGCCATTCAAACACACGTGCACGAGACATGCAATCTTCACCGTAAGCCTCAGTCAATAATTTAAAAGTTTCCGTTGTAAATTTCTTCAGTTTCACAAGAAATTTGATGTTAACTCGTTCACTTTTGCAGTCCAACATTTTCCGACCGAGGATAAGAACACGCCTATATTTGAAGATGCGTCCACTTGTACTGAGTAAAGCGATCAAGATAAGCCCTGTAACACTGACAGGTCAGAACATGTTCTATAGCTGTCCATTTGTCTCTCCCCTCCCACTCTTGGTTCCCGAGCTATAGGGTTAGTCTCTCTCTCTTTCTTTTTTTATTTTTTATTTTTTAATACGGACCTCGTATTTTAACATGTAGTATTCTAGCATGCTACCAGAGTAGTAGGTGGAACATGCTTCACTGGAGTACAGTTTCTGCTTCTTACCTGGTAGCAAGATGTCATGGATAATATAATATTCCTCTTCAAATACCCACCAGCAACCATAAAACTTTGTGTCATACCAGTGTCGAGGATCAACAAAACCATGGAAACAAACCTGCCATAGACCTGAAACAAAACTGATGAGTTTTACAGAATGCTACATGAAATTTGACTTTGATGAAAGATGGTATTAGGATGTCTTCAGTAAAAATTATCAGGTGAATATAATTTTGGTTCATATCCATCCAGTGTAATATAATGAAAGCTGGTTTATCCAGCACTGAATGATCAGGAAAGACTGATATAAAACTGTAGTGTACAGCACAAATTATATATAATTTTATCAGTGAGGTACATGAGAGCTATTTAAAAGCAGCAATGAAGCTTGACAGTAACATAAAAGCAGTCAAAACCAGGCTCATATGAAGATGATGTACATTCTGAATAGGTGTCTTTGTTGGGACTCCTTTATACCACAGTTCACACAATTAAAACCACTACTTCAAATTCTGTACTGGCACACAGTTCAGTCAGCACAGTGTCCAGATTACGGGATCTGATGAATGCAACTCTGATTCCTGACAGGGACAGATAATTTCCTCGTAACTGCGGCTTTCACACTGACTCTAAGGCATATAAAATCTCCTACTCAATGAGTACTGGTCTATGTTTCCCCAGTGGAAGAGCTGACCAATTGCCTCCATCCAATGCCAAGGTTACTAAGCTGTGGGACCATACTTCAGTTCCCCCATATGTTTTTATGGTACTTAGTTGAGTACATGAATAACATTTACTTTTACATTTCACTCTACAGTAATGACATTGGCCAATTACTTATTGATAGTAGCAACATGCATACTGGCAACACTAAAGCCTGACAGCAGACTGAAAATAAGAAATTCATAACCTTATGAACTGAAAGCATGTTCTGGGTTGAACTTTAGACCAAAAATAACACTGTATTATTTGGTTCTCATGGCAGTGACTATGAAGACATCCATTACCTGGAGTGTGAAACCATGTAGTCTAACAAAATTTACCAATGTTTCTGAGGAACATCATGAAGTTTCTACTAAAACTGCAGTGTCATGTTATAGAAGAGTGATACTTCACTTTGGTATTATGATTGTTATTAACACTACATTAACATAATATTGGTCCAGCATGTGTCTCATATACTTGTATGCCTAGAAACTAGACTGAAGATACAGTTGATAATTCCAGGTATTTTGAGAATATAATTTTTATGTCCAAATCCTTTTGTCTATCATATGACACATTATATCCCAATTAAATGAAATAAATACTCTTAATTTGCTGTAATTAATGTGCATCTTACTTCTCATTCTGCCCACTCTTCTTAAAGCCATAATGTTAATGCTTGCCAGTACATCATGGAAAATTCTGCAGCTATATTATTCAAAGTGTACCTTGACATGAGTATTATAGATCAAATTCAGACCTTACCAATATCAAAGTTAAAATTTCTGTAAACAAGTGTATCCAGTACTATACTATTGTGTTCAGCAGAAGTATGATTCATATGGAACACTGAGGGATAGTCTACCAGACCACAAAGAAATGATAGCAGAATTACAAAATTCACAGTTAACAGAATTTAGAGAGCACAGTACAGAAGTGGAAAGAGCATACCAACAAGATAGCTTTGACAGAATTGGCAGGTGGGGGGGGGGAGAGATTCTCAAATATTAACCAAAAAGAAACACGAAAAAGTGGTATTTCCGAATCAAACCCGATTTTTTAAAACTTGAACAGAATATTTTAAAGCATCAATGTATTGAAACACGTAAATCTGCGAAACAGTCTGATGCATTCGTAAATATCGTGGAAATCTCTTCCATCTATACGAAGCAGTATAAAGTAACGGTCATACCTACGCAGGCACCCTACAATAGAAGTGCAATGCAAAATGTTGACTATATTGCGAAGGGGGAGGATAAAAAAGTAACTTCCAAGACCATACAAAAACAGGGGTGAAAGAAGAACAAAAAATGCAATGTTTCTCACTCAGGTGCTCTTTCAAAACAGTACACGTCTAATAAACAGTGCGTCACTCCAAGTGGCTTGTTTCGGAGAATGTAACAAGGCGAGTCATATGGCTTTCGATCGTACTTAGCACCTCATTGTTCCGAATGCAAAAAGCCGCTATTCAGACAGCTCGTTTTAATATCAAACTTAGACAACTCGTTTTAATACCAAACTTCAAAATGTTAAGGCAAAACACACTAGGACCACACCTACTAATAACCTCAAGAATTGAAGGAACTCACCAATGTTTAGAAATTTAGGATCTTTTAATTTGCCATCCGTTTCAAGCCAGTAAGGAGAAACGAAAGCAATAAAAACAAACAAAAATGCTAGCACTGCAAATGTCGTAGCTACAAGACCCGTCTTCGACTTCTTCCCCATGTTTATTTATTACACGCACTGTATTCCTTCCCGTGGTGGCAGGTGGCAACAGAAAACTATTTGTGAAAAACAGTTTCCATTTTAATCCGTGGATTTCGGAATACGCTCATTGCTGCAAACATTGCAATAACATTCTTCCCTGTCACGGCTTAATAGGAAGCACAGATTGGCAGCGCGTCATCAAGTGCAGATTGTGGTACAAAGTTCCTCGCTAGATTCAAATAGCTAATTCCGAGAAACGTTCCATTTAGCACATGTGAATAAATACACATGCACTCATATTTAAGGTGGAATACAGAAGGAAGCACACTAATACGCTAGATTTTAACTTCTTGCAGCGGTACTGCTGATTGCTGTTACGCTATGTCGACTTGTAAATAGTCACAGAAGTTTCGGAGAAGCTTGCTGTCTCCATCTGTAGGATTGTGCAGTCTAAGAAGAGTAAACTGCTAAATATTTTCGTAAGCTCAGTGGACAGTGTTATATATTTACGATCTAAGAAGCCAGACAAGACAGGCGGCTTGTTTAAATGTACTTAAGCTTGATCAAGGGGAGAAATTTTGAGTTAAGAGAGTTTAGCATATTTTCATGGTGTACCAGGTCTCAGGCTGTATGTCGCCGGCCTCTTATCGCGGAGGCCTGGGTTCATTCCCAGCCAGTCTCTCTAGGATTTATGACGGACAAAGAAGCATTGCGGTAGGAATTCGAGTGCATCGGTTATATCCATGGAGTGGAGTCCGTCTTGAGAAGCTAACCGGTTTTTAGCCAGTCAAGAAATTCCCCGCATTTCATGGAACCCGAAGGTGCATTACCGAATTCACAATTGCTTTCCACCCGTCCCTATCCTGAGACACCTCGATCCAGTCCATATCCCCACATCCTACTTACAGAGGATCCATCTCAATATTATCCTCCCATCTACACTTGGGTCTCCCAAATGGTCTCTTTCCTTCAGGTTTCCCCACCAAAACCCTGTATACACCTCTCCTCTCACCCATACGCGCTACATGCCCCGCCCATCTCATTCTCGATTTTATCACCTGAACAATTCTGGGTGAGGAGTACAATTTATTTTGCAACCACCACCAGTTCATGATCAGTATCACAGTCCGCTCCCCTGAAACTTTGTACATCTAGTATACTTGAATGCCATCTCCTGTCTATCAGTATGTGATCAATCTGTTTGTGAGTCTTCCCATCAGGAGAGGTCCAGGTATACTTGTGAATGTCTTAGTGTGTGAACATCGTGCTCTTAACAACTAGATTTTTTGATGTGGCAAAGTTTACTATTCCAACACCATTATCATTACTATCTTTATGTAGACAGTCATTCCCAACTGTATGTTTGAAAATATTCTCACTCCCCAGTTTTGCATTAAAGTCTCCTAATAGAATTTTTGTATGGTACTTGGAAAATGATCAAAAACCTGCCCTAAAGCCTTATACAAACTGTCTTTTGAATCATCTCTTTTCTCCTTACTTGGTGCATGCACATTCAGAACATGATATTCATGAGCGACCTATCAGAACTATATGACACCCTATCGCTAATAAACTCTACTCTCTCTTAACTGCTGATACTTTTCAGTGGTGTATAAAAATTCCTGTTGCCAATTGCTGATTTTCATTTCCTTTTCCATAGAAAAAATTATAATCTCCTGCACTTGCTGTGCCCCCTTTTTCCCACCTAACCTCCTGCACACCCATTAAATCTAATTTATATCTTGCTAATTCCCTGGCTGCTGCAGTAGGTGAACCTACCCTATACAGCCTCATAATGTTCCAAGTACAAAATCTCATGTCCCTTTTCCATTGCTTAGGTTGTACCAGATTATCAGTCCAGGACTGAGTCTTTATAATCGTTTTGTAACAGGATATGTTTTAATGATAAGGAGATGTTAGCACCTCCCCCAACCCCCATGCTGGAGGACCACCCCTTGTCGGCTGTCCACGACTTCTTATTCAATATATTCACAGCTACCTTTCATATTGAAGGCCATTTCTCTATCCACAACCTGAGGAAGGACGCGCCATGCCATGGTGACAGGGACCCACTTATCACAGCATCAGTTTTGTCCTGTCCACATTATTATATCTGCTTCACATTCCTTCATTCCTCCATCACTGATGCTAAATACTGTTAGCAATTGATAGTGTCGTTAAATAACACCCTTAAAACGACAGTTGCTTTCTCATCTGTACAGTACTAATTATATGAGGAATAGACAAGAAAAATTAGCGGATATCATTTATCAGGTATGGTTCAATGCATCATTGTGTGCATGTGCTATTAGGCACATTAAGAAAAGACTGCGAGATATGACCATTGGCTTCGTCATGTTTCCGTCTGCCTGGATTTTCACTAAATTTTATGTTTGGAATCCTCACATAAATTTAAAGAGACAGTGATTGGTATGTCTTAGACGCAACAGACAAAAAGGGCATTTTATAAATAGAGCAGTTGGTAAAGTTTCATTAAATGATCTTAAGTTAGAATTGAAGATAGGAAAAAGTATTGTTTCCAACCATACTGAGGTAGCTGAAAAACTAAATTCACACTTTACAAGTAATGTAGAAGAGAATGTAAAGCAAAAGAATAACATAGGAAACTATAATAATTCACAACATAAGGTAAATCACTTTCCAAATAGCATTTTTGTTCATCGAGTAACTGAAGGAGAGGTGAAAAGTCTCACTAAGGGCTTAGTAGACAAACATTCTGCTGATATGATGATGTACCTGAATGTATTGTTAAACACCGTGTTCAGTTGTTCAAAACCACTAAAACATATGTATAATGTATCTTTCAATTCTGTTGTGTTCCCTAATGAGTGGAAAACAGCAAAAGTGAAGCCTCTCTATAAGAAGGGAGCTATGTATGGTATTCAGAATTGTAGACCAATATCAGTATTATCTGTTTTTTCAATATTATTGAAAGGGTTGATGTTTAATAGGTGGATACTTTTTTTTTTTATCTAATTATAGGATATTGACAGAAGCTCAGAATGATTTTAGGAAAAGGAAATGTATTGATACAGCAATTCAGTCATTTATAGAAAGAATACAAGAGACTCTGGATAATGGACTCCATACAATTGGAATACTGTTTGATCTAACCAAAGCCTACAATATATGGAATCATAAGATATTATTGGAGGAACTATACTCCTGTGGAATATGGGGCATTATGAACTCATAGTTTCAGTCTTACTTAGCAAACCGACAGCATTTTATAGACATAAATCATAGTGATGCTAGAAATATTAAGAGTACACAGATAGAGGTTGTCTTATATGAAAGTAAGACATGGCGTTCTGCAGGGATCATTACTTGGTCCATTGTTGTTTTTATTATACATAAATGAGGATCCTTTGAACATTCATGGAACACATTTGGTTGTATTTGCCAATGATATTTATGTGCTAATCACTGACATTTATGTAGGTGCTCTTCACAGCAAAGTTGATTAGGTAAATATAGAGTTAGAATATTGGTTTCCAAGGAATGATCTTATAATAAATGTAGGAAAAACAGTGGTTATGTCATTTCATAGTAGACCAAAAAAAGTGTCCTTAAAACCTCAAATTAGTTTCAATAAAATGAATCTAATCTATACAGCTGAGACTAAGTTCCTGGGAGTCTGTATTAAAGAGACATTAAAGTGAAACACTCATGTACAGTCACTAGCAAATAAACTGAGTGAGGTATCCTTTATGATTATGTCTCAAAAGGAGATTATGAGTCCACGTATGCTATGTAATATTTATTTTTCGAAGTTCCAATGACTTTTTCGGTTTGGAATACTATTTTGTGGAGGAAAGGAGGATAATTCAATTTAAAAAATATTTAGAATACAAAATGGGTGATAAGTACAATGATTGGAGTTAATTCAAGATGTCTTGCAAGCACTTCTTTAAAGAATTTAAAATCCTCATGTTGGCTTCTCTCTCTCTCACTCTGTCCCCTTCTCTCCCCCCCCCCTCTCTCTCTCTCTCTATATATATATATATATATATATTGGAAGTGACATGTTTTATAAAAAAATACTTTGAGTCTCCGGAGCAATTTTCAGCATTATCATGTTTGAGGAGGTACAGAAATATATTCTTAGTAATTGACCAACTTAAGGCACAAATTCTTGTTTTATAATACGTTTATTATATTCCTCTACATGTTTCGAGCACTATTGTGCTCATCATCAGGAGGTCAAAATTGTATTATACAGCATCTGGTGTCATCACACTCTGTAGGTGACCGTCTGGTGCACAGGTTGGGACAGGACTCAGTCCTCTCCCAACCTGTGCACCGGAAGGCCACCTACAGAGTGTGATGATACCAGATGTGCTATAATACAATTTTGACCTCCTGATGATGAGCACAATAGTGCTCGAAACATGTAGAGGAATATAATAAACTTATTATAAAACAAGAATTAGTGCATTAAATTGGGCAGTTACTAAGATTATACTGAGATGCACGGTCAGCAAAACATAAAAAAAAACATAAATATATATTACACTCTGATACTGCAAAGAAATTGATAACATTGACATGATACACCATGGCTGCAAAACCAAATTCAGACTGTGTACTGCATGTAGAACCAGAACCCCTGCATTAGATTTGCTTTTTTCATGGAACCATGCTTGGACCCCAGAAGGGACGTTTTGCATATTACTGGTTTTACCATTATATTCTGAACTGTCATTTTTTATGACAATTTTATTCTGCTGTAACACTTGTTCTAGTGTTCTGAAATATTCAAATACTTCCCACCTTTCAGCAGTTTTGGAAAGATTCCAGGAAACCTCTCCACATCTGGCACTCCTAGCCCAATACAGAATAGTGACTGTTAGGTGATCAGTATAAGCTATGTTATACATTATATAGTATTAAAGCTCAGCCACATTTTCGATATGCTCAAGGAATGCTGTAACATTGAAAAATCCATCATATATCTTGGTGAATGACATGATACATTTCTCTTTTTGGTATTTCCATGCCTGTGGATATGTTGAGAGCGAGAAGGGACTTATTTGGATAGAAGTTCAAGGCAGACCTAATATCCAATCATGTGTGTCACAAAAGAAATATAGTCCTTTTTTTCTGCTAAGACATCGACACTGTCAAAATACAGTTCCAGGCTTGGACCCATTAGTTTCCTCCTCCTTCTCTCTGCTTGATCTCTTAAACCTGTGTCTTTATTCTTATAATAAAACTAACTAGATGCACTAATCTCTAAAATTTATTTTTCGAATAAAACTCTACATGTTTCAGAAAGTTCCTGTGTCCATCACCAGGAGTTTTCCACTGTACACACAGCAATGATATATGTCAGCAAACCTGTATGACATATACCATTGCTGTGTCTACAGTGGAAAACTCCTGATGATGGACAGAGGAACTTTCCAAATCATGTAGAGTTTTATTCCAAAATAAATTTGAGAAATTAGTGCATCTAGTTGGTTTTATTATAAGAATTTATCAATCTGCATGGTCACCTGAACGTCAAATTGTGTCTTTACTTGGGTTTCTTGATTGCACCAAGATGATCTGTAGATTGTGCATGGAATTAAGTTCTAGTTGTTGCATTTTATACAGTTATCAAGCCCACAGTAGAAGCTATTTTCAACAGTATTTATTTGAATATGGAAAACTCTGCACCAAAAGTAACAGACATTTCAGTAGGAGAATATATGAACAGGTTTGTCTCTTTTCTCATTATTACCAACTCTTTATTTCATCACCAAGTGGCCTTGGAAACTGTGTGAAGTCTGAGTTCTGAATACACACATTTTCAGCAAAGTATGCAGTGAAGTCAGCAGTCATTTCTCAATATGCAGGTCATTGCTAAATACAGAGTGACTAGCTATAGTCCCTACTACAAGCACATCTGTGTTCAGGATTGGATGCCATTACAATTGCACTACAAGGAAGGAGGATGTGATAGAGATGACTTGGATAGGTCCTGTCTAGGGTCAGTATGTTGACGAGGTCATGCCATAGGATATGAGAACGCAGATGGTAGTGGTTATGACGAAAATTATGTGTAGATGATATAGAATGGTTTACTGTTGTGTCTTTGTTTAAGTATTTTGCGGTTTGCTAGGCTACAAGTTTAGTGGGAGCTGAGTGTTTGCATATAATTTTATATGCTATTTAAATAAAAATATTTTTGGAATTTTAAAAATTCCTTCTCTAATCAGTTTTAAAATTTATGAAATAAAAATTGGATTTGGCCAATGACATTTAACATATGGCCACCAGGTCAAATTTAATCAAGAGCCATGCAGTGGCAGCTGTTTTTCTTCTTCCCCCCCCCCGTGTGAGGGTACATTTGTATGGTTACTAATGCTTCCTAAATTATATTTTAGGAATGTAAAAACTCATACCAGGCACAGTTTTGATAATGAAAGAAGCATAATTGGATTTGGCTGATAACTTTTTGTCTATATTCACCATACCAAATGCTACTGAGATCAGTTTAATGGGAGTGGAGTTATGGAAAGACAGAGCTGACAAAATAATAAGTGCTTTTTGCATTTTTTGATTACAGACTTTCCTAGAAGTACCGATAAATTTTAATTTTTGTGGTCACCGCAAACATGAAATTATTTCATAGTTTATATTACAGTGAAATAAAATGGGTGTTTATAATTACCATATACTAGAGCAGATTCATAAGACAAACAGACCAACAATAATTTAAATGTTGAAGGTAAAGAAAAATATCATCACTATGAAACTCACAAAGGAAATATGTCAATGAACTCTTTTATGCATGTGAAGTGCAGTATTATTATCGCTGCTGATAAGTAGATGTGTACAGGAGTGCCTTAAAATTTATCAGTGTCAGAATCGGTCACTGTTGTAAAATTGGTTGAAAAAATATTATTTAAATTTACTTGTATTGTAGGTCCTATTCACAGCCCTTGCTTTGCCATAATATGGTCCTGCAGTCAGCCATGTTCTCTAGTATTGTTGTCTTTGTTGGCAGTGTGGTTTGAACCAACAGATACCAGGAAGGCTGGGAAAGTGTTCCAGTCGCGGCACTGGACATCATTAGGCTATGTGTCACCTAACCTGAATGAGCTACAAGTTATGTCACTGGCCTCAGGTAAGGTTTGATACTTATATGTTAAGTTTTCTTATCAGATTGGACTGAACGTTATACCCCTTAATCATAATTTATGCTATAGGGACAATCACATTGCAGTCAAGATCACTGTGAACAGAAATGTCTGTACAAGCCTACATTCAGAATCTGGTATAGTCAGAAACAGCTGCCTTTGAGTACCAGGAAAATATATTTTCCTAACCACAAGTAGACTGAGAGTGGATCATGAGTGCACCTACTGTGGAAATTGGACCTAAATGAGTTCAAAAGGCTATTTTCAATATTCTACTTCTCTGTTGGTAATATTTTGTCACAAGTGTTATATTTGTACACAAGTGTTACACTTCTGTTGATCATTTATTTCTTAGCACAGAATTTAAGATTCAGAATATCGTAGTTTCCTTTGTGTGTGTTTAGAAACCTTCAATGACGATGAAGATGATTTGTAAGAAATAAGTAAAGGAAGAACATTAGCTATTTAAATATTTACTGTATGCAGATCTACTGTAGTCTTTCTGTTTGATCTTGATAGATTGTGCTGTATTTAGACAAGTTTGTCACTCTTATTAAATGAGTTTCAATACTCCCACCCTGTATAAGTCATCATATTCATAGATCTTGTGTTTCACTAAGTACCTTTATGCTGCAAATATTGCTTTCTCTTTCAGGATTATTTTTCAGTCTAAGTCAATTTCATTCTGCAAGTGCAGATGAGGACATACTGAATGAAGCATCATTTCTTGCTCGAAACCTTGTGGAACACATTGGAACTGCCATTATCACAATGGGAAGACTGGGTATCTTGGTAAGCAGCAGATCACTTCTTTTTAAGGTTGACAGAGAGGAAGAGACATAAATTCTGAATCTTTTTGTACATTCCCATATTCTATATAGTGCCTCCTGAATTTGGTTTCAGTGTAGCCATTTGTCTAAGTTTTAAATCCTATTGAACAACATGTTAAATTATAGTATGGGTTCTGGTGCCTTTTAAATTTTATTTTATCCCGGTTTTATATAATTTATTCAGAGTCTGAAATTTGTATGTACTGGAAGATTTATGTTCAGTTGCATCCAATGAATTTAGTAGACATGCCAGTAAAATACAATGACAATCTGTGTGATATGTCTGTGTTTCAGGCTGAGTGTGGTGTTATTACTACTACTTAATACTCGGCAAGCATTTAGCTCATACTCTAACTGGGACTGATTATCATGACTGATATTTTTCAATGTATATTTATGAGTGCCTCCAAGACACCACACATGCCTCTTACATAATTACTCTCACTTTAAGGAATTGTCAGATTAACTCCATTCAGTGCAACATCATTTGGTGTACTTAATATTAAATAATTAGGAAACAACACTGCTTCCTCTGTATGGTATATACATGGTGTGATCATGATTTAACATGTTCAAAAATCTGATCACTGTTATTGTCGTATCGTTCAGTATAACACAGGGTAATCTTCACCGCCATGGAAACTTCAGACCTGGTCACCCTTGTTTGTTAACAGTTTAAACCTATAGATACAGATGTGCAACATGATGAACACAACTCTTGTAAGTGTGTAAGTTGTTAACAATTAATTTCTTGTTTTTCTTAATTTACCAATCAGTACTCAACGTTTAGCATCATGAGAATAACTTTTATGCACTGTAGTTCATAGAATTTTTACAATCATGTTCCCTCATAAAAATTTATTATTGTCTGAATTATATTACAGTGTGGGCATCTTGGCATATAGATGCATTAGGGAGGAACTTACAATTTGTAGTAATTAGTACAATGAAATTAAATTCAGTGACATTAAAAATCAAATTATGCAGGCATCATGAAAATAAGATGGCACACTATACAGTCTAATGGGGTAGGAGATTGGGTGGACCCTAGAGATAGTCTGGGCTTGTTCACAATCCCTTGCTCTTCTAGGAATTGAATCCTGGTCATCCATATGATATCTAGTTAGTTTAGAACTAAACTGATTTTGATGACTTACATTCATAATTCTTAACCTGTATTTATGTATCAATTGACTGCAGGTGGCACGACAGGGTGAAGCAAATGAACCCCTCTTACAATCAAGCCAAGCTATCCCACACACTATGTCCAGTGTGTCTGTCCGCCATTATCCAGTGCCATTAAGTATAGCTGAACGCAGGATAGTGAATGTTTCAGGTGCTGGGGATTGGTAAGTTAATATGCACCACTTACTAAAGCTCTACACATGATGTCCTTTTCGACCAGTATTTCATATCACAATCAAATTAAAGAATGGAAAAATATGTAAATAATGGCCCATTATTCAAGTTATTACACCAGTCACACAATCTTGAAGTAAGTACTGTTAATTAATTTATATGTGGTAGGAAAATGGCTATAAGAAAGAAGGGGAATAAGCCTGTTGTTTTAGAAGAGGGGAAGATATATGAACATCCCTATACTGTACATAAATACAGCAAGCAAAGCAAACTGCATTGCACATAGGATGTACACAAATTTGCCTATCACATCCCTTCAGTGCTGTTGCTGGTGGGCATGCCAATTGTGTTTTAGTTTTATTTCCTTTAACAGTACTGTTATATCTTTCCCAGACTGTAACATAGAATAGAAAAATGTCAAGCAGCTAAAGACATCCATTGTTATTGTAAATCTCTAGATGTACCAGGGTAGTATTTAGAAGTGCTAGAGAACTTGTTACTGACAAATTTGATCTGTTGTGCAGTTTGGCTGCAGGCATGATAGAGGCCATGTTGTGTGGTCTGTCAGAAACTGTATGTGTATCTGCTGGATTTTCTGCATCTGCTTGGTCCCTGCAGTCATCTTCTGCTGTGCCAATTAACACCCCTCATGCCAACATTCCAGTGTGTGCAGAATTCACAGTCATCCATCCTTGATGGTAAAGAATGTGATTATATATGAAATTAAATTTATGTAATTGCATCATTAAAGGGTTGAAAAATAACAATAAAACAATTTTACTATAATATTGTAAGCGCAAGATAGCTACATGGTGAAGGTCCTGAGCAGACAGTACTCAGTTTGTCATCTTGTTTTCCTCACACTGTGGAACATAAAGGTTTATGACCGCATGAGAAACCTACCTTTATACCTTCTTCTGAGTCATTTCAATACATTTTACATCTTCACTCTTCTGGGATATTTTGACCCTGAAAATGGAGGAATTAGGTGCCTCTGAAACGTTGGTGACCATTTAACAGCTAACTTGATGTAACATCCCAGAAGACTTTGATCTTTCAATTTAAATGTACATGCCTATTCACCCACCTCACCTCTCTCCCACATGGGCATTTGGCTTGTTTCCATCCGGAAACTTTCAATACTTTATAGATAACCTTGAAAAAATTCTAAGCATGATTTATAGTAACACTATTGATATAATAATATGTGGCAACAATAACATAAACTGTCTCATTGATTCCACATACAAACAATTACTGGATTCATTATTGGCCTCTTATGGTCTATGCAGCACAGTTCAATTTCCCAGTCGAATCCAGAATAACTCTTACTCTGCAATTGACAATATTTTTATTTATACATTTAAATTTAGTAGCTTGTCATTGTACCCCATTATAAATGGGCTATCTGATCACGACGCTCAAAGTATAACTCATAATATACTGGAACAGAACTGCAATACCTACTTCTACTTTAATCGAAAAATTGACAAATTTTCAATTGTTGACTTTAATACCAAATTAAGCTATGAATCATGGGAAGATATATTTGCTGAGAATAATGTAAACACTATCTTTAACAATTTTCTGAATACATATTTAAGAAGAGTTTACTCCAGCTTTCCTCTCAAAAGAAGTCCATCATAAATCCTGGAATAAGGCATGGCTAACACCAGGAATTAAGATTTCATGTATAAACAAAAGGAAGCTTTTTCTAATTCAAAGAAACAGTAATGACCCTAAAATGACACATTATTACAAGAGATACTGTAGGATTCTAACAAGTGTCATTAAACTAGCTAAAAATAGATACCATAACAGCATTCTATTCTAATCTAATAATAAAACTAAAACTACTTCAAATATTATAAAGAATACCTCAAATATAAAACCAAATACACAAAATTTAACTTCAATTAATGTAAATGGTAACTTATCCTTTAATGGTCAAATTATTGCTGAGAAATTTAATAAATATTTTGTATCAGTTGCTCAAAATATACATGTGAATAACCACAATGCTAATCCTTCATCTAATCATGAAATACTATACCTTACCTACCCAGGGCATTTAATCAACCATTCCCTACTATCAATCTTAAATGTGTATCATATAAAGAAATAGAAATCATAACAAAGTCATTCAAAATAAAAAATTCACATGGATACGATGGGATATCAACAAAAATTTAAAAACTGAGTATTCATTACATTTCTTCTCCTCTAACTTACATATGTAACAGAATGTTATCTTCTGGCATTTTCCCAACAAGATTAAAATTCTCTGAAGTCAAACCTATATTAATAAGAGGAGATGAAAATTATACATCTAATTATAGACCTGTTTCTCTGCTCACATCATTTTCAAAGATTTTTGAAAAGGTTATCTATAACAGATTATATCATCACATTAATAATAATCATGTTCTTGTTAATGAACAATTTGGTTTCAGGCATGCATCTTCAACAAACATTGCATCCTGCAAGTTGACCAAAAATAAACTGACAGCATTAAACAATAAACTGTTAGTTGGTGGTATTTTTTGCAACCTTCATAAGGCACTTGACTGTGTCAACTGTGACATCCTGCTGTCTAAATGGAATTTTATGGTATTTCTGGAAAAGCTAATAACCTAATCAAATCCTACTTGCAGGATAGATATCAGAGGGTATTGGTAGACCTTGATTCAAATAAATATTACTCTGAATGTGAGTCTGTTACACATAGAGTTCCCAAGGGATCCTTACTCGGTCCCCTGCTTCTTCTTTTATACATTAATGACATACCAAATGTAATATCTGATATATCTAACCCAGTGCTGTATGCAGATGATACTAGCTTGATAATTATTAATTCTGATAGCCAAATGTTTGAAAAAACATAAATACTTCTATATTAAAATTAAACAGATGGTTTAATAGTAATCTGTTATTATTAAATCTGGAAAAAACTTACTTCCTTCGATTCTTAACCAAAAACATTAATGCAACGGACTTACACATATCATACAAAAGTAGACAAATCTCCAGTATACATAACACAACATTTTTGGGATTATTGATTGATGATAATTTATCGTGGCATTGCCATATTGATGAAATGATACCTAAACTAAACAAAGCATCTTACTTAATCAGATCTTTGAAACCGCTGTTGTCTTTGAGTTATTAAAGATGGTTTATTTCTCAACAGTCCATTCAGTCATATCGTGCGGTATCATATTCTGGGGTATATCAACTCATAGTAAAATATTTAAAATAAAAAAAAATAATAATGATTATTATGAACTCAGTTAACAAGGATTCTTGTTGAGATTTATTTAAAAAATTGTATATTCTCCCTCTTCAGTCTCAATACGTATTTTCTCTACTTATGTTTGTTGTTAAGAATAAAGACTTTTTCAAAATGAACTCAGATGTTCATAGTTTTAATACAAGATCTCATTATGATTTACATATTCTTGCAGCAAATTTGGCAGTATTTCAGAAAGGAGTGCGGTATTCTGGTATCAAAATCTATAACCATCTTCCATCAACCCTTAAACAACTGTCATATGATATTTCTAAATTTAAAGAGGCCTTAACCTTTAGGCGACCGGATTTAAATGGCTACGGTCACCCTTCGCGTACTGCATTATTTTCGCTAGGCATTTAAATTTTAGTACATGGTTTACGAAAAACTTTTTTATTCCAGGAACCAAAAAAGATTTAA